>Ga0335082_10002176_pt1 | contig 21069 bp, 21 predicted proteins | sample Lox_Sample_41_FD_206718 | JGI IMG/M metagenome (GOLD analysis project Ga0335082, IMG submission 206718) | Soil microbial communities from Loxahatchee National Wildlife Refuge, Florida, United States - Lox_Sample_4.1 | ecosystem: Environmental > Terrestrial > Soil > Wetlands | place: USA...
TTGATGGCGCGGTCCGGCGGCAGCGGGCGCGCCACGTCCGCCCAGGCCTGCGCCGGCAGGTTGAGGAAGCGCTCGGCGCGCGCGGCGACGCCCGGCAGCACGGGCTTCAGATAGAGCGTCAGCAGGCGGAAGGCCTCGAGGCTCACGGTGCACACTTCGTGCAGCCGCTCGGACTGGTGCGGCGCCTTGGCGAGGTCCCAGGGCTTCTCGGCGTCGACGTAGGCGTTGACTTGGTCGGCGAGCTCCATGACGCGCCGCAGCGCCTTGCCGAACTCGCGCTCCTCGTAGCAGCGTGCGATCTCGGGCGCGGCGACGCGGATCTCCTCGAGCACCGTGCTCGCCATGCGCGCGGCCGGCTTGCCGCCGAAGCGCTTGGACAGGAACCCCGCGGCGCGGCTGGCGATGTTGATGTACTTGCCGATGAGGTCGCTGTTGACGCGCGCGACGAAATCGTCCGGGTTGAAGTCGACGTCCTCGACCGCGGCGTTCAGCTTCGCGGCGATGTAGTAGCGCAGCCACTCGGCATCCATGCCGAGCTTGAGGTAGCGCAGCGGGTCGATTCCGGTGCCGCGCGACTTGGACATCTTCTCCCCCGACACGCCGATGAAGCCGTGCACGTAGACGTGGTCGGGGAACTTGTAGGGCTTGCCCGCGAACTCGAGCATCGCGGGCCAGAACAGCGTGTGGAAGTAGATGATGTCCTTGCCGATGAAGTGGATCTGCTCGCGCTCGGCGAGCGTGCGCTCGAAGTCGAGGCCCTTCCTCGCGCAGTAGTTCTGCAGGCTGGCGAGGTAGCCGATCGGCGCGTCGAGCCAGACGTACAGGTATTTCTCCTCGGCGATGTCGGGCACGCGGATGCCGAAGTAGGGCGCGTCGCGCGAGATGTCCCAGTCGCCGAGCGCCTTGTCGCCCTCGGCGTCGAGCCATTCCCAGGCCTTGTTGAGCACCTGCGGCTGCAGGCGTCCCGGCACCTGCAGCCACTCGCGCAGGAACTCGACGCATTGCGGGTCCGAGAGCTTGAAGAAATAGTGCTCCGAGGTGCGCAGCTCGGGCTTGGCGCCCGAGAGCGTCGAATACGGGTTCTTCAGCGCGGTCGCGGCGTACACCGAGCTGCAGTTCTCGCAGGCGTCGCCGTACTGGTCGCGCGCGCCGCAGTTCGGGCACTCGCCCTTGATGTAGCGGTCGGCGAGGTACATGCCCTTCACGGGGTCGAAAAACTGCTCGACCGGCTTGGTGTAGACGAGGCCGCGCCGCTTCAGGCGGCGGAAGATGTCCTGCGAGAGCGCGGTGTTCTCGGCCGAATGCGTCGAGTGCCAGTTGTCGTACTCGACGTGGAATCCGTCCAGGTACTGCGCGCGGCCGCGCGCGATCTCGGCCACGAATTCCTCCGGCTTCCTGCCCGCCTTCTCGGCGGCCAGCATGATCGGCGCGCCGTGCGCGTCGTCGGCGCCGACGAACACCACGTCGTTGCCCTGCATGCGCTGGAAGCGCACCCAGATGTCGGCCTGGATGTACTCCATGATGTGGCCGATGTGGAACGCGCCGTTGGCGTAGGGCAGGGCGGTCGTGACGAAGAGCTTGCGGCCGGACATTCGCGGCTGGAAACCTGCGCGGGAAAAGTGGAAATTTTAGCTTACACTTCGCGCATGCCTCTGAACGAAACGGACGTCCGCGCGGTCCTCGCCAAGCTCGTCGACCCGAACACCGGCAAGGACTTCGTCGCCACGCGCTCGGTGCGCAGCGTGCGGGCCGACGGCGGCAAGGTCGCGGTCGAGATCGAGCTCGGCTACCCGGGCCGCAGCCAGGTCGAGCCGATTCGTCGCCAGGTGATCGACGCGCTGAAGGACGCGGGCGCGCCCGGCGCCGCGGTCGCGGTGCGCTCGAAGGTGGTCGCCCACGCCGTGCAGCGCGGCGTGAAGCTGGTCCCGGGCATCAAGAACATCATCGCGGTCGCCTCGGGCAAGGGCGGCGTCGGCAAGTCGACCACCGCGGTCAACCTCGCGCTCGCGCTCGCCGCCGAGGGCGCCGCGGTCGGCATCCTCGACGCCGACATCTACGGCCCCTCGCAGCCGATGATGCTCGGCATCACGGGCCGCCCGGAATCGAAGGACGGCAAGAGCATCGAGCCGATGGAGGGGCACGGCCTGCAGGCGATCTCGATCGGCTTCCTCATCGACCTCGACACGCCGATGGTCTGGCGCGGGCCGATGGTGACGCAGGCGCTCGAGCAGCTGCTCAAGGACACGCGCTGGCGCGAGCTCGACTACCTGGTGGTCGACCTGCCGCCGGGCACGGGCGACATCCAGCTCACGCTCGCGCAGAAGGTTCCGGTGACGGGCGCGGTGATCGTCACCACGCCGCAGGACATCGCGCTCATCGATGCGAGGAAGGGCCTGAAGATGTTCGAGAAGGTCGGCATCCCGATCCTCGGCATCGTCGAGAACATGTCGATCCACGTCTGCCCGAACTGCGGCCACGAGAGCCACATCTTCGGCGAGGGCGGCGCGGCGAGGATGTGCCAGGACTACGGCACCGAGCTGCTCGGCCAGCTGCCGCTCGACGCGGCGATCCGCGAGCAGGCCGACTCGGGCAAGCCGACGCTGGTTTCCGACCCCGACGGCAAGGTCTCGGCGATCTACCGGCGCATCGCGCGCCGCTGCGCGGTGCGCATCGCCGAATCCCAGAAGGACATGACCGCGAAGTTCCCGAACATCGTCGTCCAGAACACCTGACGCTCAGATTCCGAGGGCGCAGCGCGCGGAGAACTTCAGCAGCTCGCCCCGGCCCGGCCCGGCATCGCGGCGCAGCGGCGAGCGCCAGAAGGCCTGCAGCGTCCACGGCCCGAGGCGAGTCGCCGCTGCACAGATCGCCCACCAGCGCTGGGCGACCACGCGCCGGAACTCGGTCTGCGGATAGCGGCCGCTCGACCGATTGGCCTCGGTGAGCTTGAGGAGCCACGCGTGGGCGGCCGCGAGGCGCTCGCGCTCGGGGGCGAGGCCCCACAGGCTGATCGCCTCGTGGAGGTTTGCTTCCTCCTCCGACGGAGAGAGTCCCAATGCGGCCAATTGCCCCGCACGGATGCGGCGCGCCGTCTGCCGCTTCAGCGCTTCGTGCCTTCGCACGACCTGCTGGGGATGCTCCCGATAGCGCAGCAGGACTTGCGGCACGTTGGCGAGCTTGGTGACCCGGGCGGCGCGCACCCAGAGGTCGTAATCTTCCGCGTGCGGCATGGTGCCGTCGTACGCCAATCCATGCCGCTCCAGGACTTCGCGCCTGATCATGACCGAAGGGTGCGCGAGCACCGACTCGAACAGCATCCAGCTCCTGATCGAGGCGTCGTCGAGCGGGTAGCAGCGGATCGCCGGCTTCCCCATGCCGAAGGTCTCGATCCAGCTCCCGCAGACGCCGACCTCGGGATGCGCATCCATCGCCGCGACCTGGACGGCCAGGCGATCCGGGCTGCACACGTCGTCGGCATCCATGCGCGCCACGTAGGCGCCGCGCGCGAGGCGCAGCCCGCGGTTGAGCGATACCGCCAGGCCCAGCGGGGCCTGCGGGACCACGCGGATGCGGGCGTCGGCGCGCCGATGGCGCTCGAGGATCGCCGCGGTCGCGTCCGCCGAGCCGTCGTCGACGACGACGAACTCCCAGTCGGAGAACGATTGCGCGATCACGCTGCGCACCGCCTCTTCGAGGTGGAGGCCGCCGTCGCGCACGGCCATGAGCACGGTGACGCGGGGGACGGCCATCGGCCGGCTCGTCTCTAGATTCTCGTCCATCCGGCCGGGATCAAGTCGCGCGTGTCCTTGTCTTGCACGTTGAACCAATTCTGCGGGGCGATCACCTTCTTGTCCGTCCTCGGATTCAGCCAGGCGCCCCACCAGCTGAACGAGCTGTTGGCGATGATGTGGTGCCGGCAAAGGCTCATCAGCTGCAGATGCTCGGCCGCGTCCTCGTCTCCGGCGCTGCCGACCAGCGTCGTGGGAAACGGCAAACGCAGGTTCTCGCGCACCCAGGCCGGATCGTCGGAGAACAGGAAGAGGCTCGGCCGCTCTTCCGTGCCGGCGATGAGCTCCGCCGCGCGTAGATAGTAGTCCGCGCCGCAGACGCTGTGGAGCCGGCTGGCTTCCGGGCTCGACACGAAGTCGCCGCGCCTGACATGGACCGAGACCGCATTGCTGCCGAGGATACGCGCGGCAATCGAAGCGCTCGCCGCGCTCATTTCGGATTTCAACCTGAACTCTCGCCGCACGATCTCGGCGATGTCGCGGAAATACCGCTCGCTCTGCCAGTACCCTTCCAAAAGGATGTTGCCGCGCAGCTCGAGCACCCCTGGATCGAATGCGAACGAGCGCTCCTGGCAGACCTCGTAGCGCAGCCCGGGAATCGCCCCGCGCAGCCAGCGCGGGAGGCGGGACGCGGCGCCCGCGCGCCGCAGGAAGTCCTCCACTTCCCGCTCCGCCGCGATCTCCGCCGAAGGGCTCAGGCGATCCAGCGCATAGCGGCGCGGGCCGTAGCGTTCGAACGCGGTCAGATCGAGCTTGAGCCTCGCGCCCAGCGCGTGGGCGAGGCGGCGCGCGCAGGCGTACTGGAACATCTGGTTGCCCAGGCCGCCGAACAGACGGGCCAGTATCACGCGCGCAGCCGCCAGTTTTCCCAGACGAACGGGAATTGATAGGTCGGCACGTGGGTCCTGGCCAGCCGCCGCTGGATGGCCGCCATGCGCCCCTCGGCCTCCGGCACGAAGTCGTGGAACTGCACCTGGAGATTGCCGATCCGGGCGATCAGTCCTTCGTCCAGCATGCACTCGAGCAGATCGTATTCGCCGCCCTCGATGTTGATCTTCATGAGGTCGATCGTCGCCACGCCCTCGCTGCGCAGAAACTCCGAGATGCCGACCAGCCGGACCTCGACCGATTCCGCGCCGGGCTTGAAGGTCGAGGTCGCGTCCTGCGCGAGGCCCAGGCGGACGGTTTCCGAGCGCGACGACAGCCCGAAATCGAACACGCGGATGCGCGGATTGCGGCGAAAGCGCCGCGCGATCCGCTCGGCGAACGCCGGCACCGGCTCGAAGACGTACACTTGGCAGCCGTACATGGCATGGATGTCGCTCGCCCACTGCCCCTGGTAGCCCCCGAGGTCGAACACCATGGACCGCTCGGACAGATCGTAGTCGAGCCGGAGCGTGGCATCGCCCTGCGCCGCGCGCCACTTCGCGACCCGCATTTCGGCGGGACTGGTCCAGAACGCGAGCGCGAGGCCCTGCAGCCAGGCCGCGAGGCGCTGCAGCCGGACGCGCACGAATCGCCTCATTGCGGGCGCCTCGCCGGCCCGTGCAGCGAGCGGATCAGCGTCTCGAGGCGCGCGAGCGCACGCTCCGTGGAGAAGCGCTCGCGCGTGCAGGCCGCGATGCGCGCGCGCGTGAGCTCGGACGCGCGCATCCGGCGCAGCAGCGACGCGCCTGCTTCGCAGAGCGCGCCCACGTCGCCCACGGCGACGGTCTCGCCGTTGCAGCCCTCGGCCGCCGTGCCGATCATCTCGGGGATGCCGCCGGCGGCGAATGCCGCGACGGGCACCCCCAGCCAGGTCGCCTCGAGAAGCGCCATGCTGAAGTTTTCCATCATCGCGGGCGAGAGCACGACGTCACATTCGCGCACGCGGCCCAGGTTCTCCAGGTAGGGAAGAGGTCCCGGGCAGTAGGCCCGGACGTTCGCGGGCGGGTGCTGCGCGGCCGCGAGATGCGCGTGCTCCACGTTGCCCGAGATGAATACCCCGGCCTGCGCATGGCGCCGCCCGATCTCCGCAAGCAGCGGCGCCAGGAGCCGCCCGCCCTTCACGGTGGTGCCGGCGGCGGGCAGGTAGAACAAGGGGGCATCGGCGGCGATATCGAGCAACGCGCGCAGCGGCGGCGCGGGCGGCCGGACGCCTTCCAGCTCGCTGGAAATCAGGTTCGGGAAGATCTCGACCGGCCCGTCGAAGCGGTAGGTGCGCAGGAATTCGTCGCGCGCGTGGCGCGAGGGACACAGCACCAGGTCCGCTTGGCGCAGTTCGCGCGCTTCGACGGCGACGGCCAGGCGCGCATCCAGCGGCGAGAGCGGCGGCGCGGCGTCCAGGCCCAGGAACCGGACCGGGTTGTGGTGCGCGATCCAGATCAGGCGCGCGCCAGCAGGCTTGCGCGCGAACGCGAGCGGACAGCCCTTGTCGGGCGAGACGATGACGTCGGGGCGGTACCGCTCGAGCGCTTCCACGATGCGCCGGCCCGCGAGCGCGCCGCCGAGCGCTTCTCCGAGCTGGTAGCTGAGGCGAAACGGGCTCGCGAGCGCGAGCCCGAGCCTGCAGGCCGACTTGACCGCCTCGACGAGCCGGCGCGGCGCGCGGCGCCGGACTGCGAAGGCGTCCTCGGCATCCGCAGCGTCCTCGAAGGCGAACGCCTTCACCTCCCAGCCCGCCTCGCGCAGCGCGCGGAAGAGGTTGAAATGCGCGGTCGCGATGCCGCCGGGCGCGCCGGCCGGCGGCAGGCGCGGCGTGAGGACCGCGACGCGGAGGCCGGGCCTCGGGGCGGGATTCATGCGCGCTATCATACGAGGCTGACAACGGGGAACGCGCGTGACGATCAAATCGGACAAGTGGATCCGCCGCATGGCGGCGCAGGGCATGATCGAGCCTTTCGAGCCGGGCCAGGTCAAGGAGGCGGGCGGGCGCCGCATCGTCTCCTACGGCACCTCGAGCTACGGCTACGACATCCGCTGCTCGGACGAATTCAAGATCTTCACCAACATCAACTCGACGATCGTCGACCCGAAGCAGTTCGACGCCAAGTCCTTCGTCGACTTCAAGGGCCCGGTGGCGATCATCCCCCCGAATTCGTTCGCGCTCGCGCGCACGGTGGAGTTCTTCCGCATCCCGCGCAACGTGCTGACGATCTGCCTCGGCAAGTCCACCTACGCGCGCTGCGGCATCATCGTCAACGTCACGCCGCTCGAGCCGGAGTGGGAGGGACACGTGACGCTCGAGTTCTCGAACACCACGCCGCTGCCGGCGCGCATCTACGCCAACGAGGGCGTCGCGCAGGTGATCTTCATCGAGTCCGACGAGGTCTGCGAGACCTCCTACCGCGACCGCGGCGGCAAGTACCAGGGCCAGCGCGGCGTCACGCTGCCGCGCATTTGAGACTAATTGTAGTGGTGCGGGCGGTTAGCACCACTAGCTATAGTAGTTTCTCATGCAGGCGTGCTTGACGCGCGGGGCGCGCTCCCTATAATCCTGCGAACTTTCCTGCGCGAAGGAACAGATGGGCGCACGTCCCGGCGGCATCGACGGCAAGACCGGCGCACTTCCGCAGGACCCGCTCTTCGATACCCATCCCGAGGTCAGCCTCGACTTCGAGGTCGTGCGCGAGGCCGCGCGCCGGAAATACGAGCGGCCGTTCCTGATCCTCGACAACGCGCTCGTGCGGCACAAGCTGCGGCGCTTCCGCGCCGCGATGCCGCGCGTGCGCGTGCACTACGCGGTGAAGGCCAACCCGGAGCCGCGCGTGCTCGAGGCGCTGCTCGGGGAGGGCTCCTGCTTCGAGATCGCCTCCACCTCGGAGCTCGACCTGCTGCTCGCGCTCGGCGCCGACCCGGCCGCCGTGCTGTACTCCAACCCGGTCAAGTCGCGCGAGGCGATCGCCTACGCCGCCGCGAGGGGCGTGCAATGGTACGCGGTGGACAGCGTGGACGAGCTGCGCCGCGTGCACGCGGCGCGCGCCGACGCCAAGGCCTGCCTGCGCCTCGCCACGCCCAACATCGGCAGCGACTGGCCGCTGTCGGGCAAGTTCGGCGCGGGCGCGAGCGAGGCGCGCGAGATCATCCAGGCCGCGGCCAGGATCGGCGCCGATCTGGCCGGGGCGACGTTCCATGCCGGCTCGCAATGCCGCAACCCGGAGAACTGGCGCGTCGGCATCGAGAAGGCGCGCACCGCCTTCGACGCCATGGCCAAGGCGGGCCTCAGGCCGCGCATGCTCGACATCGGCGGCGGCTTCCCGGTGCGCCACGTCAAGCCGATCCCGTCGATCGAGGTGATCGGCGAGGTGGTCAACGAGGCGCTGCGCGCCTTCGGTCCCGAGGTGCAGGTGGTCGCCGAGCCCGGCCGCTTCCTGGTCTCGGACGCCGGCTACTTCGTCTGCCGCGTGATGGGCACCGCGACGCGCGGCGGCAAGCGCTGGATGCACTGGGACGCGGGGCTGTTCGGCGGCATCATCGAGACTAGCGAAGGACTGAAATACAAGATCCGCACCGATCGCTCCGGGCCCGATGTGCCCTGGCACGTGGCCGGACCGACCTGCGACTCGGTGGATGTCGTGCTGCGCGACGAGCCGCTGCCCTCGGACCTGCAGGAGGGCGATTTCATCTACCTGCGCAACGCGGGCGCCTACACCACCGCCTACGCGAGCGAGTTCAACGGCTTCCCGCTGCCGGAGACTCGCGTGCTCGAGACCAAGCGTCAGATTCTTTCGTAGAGCACGAACTCGAAGCGCACGCCCTCCTTCGAGGTGTGCGCCTCGCGCTGTGTCGCCTTCCAGGCCTTGCGGTCCCAGGCCGGAAAGCGCGTGTCGCCCGCGTAGTCGCGGCCGATCTCCGTGAGCACGAGGCCGTCGGCGAGCGGCAGCGCGGCGGCGTAGATTTCCGCGCCGCCGATCACGAACGCCACCGAAGCGCCGGCGCAGAGCGCCACGGCCGCCGCCACCGACGCGGCGATGCTCGCCCCGGCGGCCGCATAGTCCGCCTGTCGGGTTACCACGATGTTTTCGCGCCCCGGCAGCGGCCGCCCGAGCGATTCCCAGGTGCGGCGGCCCATGATCACCGGGTGGCCGAGCGTGATCTTCTTGAAGTGCTGCAGGTCCTCGGGCAGGTGCCAGGGTAATTTTCCCTGCGCGCCGATGACCCCGTTGCGCGCGAGCGCGGCGACGAGATAGACGCGCGGCGCGGATTCCGTGACAAGCGCCACATCCGCCCGCAACCTGTCGCCAAATTGTGACATTTCGCCTGATCCGGACAATCTTTCACGTGCGATTATAGGTGCATGAACGCAGAGGGGATTTCTGCGGCTGCGCGGTTCCCGCGCTCGTTCCTTGGACTGCTGATCGCCGGCTTCCTGCTGGTCGCGCTGCCGCTGCTGGGCTCGCTGCTGTACTCGGCCTGGCACACGCAGCGCCTCATGGAGCAGGGCCGCAGCGCCGTGTCCGGCGCCGCCCGCGCGGCGATGGCGAGCCGCGCGCTCGTCAGCCGCGCCGGCTCCATCGAGCGCCTGGCGCTGCAGGTGGCGGTGCTGCCGGACGCGCGGCTGCGCGCCGACCTCGAGCGCGCGCACGCGGGCTTCCAGCAGCTCGCGGCGGAGCTGCGGCGCCAGCCGCTCGACGCCGGCCAGGCGGGAGCGCTGCAGCGCGCGCTCGACAGCGAGCGCTCGCTCGTAGAACGGGTCGTGGCCGCGAAGCGCGGCGGACTGGACCTCGCCTCGGTGCGCGCGCTCGCGGGCGCTATGGTCGACCAGGCCTACCAGGTGCTCGCGGCCAGCGACTACGTCGCCGACCGCGAGGTCGAACGCCTCGGCGCGGGCGCCGACGACGTGCACCGGCGCCTGATCGTCCTGGTGCTGCTCGCCACCGCGCTCGCGCTCGCCGCCGCGCTCGCGCTCACGCGCCTCATCTCGCGGCCGATCGCCGAGCTTGACTCGGCGATCCGCCAGCTCGGCGACGCCGACTTCGAGCGCCCGATCCGCGTCAGCGGGCCGGCCGACCTGCGCAGCCTCGGCGAGCGCCTGGACTGGCTGCGCCTGCGCCTGACCGAGCTCGAGGCGCAGAAGAACCGCTTCCTGCGGCACCTGTCGCACGACCTGAAGACGCCGCTCGCGGCGCTGCGCGAGGGCACCGAGCTGCTCAACGACCAGGTCGCCGGCCCGCTCGCTCCGCCGCAACGGCAGGTGGTGGCGATCCTGCGCGACAACAGCGTGAAACTGCAGCGGCTGATCGAGGACCTGCTCGACTACCAGCGCGCGCTGCACGCGGCCTCGGGCCTGCAGGTGGGCGCCGTCGCGATGGATGCGCTGCTGCGCCAGTCGCTGCGCTCGCACCAGCTCGCCGCGCAGGGCAAGGCGCTGCGCATCGGCCTGAAGGCCACGGCGTTCACGCTCTGGGGCGACGCCGCGAAGCTGCGCTCGGTGATCGACAACCTGCTCGGCAACGCGGTGAAGTTCACGCCCGAGGGCGGCGAGATCCGCGTGCTCGCGAGCGAGCACGGCGGCGCGGCGACCATCGACGTCATCGACAGCGGCGCGGGCGTGCCGCCGGAGGAGCGCGACGCGATCTTCGAGGCCTTCTTTCGCGGCCGCGCGGGCGCCTTCGGGCGCGCCGAGGGCACGGGCCTCGGGCTCGCGATCGCGCGCGAGTTCGTCGAGGCGCATGGCGGCCGCATCGAGGTCGTGCAGGGCTCGCGTGGCGGGCATTTCCGCGTCACGCTGCCGCTGCGCCCGGCGACGCTGCTCGCGGAGGCGGCATGAGGCCCGCGCTGCTTGCCGTGCTGCTGCTCGCGGCCTGCGCGTCCAACGCGCCGCAACCGGCGGCGCCGGTGCGCGAGGCAGGCGAGCTCGGGCAGTGCCGCGCCGAGCTGGCCCGGCTGCAGGAGGAGCTCGCGGCCGAGGTCGCCGAGCAGCGCAAGCTCACGCGCGCCGCGCGCGAGCGCGAAGCGGCGTTGCGCCGCCAGCTCGAGGCGATGAAGTCAATCGAGCGCGGCATCGTGGAGCGTGAAGACCGGCTGAGTTCAGAAACGAGGTGAACGATGGACAAGACCCAGAAGCGAATCCTGCTGATCGACGACGACAAGGACCTGCTGCACCTGGTCTCGATGCGCCTGCGCGCCGCGGGCTACGCGGTGGTCACCGCCGAATCGGGGCAGGCGGGACTCGCCGCGATGGCGGCGACGCCGCCCGAGCTCGTGATCACCGACCTGCGCATGGAGGGCATGGACGGCCTCGCGCTGTTCGACGCGATCCACCGCGACGCGCCCTCGCTGCCGGTGGTCATCGTCACCGCGCACGGCACGATCCCGGAGGCGGTGGCGGCCACGCGCCGCGGCGTGTTCGGCTTCCTCACCAAGCCCTTCGACCCGAAGCTGCTGCTCGACACGGTGGCCGAGGCGCTGCGCCTGTCGGGCGCGCCGAGCGGGTCCGAGCACGGCTGGCGCACCGAGCTCGTCACACGCTCGCCGGCCATGGAATCGCTGCTCAACCAGGCGCGCCGCGTCGCGCTGTCGGATGCGGCGGTCTGCATCCTCGGCGCGAGCGGGACCGGCAAGGAGCTGCTTGCGCGCGCGATCCACCGCGCGAGCCGGCGCTCGGACGCGCCCTTCGTCGCCGTCAACTGCGGCGCGATTCCGGAGGGGCTGCTCGAATCGGAGCTGTTCGGCCACAAGAAGGGCGCCTTCACGGGCGCAGTGCAGGACCGCCGCGGCCTGTTCCAGGCCGCGCACGGCGGCACGCTGTTCCTCGACGAGATCGGCGACATGCCGCTCGCGCTGCAGGTGAAGCTGCTGCGCGCGCTGGAGGAGCGCGTGGTGCGCCCGGTCGGCGCCAACGAGGACGTCGAGGTGGACGTGCGCCTGGTCTCGGCCACGCATTGCAAGCTCGAGGAGCGCATCGCCGCGGGTGATTTCCGCGAGGACCTGTTCTACCGGCTCAGCGTGGTCAAGCTCGCGCTGCCCGCGCTCGCCGAGCGGCGCGAGGACGTGCCGCTGCTCGCCGGCCATTTCCTCGCCGACTTCGCGCGCCGCTACGAGCGGCCGCGCCTCGCGCTCTCGCCCGAGGCGATGGAACTGCTCGTCGCCGCGCCCTGGCCCGGCAACGTGCGCCAGCTGCTCAACGTGATCGAGCAGGCGGTGGCGCTCTCGGCCACCGAGGTGATCCCGGCCTCGCTCGTGCGCCAGGCGCTCGACGCCGGCGACACGGCGCTCACGCCGCTGGACGAAGCGCGCCGCGCCTTCGAGCGCGACTACCTCGCGCGCATCCTGAAGATCACGGCGGGCAACGTGACGCAGGCGGCGCGCCTCGCGGGCCGCAACCGCACCGAGTTCTACCGGCTGCTCGACCGACACGCGCTCGCGCCGGGCATGTTCAAGGTGTCGCCGCGTGCAGACAGCGAAAACCGTGTCGCATCAAGCGCTTCGCGTGCGCGCGGCTGAGCGCCGTCGCCGCGAGGCGACGTTCTGGCCGATTGCGGCCTGCGGCAATTCCGTCACGAACGCGAGCTAAGGCGCTGATCCGGCGCGCTTTTGCCGCGCGGGCACGGCGATTGCAAATGTTTGTGAGCATGAGCCAGCAAGTCAAGCTGACGCCGACCGGCGAAACGGCAGGCTTCTTCCAGGCGATCGCCGCGTTCGCGGTCGCCGTGCTGGTGATGATCGGATTCGGCGGCACGATCTACAAGATCATCGTGCCGGGCGGCTGGTTCGCGCAGTTGTTCGGGCGCAGCGTCGCGGGCGGGCTCGCGGTGCTGCTCGCGCTGCTCCTGATCGGCGCGAGCGCCTGGCTGCTGCGCGCCTGGATCTCGATCACGCAGCGCAACCGCTACTCGGAGCTGTTCGTGTACGTCTTCGCCGGCGTGGGGCTCGTCTACAGCACGCAAATCCTGATGAAAGGCGGCTTCTAGCAGTCAGACCAAGACCGCGACCTCCTCCAACGCTTTCCCCCCGGCCCGACCTTCCCCCTAGAGGCGGGCCTTTTTTTTCATACGGCGATGGGCGCCCGGATGGCCGGATGCGGCTCGTAGCCCTCGAGCGTGAAGTCCTCGTAGGCGAAGGCGAACAGGTCGGTCACCTTCGGGTTGAGCCGCATGCGCGGGAACGGGCGCGGCGCGCGACCCACCTGCACGCGCGCCTGCTCGAGGTGGTTGAGGTACAGGTGCGCGTCGCCCAGCGTGAGCACGAATTCGGCGGGCTTCAGGCCCGTCACCTGCGCCACCATGAGCGTGAGCAGGGCGTAGGAGGCGATGTTGAACGGCACGCCGAGGAAGAGGTCCGCACTGCGCTGGTACATCTGGCAGGACAGCCGGCCGTCGGCGACGTAGAACTGGAACAGCGCGTGGCAGGGCGGCAGCGCCATGCGCTCGACGTCGGCCGGGTTCCATGCGCTCACGACGTGGCGTCGCGAGTCGGGCTTCGCGCGCAGCGCCTCGAGCACCTGCCGGATCTGGTCGATCTCGCGGCCGTCGGGCGCGCGCCAGTGGCGCCACTGGTAGCCGTAGACCGGGCCGAGGTTGCCGTTCTCGTCCGCCCATTCGTCCCAGATCGTCACCCCGCGCTCCTGCAGCCAGCGCACGTTGGTGTCGCCGCGCAGGAACCAGAGCAGCTCGACGATGATCGACTTCAGGTGCAGCTTCTTCGTGGTGAGCAGCGGAAAGCTGCCGTCCAGCTCGAAGCGCAGCTGCCGGCCGAACACCGACCGCGTGCCGGTGCCCGTGCGGTCGCTCTTGCGCGCGCCGGATTCCATCACCTCGGCGAGCAGATCGAGGTACTGGCGTTCCCCGGGCGCGGGTTTCATACCGCGATGGTAGCGAAAAGATCGCGCGCGCTGCGAAAACGGTCTTCGGGCTTCTTCGCGAGCAGCCGGTCGACGATGGTCTGGTAGCCCGCCAGCGGGGGCGGCAGCCGGGGGAGCGGGCCGTGCACGTGCTGGTAGACGAGGTCGGCCGGGCCCAGGTCGCCGTACAGGCGCTCGCCGGTCAGCATCTCGTAGAAGATGACGCCCAGGCTGTAGAGGTCCGAGCGCGCGTCGGCCTCGCGCCCCACGCACTGCTCGGGGCTCATGTAACGCGGCGTCGCCATGACTTCGCCGTGGCGCGTGAGCTCGATCGACGCGCCGAGGTCCTTCGCGAGGCCGAAATCGACGATCACCGGCCGGCCGCTGTCGCGGAACATGATGTTCTGCGGCTTGAGGTCGCGGTGGACGATGTCGTGCGCGTGAATCGCGTCGAGCGCCTTGGCGATCTGCGCCGTGAGACGCAGCGCGACGAGCGAGGTCATGCCCTCGCGCATGCGCACGGCGAGCGTGCCGCCGGACAGGTATTCCATGGCGATGTACGGGCTTTCGCCGGAGACGCCGTACTCGTAGATGCGCACCACGTACTCGTTCTCGAGCGAGGCGATGAGCCGGTACTCGCGCTCGAAGCGCTTGAGGAAGGTGGCGTTGCGCCGCAGGCCCGGATCGAGCACCTTGAGCACGAGCTGCAAGCCATCGCGCACGCGCTCGGCGAGGTAGACCTGCGCCATGCCGCCCTCGCCGATCTTGCGCAACGCCCGGTACCCCGCGATCGCGGTGGCGTCGCCACCGACCGGGGTGCCGATGCGCTGCGGCTCGATCGGCGCGGTGCGCGCGAACGGCGCATGCGTGCCGGTGCTCTCCTGGCGGCGCACCTCGTGCTCGCGCATGGCGTCCTCGAGCGCGCGCGAGAGCTTGGCCGGGCCGAGGTCGGCGCGGCGCAGGAAGTCCGCCGCGCCCGCCTTCAAGGCCTGGATCGCCGCGTGCGTGTCGCCGTGATGGGCGACGAGCAGGACGGGCGGCGCGCCCTGGTAGCTGCGGATCTCGCGCAGCCAGGCCATGCCGTCCTGGCCTGCCGGGCTGAACTCGAGCAGCACCGCGCTGTAGCTGTCCTGCGTGAGCGCGGCCACGGGGCTGCCGCGCGCGACCGGGTCCCATTGCTCCACGTGCGCGTCCGGCCAGCGTGCCCGCAGCAGGTCGCCAAGGGTGCGGCGGTATTCGGCCGACGCGTCGACGATGAGAAAGCGCATCTGGGGGCTCGCGGGACGGCCTTATTGTGCCGGGGCTGGACGGATTGATAAAGCGTTCCGGACATAGGATCATGCATACTTCACAGCCCGATCCCCGCCATGAAGCTGTTCGGCTCCAAGTCCGACCACCCGCTCGCCGACCCGAAAGAGGCCAAGCGCCTACTCGAGGCCTTGCCGGCTGACGACGCCGTCAGGGCGCTCGACGAGCTCGCGCACTGGATGGAATCGGTCGCAGCGGCCGAGGGCTTCAAGCCGGAGGCGCGCATCCAGCTGCTGCTGCAGCTCGACGACGCCGCGCAGCCGCGCGTGCGCAAGCTCGCGCAGGACTACTTCGCCGAGGCGCGGCCCTCGCGCTTCCAGGAGAACCGCCTCTGGACCGCGCTGCACGGCTACTGGAAGCAGGCCGGCCATTCCTTCGCGCGCGCCGTGGACCTGTTCGTGCAGAGCGCCAAGGGCGCGGAAGCGGCCAAGGCGCAGCTGCCGCTGCTGCTCGTGCGCACGCTGCGCGGCTTCGCGCAGCAGATCAAGTGGATGCACATGCGCTACGGCCCGGTCGACCTCGCGAGCTGGGGCGTGTTCAACAGCGTGTACGCGTTCGCCGAGATCCGGGGGCTCGAGCAGGCGAAGGCCCCGCTCGCCGCGGGCCGCCCGGGCGAGTCGACGCCGCAGCTCGAATTCCTCAAGGGCGCGATGTTCAGCGCGGGCGCGCCCGACGGCATGCTGCCCGCGGAGATCGAGCTCGCCGAGCGGCTGATCGCGGCCTATGCGCCGCGCTTCGCGATCGGCACGGCGCCGGCGGCGGCGCTGCCGTTCTGGACCGACCTCGCCAAGGCGATGGCGCCGCTGCGCGCCTCGCGCGCGCCGCAGCCGGGACCCGCGCTGCGCTGCTTCGGCGCCGGCGCGGCGCTTGAGGAGGCGCACGCGCTCGCCGAGACGCTCATGGTCGGCGGCAAGCCGCCCGCGGACCTCAACCTCGGCGGCAACGTCGAAGCGCAGACGCTGCAGGAGGTGGCGCGCCACCTGCACTCGTACTGGTCGCCGCAGGCGCCCGAGCGCAAGAGCCCGCGCCACGCGGTCAAGTCGCGCCTGTCGGTCGCCAACGGCTACGCCGGCGTGCTGGGCGTGCTGGGCGGCGGCGAAACGCTCGATTTCGACGTCAAGGGCGCCGAGAGCTGGATCGTCGAGAACGTGAGCGCCGGCGGTTTCGGCGCCATGGTGCCGCAGCTGAAGGGCGACTGGCTGCGCGTCGGCGCGCTGCTCGCGCTGCAGCCCGAGGGCGGCAGCAACTGGGTGCTGGGCGTGGTGCGCCGGGTCAGCAAGACCGCGGCGCAGCAGGCGCGCGTCGGCATCGAGACGCTGTCCAAGGCGCCCGTGCTGTCCAAGTTCGCCGTGAGCGGCGCGCGCTCGATGCAGGAGCAGGGCGTGCTGCTCCGGAACGGCGACGCGAGCGAGGCGCGCATCGTGCTCAAGCCCGGCGTGTTCGCGCCGGCGCAGAACCTCGAGATCGCGCGCGGCGGCCGGCAGCACGTCTACATCCCGCAGGCGGTCGCCGAGCGCGGCGAGGATTACGAGATCGCGCGCTTCCGGGAGCTCATCCGGGACTCCTGATCAGAGCACCTTGAGCAGGAATTCGGCGATGTCGCCGATCTCCTCGGGACAGACCGAGTGCGGCATCGGGTATTCGCGCCATTCCACCGGATAGCCCAGCGCCTGCAGCGCGTCGCGCGACTGCGCCGCGCGCGGCATCGGGATCATGGGGTCGAAGCTGCCGTGCGCCATGAACACGGGCAGATCCGCGTTCATGGCATGCCTCTCCTTTTCCAGCTTGGCCTGCAAGGGCAGATAAGTCGATAGCGCCAGCACTCCGGCGAGGCGCTCGGGCTGGCGCAGCGCGGTCTGCAGCGCGATCGCGCCGCCCTGCGAGAAGCCGGCGAGCACGATCCTGTGCGCGGGGATGCCCTTCTGCTTCTGAATCGCGACGAGCTTTTCGAGCGCCGCCTGCGATTCGCGTATGCCCGCTTCGTCCTCCGCGCCGCCGCCCAGCTGCAGGATGTCGTACCAGGCGGGCATGCGCATGCCCATGTTGATGGTCACCGGCCGCTGCGGCGCGTTGGGAAAGACGAAGCGCACTGACTTCGAGGCCGGCAGGCGCAGCTCGGGCACGACGGGCTCGAAGTCGTGCGCGTCCGCGCCCAGGCCGTGCAGCCAGATCACGGCCGCATCCGGCCTCGGGCCGGTCTCGATCTCGAGCGTCTCGAGGCTCACGCGCCCGGCTTCCTCGGCGCCGACTTGGGCCGGAAGGCCTTGACCTTGCTCTCGTCGGTCTCGATGTAGGGGCCGCCGATGAGGTCGATGCAGTAGGGCACCGCGGCGAACACGCCGTCCAGCGTTTCCTTGATCGCCTTGGGCTGGCCGGGCAGGTTGACGATGAGCGCCTGCTTGCGAACGACCGCGACCTGGCGCGATAGGATCGCCGTGGGGACGTATTTCAGGCTCACCGCGCGCATCTGCTCGCCGAAGCCCGGCATTTCCTTGTCGGCGACCGCGAGCGTCGCCTCGGGCGTGACGTCGCGCGGCGCAGGGCCGGTGCCGCCGGTCGTCAGCACCAGGTGGCAGCCTTGCTGGTCCACCAGCTCTTTCAACGTCCTTTCTATCGTTTCCTTCTCATCCGGGATTAGGCGTTCCTCGAAATGAAGCGCGGGAGAGGCAACGACGTCTCGCAGCCAATCCTTCAGCGCCGGGATGCCCTCGTCCTTGTAGACCCCGCCCGAGGCGCGGTCGCTGATCGAGACGATTCCCACCTTGAGCATCACTTCACCTCGAAGAACTCGAGCTCTACGCGGTCAGCGCGCCGCGCGCCGGTGCCTGCGCAGACGATCCGGTTGAGCCAAGCGTAGGCGGGCGCGGCGGTCTCGAACCAGGGCGTCGTGCGCATGTAGTAGAGCGCCGGGTCCACGTCCTCGCCGCGCGCGAGCCGCTCGAGGACTTCCTTCGGGCCGTGCCGGTAGCCGCGGTTGTTCACGTAGATGAGCGCGCCATCGGCGGTCTCTAACGTGTAGCGCGCGTCGAGCGAGGCCACGCCGTCAGCGCGGATGAGCTGCCAGTCCGCGCCGCCCGGCAGCACGCGGCCCGAGAGGCGCGCGCCGGAAAAGGAGCCGCCCGTGATGCCGATGATGCGGCGGCGCCCCAGCGGCGTGTCGCCGAGATCGCGGACGGGTTCGAGCAAGACTTTCACATTCATCAGGGGTTCAACTTCAATCATGTGAAGAACCCCTCAACACCCTGAACAATTCGCGCTGCGCCCTCGGAGGCCTGCCTTCCGCCAGCTCCCTGCGCGCGTTGCGGATCAGCGCGCGCAGCGCCTGCAGGTCGGCGCCCGGATGGCCCGCGGCGAACTCGGTGAGCGCGCCGTCGTCGTCGATGAGGCGCGCGCGCCAGTCCTCCAGGCGCCGGTGGCGCGCGCGCGCGGCCGCCGACTGCCCCGCGATCGCCGCGAGCGCGGCGCGCACGGGCTCGGGATCGACCGAGCGCATGAGCTTGCCGATGTACTGCAGCTGGCGGCGGCGCGCCTCGTGGCTGCGGATGCGCTGCGCCTCGCGCACCGCGGCGGCGAGCGCGTCGGGCAGCGCGATCGCGTCGAGCTGCGCGGGCGCGAGATCGACGAGCGCGGCGCCCAGCTGCTGCAGGGCTTCGACCTCGCGCTTGTTCTGCGAGCGGCTGACGAATTCCGCATCCATCGCTTGTATGATAGCGCGCCATGCCGAAGGCCCACCGCTTCACGTACGCGCGCGCGCAGCTCGAGCAATTCGCCGAGGACGTGCTCGCGGCGGCGAAGCGCGCGGGCGCGTCGGCCTGCGAGTGCGAGGTGTCGGAAGGCTACGGCCTGTCGGTGACGGTGCGCCGCGACGAGCCCGAGACGATCGAGCACAACCGCGACAAGGCGATCGGCGTCACCGTGTACGCCGGCGAGCGGCCGCGCGCGCGGCGCGGGCACGCGAGCACCTCCGACTTCTCCGCCGCGGCGATCGCGAGCGCGGTCGAGGCGGCCGCGGCGATCGCGCGCAAGACCGCCATCGACGACTGCGCCGGGCCGCCCGAGCAGGGCGAGCTCGCGCGCGCCGCCGACGTCGACCGGCTCTCGCTGGACCTGTTCCACCCCTGGGACCTCGGCACCGAGGAGGCGATCCGCATCGCGCGCCGCGCCGAGCGCGCCGCGTTCGCGCTATCGCCAAAGATCCGCAATTCCGAGGGGGCGAGCGTCTCTGCGCAGCAGTCGCAGTTCGTCCTCGCCAACAGCCTGGGCTTCCGCCACGGCTATCCGGCCTCGCGCCACACGCTCTGGCTGTCGGTGATCGCCGAGGACCGCGGCCTCATGCAGCGCGACGACTGGTACAGCGCCTCGCGCGTGCCGCGCGCGGTGGCCGCGCCCGAGGCGCTCGGCGAATACGCGGGCCGCAGGGCGCTCGCGCGCCTGGGCGCGCGCAAGATCCCCACCTGCCAGGCGCCGGTGCTGTTCGAGGCGCCGGTCGCGGCGGGACTGCTCGGCAGCTTCGTCTCGGCGGCGAGCGGCGGCAGCCTCTACCGCAAGTCCTCGTTCCTCGTCGATGCGCTCGGCAAGCAAGTGTTCGCGAAAGGCGTGCGGCTCGAGGAGCGCCCGCACGAGCCGCGCGCGCTCGCGAGCGCGCCGTTCGACGAGGAGGGCGTCGCCACGCGCCCGCGCGCGGTGGTGCGCGCGGGCGTGCTGGAGGGCTACTTCCTCGGCAGCTACTCGGCGCGCAAGCTCGGCATGAAGAGCACGGGCAGCGCGGGCGGCGCGCACAATCTCGTGCTCGCCTCCGACGGCCCGCAGCTACCCGGCATGCTGAAGAAGCTGGGGCGCGGCCTCTTCGTCACCGAGCTGCTCGGCCACGGCATCAATCTGCTCACGGGCGACTACTCGCGCGGCGCGGCCGGCTACTGGGTCGAGGGCGGCGCCATCGCGCACCCCGTGGAGGAAGTCACGGTCGCCGGCAATCTCAAGGACATGTTCCGCGGCATCGCCTCGGTGGGCGCCGACCGCGTGGTGCGCGGGGCGTACACTTGCGGCTCGATCCTCATCGACAACATGACCGTGGCCGGGAACTGAGCGCATGCGCAAGCCGCTGCTGATCGAGATCGCCTCCGACGTTGTCTGCCCCTGGTGCTACATCGGCAAGCGGCGCCTGGAGAAGGCGCTCGCCTCGCTCGCGGGCGAAGTCGAGGCGCGCATCGAGTGGCTGCCGTTCCAGCTCAACCCGGGCATGCCGGAGGCCGGCATGGCGCGCGCCGACTACCGGCGCCAGAAGTTCGGCTCGCTCGAGAAGGGCCGCGCGCTCGACGCGCGCGTGGCGCAGGAAGGCGCCGGCGAGGGCATCGACTTCGCCTTCGAGCGCATGCAGCGCACGCCCAACACCGCCGCGGCGCACCGGCTCATCGACCTCGCGCAGCGGCAGGGCAAGGGCGACGAGGTCGTCGACGCGCTCTTCAAGGCCTACTTCGAGGAGGCGAAGGACATCGGCGACGAGGCGGTGCTGCGCTCGATCGCCGAGCGCACCGGAGTCGCCGGGCGCCCGGACGCGGCGATCGCCGAGGCAGTGACCGCGAAGGAGGAGCGCGTGCGCGACCTCGGCATCAGCGGCGTGCCGACCTTCATCTTCGGCCGCGAAAGCGGGCTTTCCGGAGCCTATCCTCCGGAACTGCTGGCAAAGGCGATTCGGGACTTCGTGTCTAGGTGAAGTCCAGGCGGCCCTCGACGAGCACGCCGTAGATGCGGATCGGCGTGCGGCGGGGGAGCTCGAGCTGCGGCAGCGGCTCGGCGTCCAGGTTCAGGTTCTCGACCGAGAGCGCGCCCATCACCGAGTCCGACATCACGAATTCGCCCGCGCGCGCGCGGCGCACCATGCAATGCGCGAGCGTCACGCTGTCGCCGAACGCGACGCGCTGCTGCAGCCCGCGCGGCCCGGCGATGCCGAGCACCGTCTCGCCGAGGTGGATGCCCTGCGCGATCGCGGCGCGCAGCCCGTAGGCGACGCGCCATTTCTCGGCAACCGTAGGGAATTCGGCCTGCACGCGCTGCGCGGCGCGCACCGCCTGCTGCGAGGTCTGCGAGGGGTTGCCGCGCGTGAACGCCGACAGCAGCAGGTCGTGCTGTGCGCCGACGGCTTCGCCGCCGTGCGCGGCGGCCGCCTCGGCCGCGAAATTGAAGAACTCGTTGGCGAGCACCATCACCAGGCCC
>Ga0335082_10002178_pt1 | contig 21065 bp, 23 predicted proteins | sample Lox_Sample_41_FD_206718 | JGI IMG/M metagenome (GOLD analysis project Ga0335082, IMG submission 206718) | Soil microbial communities from Loxahatchee National Wildlife Refuge, Florida, United States - Lox_Sample_4.1 | ecosystem: Environmental > Terrestrial > Soil > Wetlands | place: USA...
TGCTCGTCGGGGCAATTCTCGCGCTGCCGGAGACATAGAAACGCGCCGTGGCGAAGCTGCCGCCGGCCTTGCCGTCGACAATGGCCACCTCGTCGGTGTTGTGGATGCCCACGACCAGATCAAGGCGGCCATCGCCGTTCATGTCGCGCGCCGCGATGCCCGCCGGCTCGCGCGGTTGGCCGGCGCCCAGGTCGACTATCTCCGTAGTCGGAAATGCGCCGTGTCCGTTGCCGTACAGAATGTTGACCGTGCTGTCGCCGGCGTTGGTCACCGCGAGGTCGATCTTTCCGTCGCCGTTGATGTCGGTCGCGAGCACCTCGCGGCTCGACACACCGGTCTCGAAGCTGGCGCCGATCGAGAAGGTGCCGTCGCCGAGCCCTTGCAGGATCGTCACCGATCCCGTGGCCGTGTCAGGACCGTACAAGACCGCAGCATCGAGGCGCCCATCGCCGTCGAAGTCAGCTGCGGTAATCGCCACAAGCGACTGTTTGACGTCCAGCGGCTCCCCGGGCGCGGCGAATGTCCCGTCGTTGTTCCCTTTCAGGAAGCGCACCATGCCGGCGGAATCGCAGACCAACAGATCGGGGGCCGCATCGTCGTCGAACTTGGCCGCATAAATCGCCGTGGGGATCGTCCCGAGGTCGGACGACGGACCGGCCGCGAACGTCCCGTCACCGTTGCCCAACAGCACACCCACCTGCATGGCGTTGACGTTGCCGGTGATGGCGTCCAGCAGCCCATCCGGCGGTCCACCTTGTGGGTCGCCAACGTCGACCAGTTGCAGAGTCGGCAACGTCCCTTGGAAGTCGCCCGACAGGGGCGTTATCTTCGAGGTGCGGAACGTCGCCGGCACCGGCGTTTGCGCCGCCGCCAACCCGCACAGTCCAACCACCACGCTGCTCACACCCAGGACGCGCAGCGCCACACCCCGTCGATTCATCACGCACCCCTTCCCGTCAGTGGATCAGGTCACCCAAACGATCCCAGCGGACCCAATGGTCCTTCCCATCCCACGACCAATAGATCAAGAACGCCTTGCCACGCACCTCGTTCAAGTCGACGAAGCCCCAGAAGCGGCTGTCGTAACTGCGGTCACGGTTGTCACCCATGACGAACAGGTGTCCGTCCGGCACGGTGACCGGCCCGTAGTTGTCGCGCGGGCTGTCGGCACGACCGGTGGCGGCGCCGTCGGCGAAGTACGCATGCGCGTCGTCCCAGGGCTCGCCGTTGATGTACACCCGCTTGGCGCGGATCTTCACGCGATCCCCCGGCAGACCGACGACGCGCTTGATGAAGTCCTTCGACGGATCGACCGGATAGACGAACACGACGATGTCGCCGCGTTGCGGGTTGCTGATGGGCAACACGCGGGTGCCGACGAACGGCAGGTGTATCCCGTAGATGAACTTGTTCACCAGGATGTGGTCGCCGATCTGCAACGTCGGCAGCATCGAGCCGGAGGGGATCTTGAAGGCCTGGATGACGAAGCTGCGAATGAACAGCGCCAGCACAAGCGCGATGGCAAAGGCCTCGGCGTACTCACGCAGGACCGACTTGACGCGCGGTTGCTCGCCGGCCACCGACGGCAGCTCTTGAGAGGGAGTCACTGAGGGCGTGGCGGAGGTCGACGGTTCGAGCGGAGCGGACATGTGTTGACGACGAATCCCTCTCAGTGCGGTCGGGCGATCATAGACGATTCGCGGCCATGCGGCTACGCTTCGACCTTCAGCACGGCGAGGAAAGCCTCCTGGGGAATCTCCACCCGGCCGACCTGTTTCATGCGTTTCTTGCCTTCCTTTTGACGCTCCAGCAGCTTGCGCTTCCGGGTGATGTCGCCGCCGTAGCACTTGGCGGTGACGTTCTTGCGCAGCGCCTTGACCGTCTCGCGGGCGATCACTTTGCTGCCGACGGAGGCCTGGATGATCACCTCGAACATCTGTCGCGGGATCAGCTCCTTCATCTTCTCGGCCAACTCGCGGCCGCGCGGATAAGCGCGGTCGCGGTGCACGATCAGCGACAGGGCGTCGACCGGGTCGCCGTTGATGCGGATGTCCAGCTTGATGAGATCGGCGGGCTGCATGTCGAGGAAATCGTAGTCGAGCGAGGCGTAGCCCTTGCTCACCGACTTCAGCCGATCGTAGAAGTCGAGCACGATCTCGTTCAGCGGCAGCTCGTAGGTGAGCATGACGCGGCCGCGACCGAGATACTTCAGCTCGCGCTGCCGGCCGCGCTTCTCCTCGCACAGCTTGAGCACGCCGCCCAGAAAGCCCTCCGGCAGATGCACCGTCGCCAGAATGAGCGGCTCCTCGATGGTGGCGATGTCCTGCACCGGCGGCAGCTTGGCCGGGCTGTCCACCGTGAGGACCTCACCGGTCAACGTTGTCACCCGATACGCCACGGTCGGCGCGGTGGTGATCAAGCTCAAGCCGAACTCGCGCTCCAGGCGCTCGCGGATGATCTCCATGTGCAGCAAGCCGAGAAAGCCGCAGCGGAAGCCGAAGCCCAGCGCCACCGAGTTCTCCGGCTCGTAGGTGAACGACGAGTCGTTCAGGCGCAGCTTCTCGACGGCGTCGCGCAGCGCGGTGTACTGCGCCGTATCCGCGGGGTACAGGCCGCTGAAGACCATCGGCTTGACCGCCTTGAACCCGGGCAACGCCTGCGCCGTCGGCCGCCCCGCCTCGGTGATGGTATCGCCGATCTTGGTCTCGTGCACCTCTTTGATACCGGCCATGATGAAGCCGACTTCGCCGGGCCCCAAGCCTTCGGTCTCAACCGGACGCGGGCTGAGCACGCCGATGCGCAGCACTTCGTACGACTTGCCGCCGGCCATCAACAGGATGCGCGTGCCCTTGCGGACGTAGCCGTCGAAGACGCGCACCACGATGACCACGCCGTTGTACGGATCGAACCAGCTGTCGAACATCAGGGCCCGCAGCGGCGCGGTGGCATCGCCGCTGGGCGGCGGGAAATGCTGCACGATGCCTTCGAGGACGTCCTCGGTTCCGATGCCCTCCTTGGCGCTGGTGAGGACGGCGTGCGCGGTGTCGAGGCCGATGATCTCCTCGATCTCGCTCTTCACGCGCTCCGGATCGGCGCCCGGCAGATCGATCTTGTTGATCACCGGCAGGATCGCCAGATCATTGTCGAGAGCCAGGTAGACGTTGGCGACTGTCTGCGCCTCGACGCCCTGCACCGCATCGACGACCAGCAGCGCCCCTTCGCACGCCGCCAGGCTGCGCGACACCTCGTAGGTGAAGTCGACGTGCCCGGGAGTGTCGATGAGGTTGAGCTGGTACTCGTGGCCGTCGCGCGCCTGGTAGTGCAAGCGCACGGCGCTGGCCTTGATGGTGATGCCGCGCTCGCGCTCCAGATCCATGCTGTCGAGGATCTGCGCCGACCGTTCGCGCTCGCTGATGGTGCCGGTGTGCTCGAGCAGCCGGTCGGCGAGCGTCGACTTGCCGTGATCGATGTGCGCGATGATCGAAAAGTTACGGATGCGGGACAAATCCATCAACAGCCAGACGAGGCCTACGCCGAGGCCTGCAACTTTGCGCGGAAGAAACCGACGGTCTCGCGCAAGCCGTCCTCCAAGCTCACCTGCGGCCGCCAGCCGAGGACGCGCTGTGCCACGCCGGCGTCGATGACGCTGCGCCGCTGCTCGCCCGGCTTCGCCGGACCGTGCTGCTCCGGCGCATCGGACCCGCAGAGGGTGCGCAGATGTCGGAAGAGCACGTTGACGTCGGTCTCGATGCCGGTGCCGAGATTCAGCGCACCGGTGAAATCGGACTGCAGCGCCGCCAGGTTGGCGCGCACCAGGTCGCCGACGTACACGTAGTCGCGCGTCTGTGTCCCGTCGCCGTTGATGATCGGCCGCTCGCCGCGCAGCAGCTTCTCGGTGAAAATGGCGACCACGCCGGCTTCGCCGTGCGGGTTTTGCCGCGGCCCGTAGACGTTGGCGTAGCGCAGCGCGGCGTAGGAGATGCCGTAGGTCGTCGAGTAGAAGAACAGGTAGCGTTCACTGGCGAGCTTGGCGACGCCGTAGGGGCTGAGCGGCTCGAGCTTGTGCGTCTCGGCCGCCGGAAACGTTTCTTGCTCGCCGTAGATCGCGCCGCCGGTCGACGAGAACAGCACCCGCTTCAACCCGTGTTGGCGCCCGTGCTCCATCAGGTTGAGCAAGCCGAGCAGGTTGACGCGCGCGTCGAACACCGGATCGGCGACCGAGCGGCGCACGTCCATCTGGGCGGCATGGTGGCAGAGCACCTCGGGGCGCTCGCGCTGGAAGACCGCGGCGACGCCGGGATCCTGCACGTCGAGCTGATAGAACGTGGCCTTTGGGTTGAGGTTCTCGCGCTTGCCGGACGACAGGTCGTCGATGATCGCGACCTGATGGCCGGCGGCGACGAACGCGTCCGTCAGATGCGAGGCGATGAACCCCGCGCCACCCGTCACCAGAATTTTCATGCGTCACCCACCTGCAACAGCCCGCGGAAGTAGTCGATCGTGCGCGCCAGCCCGTCCTCCAAGCTCACCGTGGGCTCCCACTGCAGCACCCGGCGCGCCTTGCTGATGTCGGGTTGCCGGATGTTGGGATCATCCTTGGTGCGCTCGTCCTTAGGGGAGATGAAGCCGATCTCCGATTTGCTGCCGGTCAGGCGGTGCACGGTCTTGGCGAACTCGAGCACGGTCATTTCGCGCGGGTTGCCGAGATTGACCGGCTCCACTTCCTTCGACGCCAGCAGCCGCACGATGCCGTCGACCAGATCGCTGACATAGCAGAAGCTGCGGGTGCGGGAGCCGTCGTCGTACACGGTGAGCGGCTCGCCGCGTAGCCCCTGCGCGATGAAGTTGGTCACGACGCGGCCGTCGTCGGCACGCATGCGCGGGCCGTAGGTGTTGAAGATGCGCACGATGCGCGTGTCGATGCCGTGATAGCGATGGTACGCCATGGTCATCGCCTCGGCGAAGCGCTTCGACTCGTCGTAGACGCCGCGCGGGCCGATCGGGTTGACGTTGCCCCAGTACGACTCGGGCTGCGGGTGCACCTTGGGATCGCCGTAGACCTCCGAGGTGGAGGCGAGCAGGAAGGTAGCTTTGTGGGCGCGTGCCAGGCCGAGCGCCTTGTGCGTCCCCAGCGCCCCGACCTTCAGGGTCTTGATCGGCTCGCGCAAGTAGTCCACCGGGCTGGGCAGCGACGCTAGGTGCAGGATCGCGTCGACCTTGCCGTCGACGTAGATGTACTCGGTGACGTCGTGCCTGATGAACTTGAAGCGCTCGTGCCCGGCGAGATGGCTGATGTTGCGCGGATGGCCGGTAAACAAGTTGTCGAGCGCCACCACGGTGTGGCCGTCGGCCAGCAAGCGATCGGCGAGGTGCGATCCGATGAACCCGGCGCCGCCGGTGATGAGGATGCGGGACATGTTCTAGCTCTCAGCGTTCAGCTATCAGCCATGCATGGTCTCAGCCCAGGCACTGTCCTGAGCGCTGACTGCTGATCGCTGACAGCTCTCTTCACGGCGTCACCTTCTTGCGTCCCACCGAGTAGTAGGTGAAACCCAGCTCGCGCATTTCGCCGGGGTCATAAATGTTGCGGCCGTCGAACACCAGCGACTGCTTCATCAGCTGGCGCATGCGTTCGAAATCGGGCCGGCGGAACTCGTTCCACTCGGTGACGATGAGCAGGGCATCGGCGCCGTCGAGGGCATCGTAGTTGACGCGATGGTAATGGATGCGGTCGCCGAAGATGCGGCGCGCTTCGTTGAGGGCTTCGGGATCGTGCGCGTGCACCTCGGCGCCGGCCTTGAGCAGCGCCTCGATGATGCTCACCGCGGGCGCTTCACGCATGTCGTCGGTGCGCGGCTTGAACGCCAACCCCCACACGGCGACGCGCAAGCCGCGCAGCGACTCGCCGAAGTGCGCCGCCACCTTCTCGGCGAGCGTGCGCTTCTGCCGTTCGTTGACCTCCTCGGCGGCGCGCAGCATGCGGAAGTCGAGGTCGTACTGCTCGGCGCTGCGGATCACCGCCTTGACGTCCTTGGGGAAGCACGATCCGCCGTAGCCGACGCCGGGGAAGAGGAAGTGGTGACCGATGCGGCGGTCGAAGCCGACGCCGCGGCGGACGTCGTCGACGTCGGCGCCGACGCGCTCGCACAGGTTGGCGAACTCGTTCATCAGCGAGATGCGCGCCGCCAGCATGGCGTTGGCGGCGTACTTGGTCATCTCGGCGCTGGCCGCGCTCATCACCACGATCGGCCGCTCGGTGCGCACGAACGGGCCGTACAGCTCCTTCATGAGCTCGGTGGCGCGCGGGCTGTCGCTGCCGATGACCACGCGGTCGGGCTTCATGAAGTCCTCGACCGCGGCACCCTCCTTGAGAAACTCGGGGTTGGAAACAACGTCGAACGGATGATCGGTGCGGGCGGCGACGACTTGGCGGACGCGTTCGGCGGTACCGACCGGCACGGTGCTCTTGTCGACGATGACGCGGTAGCCGTCCATGGCGCCGCCGATCTCGCCGGCGACGCGGATGACCGCGGCCAGATCGGCGCTGCCGTCTTCGCCCTGCGGCGTACCGACGGCGACGAAGCAGATCAGCGACTGGCGCACCGCGGCGGACAAGTCGGTGGAAAACGACAACCGGCCTTCGGCCAGGTTGCGCTTGATCAGCTCTTCGAGGCCCGGCTCGTAGATCGGTACGATCCCTTGCTGCAGCCGGTTGACCTTGTCGGCGTCGATATCGACGCAAATGACGTCATTCCCGCTTTCGGCGAAACAGGTGCCGGCGACCAAGCCGACGTACCCCGTGCCGACAACGCACAGCTTCACGATTCCTCCTCACGCCGGTGCAAAAAAGGGCCTGGCGGCATCCCAGCCTGCCCAGACCCTTCTACCACAGCTAACCCGGTCGTATGAGCGCTATAGCGGCGGCATGGCGGTAAGTCAACGCGCCTCTGCGGTGCCTCCGCGCACCTCGGCGACGCGGTACACCGGCTTGTTCTGCGACTCGTGGTAGGTGCGCACCAGCAGCTCGCCGAGCAGGCCCATAGTAATGAACTGGAAGCCCATCAGGGTGAGCAGGATGCCGAGCCAGAGCAGCGGGCGGTTAGCGAGCAGCACGCCGAAGAAGACCTTCTCCATCCCGAGCCAGCCGGTGATCGCCAAGCCGGCCAGGCTGCAGAGCAGACCAATGACCCCGAACACCTGGATCGGGCGGGTTGAATAGCTGGACAGAAACTTGACGGTGATCAGATCGAGCAGCACCCGCACGATGCGCGACAGCCCGTATTTCGACTTGCCGGCAACGCGCGGCCGATGATGCACCTGCAGCTCGCCGATGCGCGCCCCCAGGTCGGCAGCCAATGCCGGGATGAAGCGGTGCAGCTCGCCATACAACCGCAGGCCGCGCACCACGTCGTGCCGCATCACCTTCAGCGTGCAGCCGTAGTCGTGCAGCTTCACGCCGGTGATCCAACCGATCATCATGTTGGCCGCCACCGACGGCACCCGCCGCGACAGAAACGGGTCCTGCCGATCCACCCGCCAGCCGCTGACGAAGTCGTAGCCCTCGTCGAGCTTCGCCAGCATCATCGGAATGTCCGCCGGGTCGTTCTGCCGATCGGCATCGAGCGCCACGATCACCGCGCCGGTGGCGCGGTCGAAGCCTGCCGCGAGCGCCGCGGTTTGCCCGAAGTTGCGAGTGAAGCGGATCACCACCAGGTGCGCGTCGCGCTGCTGCAACCTCGCGAGCAGCTCGAAGCTGCCATCGGCACTGCCGTCGTCGACGTAGAGGATCTCGTAGGTGCGCCCGAGCCGCTCGAGCACACCGCTCAGCTCGGCGTGTAGCGCCTCGAGGTTCTCGACCTCGTTGTAGACGGGGATGACGACGGAGAGGTCGAGGCTCATGCGCCTTCGATGTCGGTCAGGCTGACGAATTGCCGATAGCGATGCTCGATGGCCTCGTGGGTCAGCGACCGCAAGCGCGCCATGCCGAAGTCTTCGACGACGAACGATGCCAGCACGCTGCCGTAGACGATGGCCCGGCGCAGGCCGGCTTCCGACGAGTCGCCGGAGCGCGCCAGCTCGCCCATGAAGCCGCCGGCGAAGGTGTCGCCGGCGCCGGTGGGGTCGAAGACTTCTTCGAGCGGAAACGCCGGCACCGCGAACACGGTGTTGGCGGAGAACTGGATGACGCCGTACTCGCCGCGCTTGATCAACACCCGGTGCGGGCCCATTGCCAACAGGCGACGCGCCGCCCGGACGATGTTGCGCTCGCCGCTCAGCAGGCGCGCCTCCTCGTCGTTGATGACCAGAATGCCGACGCGCCCCAGCAGATGCTCCAGGTCGCCGCGCGAGCCGGTGATCCAGTGATTCATCGTATCGCAGCCGACGAGGCCGGGCGCCGACAGCTGGTCGAGCACCAGGCTCTGCAGCTTCGGATCGATGTTGGCGAGAAACACATACTGCGCGCCGCGATGCGTCGCCGGCAGTTGCGGCTTGAAATCGGCGAAGACGTTCAGCTGCAGGTCCAGGGTGTCGCGCTGGTTCATGTCCTCATGGTAGCGGCCGGACCAATATCCCGTCCGTCCCGAGCGCTGCTGCAGCCCGCTGAGATCGATGCCGCGCCCCGACAAAAACTCGATCTCCTCCCGCGGAAAGTCCTCGCCCACCGTCGCCACCATCTGCACCGGCGTGAAGAAGCTCGCCGCCACGGAGAAGTAGGTCGCCGCGCCACCCAGGGCACGGTCGACCTTGCCATGCGGCGTTTCAATCGAATCGAAGAACACGGAACCGACAACGAGGATGCTCACCTTGCCTCCAATCGGACAGTCTACAGTCAAGAGTCGAGAGTTGAGAGCTGACAGCAGAGCCAGGACGCCGTTGTGCGGCGCTCTTCTTCAGTGTCCGACTTCTCGACTCTCGACTCTCGACTATCCTTCCCTCAGGTACTTGCCAACGATGATCTCCAGATCGCGCCGCACGGCCGCCGGGATACGGCTGCGCTCGGTGATGATGGCGTGCTCGAGCGCATTGGCGCAGGCGCAGGTGCGCGGCGTACGCAAGCGTGGCACTGCGCCGGCGATGACGCGCTGCGCCGTGGCGACATTCTCGTTGAGGATGCGCAGGATGTCGCCGATGACCACGTCGGCCTCGGTCTCGTGCCAGCAATCGTAGTCGGTCGCCAGCGCCAGGGTCGCGAAGCAGATCTCCGCCTCGCGGGCCAGCTTGGCCTCCTGCAGATTGGTCATGCCGATGACGTCGGCCCCCCATTGGCGATAGAGGTTCGACTCGGCGCGCGTCGAGAACTGCGGGCCTTCCATGCACACGTAGGTCCCCTTCGGGTGGACGATGGCGCCGATGCCCTGCGCCGCCTCGACCAGCGCCTGGCCGAGCAGCGGACAAAACGGATCGGCAAAGCCGACGTGCGCGACGAGCCCGTTGCCGAAGAAGGTGCTCGGGCGGCGATAGGTGCGGTCGATGAGCTGGTCCGGCACGACGAGGTGCCCCGGTACGATCTCCTCCCGCAAGCTGCCCACCGAGGCGACCCCAATCACCCACTCCGCCCCGAGCTGCTTCATGCCGTACATGTTGGCGCGGAAGTTCACCTCTGACGGCAGAATGCGATGGCCGCGGCCGTGTCGCGGCAAAAAGATGAGGCGGCTGCCGGCCAACGTGCCGCAGACAAACTCGTCCGACGGATCGCCGAACGGCGTCGTCAGCACGATGCGTTCGACCTGCTGCAGGCCGGCCAGGTCATACAAACCGCTGCCGCCGATTACGCCAACTGTATGCACCGTCGCTCCTAGGTTCGGATGATCGTCAATCGCGGGCCGGTGGTCAGCTCGAGCTGGTCCACGGTCCCGAACACGTCGCCATCGATCATGTAGTGGGTCGGCCGCGCAAACTCAACTCTGACGTGTTGGGCCAGATTGTCGTAGAGCTCGTCGACGTCGAGGGGCCAGCCGCGACGCAGCTGGCGCATGCGCCACACCAGATCGCTGGCGTGCAGGCGGCCGGCCAAGAGATGGAAGAAGCCGCGCTTGCGGGTCGCCAGGTAGGTAGCTTGAAAGCCCAAACCGATGTCGGTGATGCTGCTGGCGTAGATGACGTTGAAGCGCCGGTCGGGGACGCGCTCGCCGTCGCAGTCGACGTCGGCCTCGACCGGCTGCGTGACACCGCGCGCCAGCCCCGAGCCGACGACGCCGGAGAGCGCCACCCGGCCGAAGATCTTCGCCGCCGCCCACGGACCTCGGCCCTCCCCCGCATAGTATAGGCGCAGGAAGCTGACGATCGCTCCGGCGCCGATCATGAACCCGTAGTGTTCGTTGTTGACGCGGATCAGATGCCGTTCGGTGAGAACGAAGGCGCGGCCAGCCCGGTAGTCGGCGACCCGATGTAGCAGCACACGCTCCGGGCTGCCGTGACGGCAGCCGACGGAGCGCGCCAGGGTGTTCATCGAGCCGGCGCGCAGCGGCAGGAACAGTGGCAGCGGGTCGCTTCCATAGGCCCGGACCATCGCGGACAGAGCGCGAAAGAAACTGCCGTCGCCGCCGCAGATCGCCAGCACATCGATGCGGCGCTGATGGAACTCGCGCGCCACCTCCTCCATCTCGTCGAGCGATCCGGTCTGACGCACCAACCCGTCGTCGCCGATCGCCTCGGTGAACTGGGTGACCCGATCGCGAGACCGGCGATTCTTGCCGGCGTGCGGATTGACGACGACCCCGAACCCGGGCACGGCTACGTCGGATGGTGGGTGGTTGTGTGCGTGATCGGCGGGGTCGTGGCGAGGGCCAGTTGCCCGCACGCAGCCTGGATGTCGCGACCGCGGCTCTGGCGCACGGTGGCATGCACGCCATCGGCCAGCAGACGTTCCTGGAAACGGCGGATCGTTCCCGGCGACGAGGGTGCGAAGCCGGCTCCCGGGAATGGATTGAACGGAATGAGATTGACCTTGGAGCGGATGCCGCGCAGCAGGCGGGACAGACGCGCGGCGTCGTCGAGCGAGTCGTTGACGCCGGCGAGCATGACGTACTCGAAGGTGATGCGGCGGCGCTGCGGGATCGGCAGCGCGCGGCACATGCCCATCAACGCCTCGAGCGGGTAGCGGCGGTTGATCGGCATCAGTCGCGCCCGCTGCTCGTCCGTCGTCCCGCTCAGCGACACCGCGAGGTTGACGGCGGTGTCGCGCACCAACCGCTCCATCGCCGGCACCAGCCCGACGGTCGACACGGTGACGCGGCGCGCCGAAATGCCGATCCCCCACTCCGCCGTGAGCAGCTCGATCGCCTGCACCACGGCATCGTAGTTGGCGAGCGGCTCGCCCATGCCCATGAACACGATGTTGGTGATGCGCTCCTCGGCACGCAGCTGCGCCTGTGCCGCCAGCACTTGCCCGACGATCTCCGCCGCCGACAAGTTGCGCACGAGGCCGAGCTGCGCGGTCGCGCAGAAGGTGCAGCCCATGCCGCACCCGGCTTGGGAGGAGATGCACAGTGTGAGACGGGGTGGATCGGGAATGAGGACGGATTCGATGGCGGCTCGATCGTCGAGCTGAAAGAGCAGCTTGCGAGTGTCGTCGCGGGAGTGCGAGACGACGGTGGGAGTGAGGACCGGGATGACGAAGGCTGCCGCCAGCGCGTCACGCAACGCGTGCGGCAGATTGCTCATCGCCGCGAAGCTGGTGGCATGGCGGCGATAGATCCAGGCGAGCACCTGGGTGGCGCGGTAGGCAGGGTGGCCGTGCGCCTGCAGCCACGAACGCAGCGACGCCGGGGTGAGCGTCGCCACCGCCGGCTCAGCTCTCCGGGAGCTCGAGCTGGCTGAAGAAGAAGCTGATTTCCCAACGCGCGGTGTCGGGAGCGTCTGACCCATGCACGGCATTCTGCTCGACATCGGTGCCGAAGTCACGCCGGATGGTCCCCGCCGCGGCCTTCTTCGAATCGGTGGCGCCCATGATCTCGCGGTTCTTGGCGATGGCGTTGTCGCCTTCGAGCACCGATACGAAGATGGGGCCCGACGACATGAAGTCGACGAGGCTGCGGAAGAAGGGGCGCTCCTTGTGCACGACGTAAAAGCGCGCCGCGGACTGCGGAGTGAGCTGGAGCAGCTTCGACGCCACGACGCGCAAGCCGGCGGCCTCGAAGCGGCGCAGGATCTCGCCGATGGCGCGCTTGCGCATGGCGTCGGGTTTGATGATCGATAGGGTGCGTTCGCTCATGATCGTTTCTCTTTCAGGGCGGCGGCCATGGTGCTGCCCAGCTCCGCCGGGCTGGCGGCCACGTGGATGCCGGCGGCGCGGAAGGCCTTCAGCTTGTCGGCGGCCGTCCCCTTGCCGCCCGAGATGATGGCGCCGGCGTGGCCCATGCGTTTGCCCGGCGGCGCGGTCTGGCCGGCAATGAAGCCGACGACCGGCTTGGTCATGTTCGCGCGAACGAACTCCGCGGCTTGCTCTTCGGCCGAGCCGCCGATCTCGCCGATCATGATCACGCCTTCCGTCGCCGGGTCATCTTGGAAGAGGCGCAGCACGTCGATGAACCCGGTGCCGTGGACCGGATCGCCACCGATCCCGACGCAGCTCGACTGGCCGAGTCCGATCTGCGTCAGCTGGTGCACCGCCTCGTAGGTCAGTGTGCCGCTGCGCGACACGACGCCGATGGTTCCGGGCTTGTGGATGTAGCCGGGCATGATGCCGATCTTGCACTCGCCCGGGGTAATGACGCCGGGGCAGTTGGGGCCGATGAGTCGCGTCGGGCGGCCGTCGAGGTAGCGCTTCACGCGCACCATGTCGAGCACGGGAATGCCTTCGGTGATGCACACCACCAGCGCGACGCCGGCATCGGCGGCTTCCATGATGGCGTCGGCGGCGAACGGCGGCGGGACATAGATGACCGAGGCATTGGCGCCGGTGGCGGCCACAGCCTGGCTCACCGTATCGAAGATCGGAATACCCTCGAAGTCGCTGCCGCCCTTGCCCGGGGTGACGCCGGCGACCATTTGCGTGCCGTACTCCTTGCAGGCGCGCGTATGGAACTGGCCGGTGGAACCGGTGATGCCTTGGGTGACGACCTTGGTGCTCTTGTTGACCAGAATGCTCACGTGTGGGTCCTCAGCGCTGCGGGAAACTAGCCGCGCGCCAGGGTGAAGTCAATTTTTGCGGACGCGGCGACGTCGTAGTGCCCCGGCAGGCCGCAAACAGCCAGCGCCGGCACGCGGCATCGTGTCGCGATCTTGGAGGACCGTTTCGCGCCCGAAAACGACGCGCTAAGGCCGTACGCGACCGTGTTCAACAACGCTTGTCACGTCGTGTCAGATGCTTGCAGAGGTCCGACCCGCGGGGCAGCGGCGACCGAACCCAAGGTCCTCACGCCGCTGCTCGTATACTCGCGCCGCGTCCCTACTTCACGTGCCGGGCAGCGTCGAGAGCAAGGTACGTGATGAAGCCTACACCAGCCAGCAGAACGATTGCGACAATGATGTCCATGGCCGCAGCTCCTCCAATTGTGCGATGGCAGACTCGATGCGCGTATGCAGCGAATAGCATCCCCACGAAGCGCCGATGAGAGCCAAGATGTCACCGAGGATCAGTGCCCATCCAGCAGATCGGACGTTTCCAAGAAGCCACCCCATCAGACTGCTGTCCGTGACGATGACGATACCAAGCCAGAGCTTGAGATACGCGATGTGCTCCTTCGCCACGTCGAGCTTGGACATGCTTCACCAGATCTCGACCATACCTCGGACAGTCGCACCTCGCGAGGGCACGACGAGCCGAGCGCCGGCGGTCAGCCGCGTGGGCCGCAGGCCCGCGTCGGTTGAAACGGCCCAGTTAGATCCATTTCCGATTCTCTGCCTCACGCAGCAATGCGCGAAGATCCTGCTCGGAAATCAGTAGAGCGTATTGACCCCATACCCAGCGCCCCTTCATGCGAGGGCGCACCCCGATCATGTAGTAGCCAACGCGAAACTCTGTGGCGCCGTTGTCCGGGCGACGCATCTTTTGGAAACAGATGACCTTATGGGGCGCCGTCGACTGGACCCGAGTGATCTCGTCCTCGATCATCCACTCCACTCGTTCCCCGCGGATGTTGACGATCCAGCGCCGCTTTCCACGGTTGTCTGGAATCGGAGGAGCTGACTGCTTCATGATCCAACGGCCACGCTGAGCGGGCGGCGTGCAGACGCTCGCGAGAACCACAACGCATATCCCGGTCCGCTCGAGCGTGTTGTTAGAATCGCTAGAAGCGCTCATTTCGGCACGCCCTTGATTGCAAGCTGGACGATCACGGCAAGGATGAGGAAGCCGAGGACCGCAGCGCCCGAAATCGCTGCGGTCAAGCCGTACTTTGCAAGGGGGCTCCGGTCTCCACGAAACACGCGCGTGCTGGCGTATAGACTGGAAAGTCCTATCAGTGCGCCCAATGCCCGCCGGCAAAAACAAGCACGATGGGCAACCCCATCCACGCATACTCGTACCATGTCAGCGGTCGAGCGAGCGTGATCGTCTGGCCGTCAATCTCGACTTTGGGGATCGGATCGAACACGTTGGACCTGAGACGCACCTCTACTTCTCGACCCGAGTTGTCGCGGAGCTGATACTTCTGCCGCTTGCCCTTCTTTTCTTCGCTGTCGATGACTAACCGTGCGCCCTTCACCAAACCGGCCGTGCGAATCAGCAGTCCGCGACCGGAAAACGCTGGATGCTCAACCGGAACATCCATGTCGCCCCCTCGCGTTCTAACGCCTCAGGCATCAGCCGCGCGCGGCCTTATCGCGCGACGGCTGGATCGCCTTGTTCGACGGGCGTGGGCGACGAGGTGGACGATGCACAACTTGGAACTCGCCTTGTTCCTGGCGATCGCGAAGGTCGCGATAGATCGCGTCCAAATCGAAGTTGAACCGGGCGGCGTAGCGTTCGCGGACGCGCCGAACCTCTTCAACAATGCTGTCCTTCGGCATGGTGCTAGTCTCCCAACAACTCCTCGGGTGTGCAGAGAATGGGCGGTTCGAATCCTTCCTGGCGGCACAGCCGCTCGATGTCTGGGCGCATCTGAGCGTTGGCGATGTGAGTGCAATTCCAGGTCAGAAGGTACTCCACGCCGTGTGCGGCAGCAATGGCGATGTGCATGGCGTCCGCTTCCGCATGGCCGGGAATCGGCCCCCGGTTCCGTAGCGCGTGTGCAATCGCGAGCGCTCCGGGGACGGCGGCGAGGATTGGAACCCCACTCAGGGCAGCCAGACGCCGGGCCGCCGCCTTGGCATCGCCATCTCCAGCCTCCTGTAGCACTAGAGGCGAAATGAACAGCTCGAAATCGGATCGGCGTGCGCGCCACCATCGTCGCGTGATCCGCTGGTGCGCCCTCTGGACCACATCGCGGCTGGGGCGCGCCGTCAGGTAGCTGACAATCGTGGTCTCGATGTACACGGACGATGGCACGCGATCAGACTATCGTTTCCCGACTGCTGGAGCCGAACAGCTGAGTAAGGAGCAGTATCCGTACGATTGGCCGCGCCAACCCACGCGGCTGCTTCGCGGCATAGCACGCAGCTCCTGCTGGCGGTCCTCGCCCATTCGTTCATTGATACCGATCACTTGGCTTCCCCGGCTTCGTTCATTTCGGCGCGCTATCACGCGGCGGCCGGCGGCATAGCGCGCTATTGGCGACCCGCCGACGAGTTGGCGCAAGGCTGAGCGGCCCGCGCCTGCGTACCCCGGCGCGGCTTCGCGACACCACGATGTGTGAGTACGTCGCACCATTTTGCACCTGCCCGTCGTGGAGCTACACGAAGACCGGTGCGCCTGTCAACCTACGCGGCGCGTACGAACTTGTATCGATCTGACTCCATTGCCGGTCGGAGCCGTGCAACTCCTCGGCATCCAGAACGCTTTGCTCCGAATTCAGATCTCATAAGTTCATGGCCGTCCCCCCACGCGCCCGCCTCTTGCGCGTCGGCTGAACGCGCTTGGGCCTGACGCGGCTCACCAGGAGAAAACGGTCGGGGTGATCGATCGACTCCACGGCCACATCCACATCGAGATCGGGCCAATAGAGATGATGCGGATGCGGCAGCTCGACGTTGCAGAGCTGGCCGATCGAAACGTCTCGAAACCAAGGGAAATGCTCGAACGGCAGGAAACACTCCCGCTCGCCGAGCAGCAGCCAGAATCCATGTTTCGAGACGTTCGTGATCTCAACGCCCGAAGTGCGCTTTCCACGCGCTGCGGATTTCATCCTCATGCTCCAGAACAAGCCGGTAGGCGCGATCGAGGCGGCGTTGACTCAGACCGTAGCCGCGAGCTCGAGCTGCGGCTCCAACCAAAGCCTTGCCTCATGCAGGCGTCTTGTCTCCGGCGGTGAGACCTCCGGCTCGCTCCGGACGTATGCGGTGAGTTGTCTGTGGCTGCGGGAAAAAGGCTACGACGTGGTCGCGGCGTGCGATGGATCGGCGAGCGCGCGGCGCAGCGCTTCGAAGGTGCGGCGCATGCCGTCGTCGAAGCCGATGGTGGGGTGGTAGTGCAGTAAGCGCTCGGCTTTTTCGATGGACGCCTGGGTGTGGCGCACGTCGCCAGAGCGCGGCTGGGTATGCTCGATCTTCGCCGGGCGGCCGAGCAGCCTCTCGACCGTCCGCGCGATGTCCAGAACGGAGTAGCGCGCGTTGCACGCGATGTTGAAGACCTCACCGCCGACGCCGGGCGTGGTGCACGCCAACAGGTTCGCCTGAACCACGTTGTCGATGTAGGTGAAGTCACGTGATTGCTCGCCGTCGCCGTGGATGATGATCGGTTCGTTGCGCAGCGCGGCGCGAATGAACAACGGCACCACGGCGGCATACTTCGACTCCGGGCTTTGCTTCGGTCCGAACACGTTGAAGTAACGCAGGCTCACCGTCTCCAGCCCGTAGAGGCGCGTGAACATGCGGCAGTAGAGCTCGGCGGCCAGCTTGGCGACGGCGTAGGGCGAGATCGGTGCCGGCGTCTGGTCCTCGACCTTGGGCAGCGCCGGCGAGTCGCCGTACACCGACGACGAGGAGGCATAGACAACGCGGCGCACCGTCTTCGCCTCGCGCGCCGCCACCAGCAACTGCAGGGTGCCGTGGGTATTGACCGCGTCGGTGCTGAGCGGATCATCCACGGAGCGCGGCACCGAGCGCAGCGCCGCCTGATGCACAATGTACGTCACGCCGGCAACGGCACGGCGGACGGCGTCCATGTCGCGCAAGTCGCCCTCGACGATCTCCACCCGGTCCTTGACGTCGGCGAGATTGGCCATGTCGCCGGTGGAGAAATTGTCCAGGACGCGCACGCGCTCGCCCTTGCGAACCAACACATCCGCGATACTCGATCCGATGAATCCTGCGCCGCCGGTAACCAGATACATTCCGTCTCCTCGTCTTGCTGTCGTTTACTTGCCTGCCCGTCGCTCGTGCAGCAGGCCGTCGCCCTCGACGGCCAGTGCCCCTTTGAAGCGCGGCGGCGTGGACCGTCGTCTGCCGTTGCCTCCACCGTTGCCGCCGAGTAACGCCTCGAGCGCGCTGACGCGCGCCTCCAGGTCTTGCGCGTGACGCGCCTTGCGCTCGCCGATCAAGGCGGCGCGCCCGCCTTCCAGGAAGATGTTGCGGATCTTGTAGGCGGTCGTATGGCTCACGCGATAGTGCAGCCGGATCTCGTCGAGGCTGCGCTCGCGCTTGATCAGCTCCAACGCCAAAGCAAACTTCTCTTCGAGAGTCAATTTCTCTCGTGTCCTCATTGTGCCCCTCCCCTGGAACCTGAGGCGTTCCGGGTGAACTGCGAACGTTTAATCGGCAAGCGAAGCCCGTGCGAGCTCGGGAGCAGTGCACAGCTGCGGCGGCCGCGGCTCGTCGCCGAACCACCGCGGCGCGAAGCGCGCCAACCCGAGCAGGAATCCGGTTCCCCAACTGCAGTGAATGACCGCGAACGTGGCCATGACCGGTGCGAACAAGTGCCGCCCGTGGCGCCCCGCCACGCTCAGCGTCGCCGCCAGCAAGCCAACGCCGTAGGCCGAGAGCGCGGTGACGAACAACCAGGCGGCCAGCGTGCTCCAGGGTGCCAGCACACCGGTCAGCAGGACGGCGGCGACGAACGCGGGCGGCACGAACTGGCGCAGGCTCATCTGCTTCGGATGCTTCTGCAGCACGCGGATCTTCCACCAGCCATACTGGAAGAACTGGCGGGCCAAGGCGCGCACGCTCTGCCGATTCTGGTAGCGCGAACGCATGCGCGTGGTCAGAAAGATCCGCCCACCGGCCTTGCGCAGGCGGTAGTTCAGCTCGTCGTCCTGATTGCGCACCAACTCCTCGTCGAACAACCCGATGCGCTCGAAGACCGACTTGGGAAACATCCCCATGTACACCGTGTCGACCTCGCGATCCGCGGTGGCAAAGTGAAAGTACGCCCCGATCCCGAAGCGCGACGAGGTCGCCAGCGCAATCGCGTCGCCCCAGCGACCGCCGCCGACGGCGTGCATGGGACCGCCGACGTTGTCGGCGTCGGTGCGCTGCAGCGTCTCCACACCGATGCGGACGTAGTCGGGGTCGAGCACCGTGTGCGCATCGACGCGGCAGATGATCGCCCCACGCGCGGCGCGGATGCCGATGTTCATCGCCGTCGGCACGATCCGCGACGGGTTACTGAGGACGCGCAGCCGCGTGCCGTAGCCGCGCAGCACCTCCAGGGAGTCATCGTCGGAGTCGCCGTCGACGACGATGACCTCGAGTCGCTCGGCGGCGTAGTCTTGGGCCAGCACCGAGTCGAGGCACTTGCTGATGTGCGCCGCCTCGTTGCGCATCGGGATCACCACGGAAACCAGCGGCAGCGTGTCCATCACTGCCCTCGACCGAGCACCGCGTCGTACAGCTGCGACAGGCCGCTCACCATGCGCGCCGTGGAGAACTCCTCGGCGCGGGCCCGCGCCGCCTGCGCGAAGCGCCGATGCATGGCGGCATCCGACAGCAATGCCTGCGAATGCTGCACGAAGCCGGCGGCCTCTCCGCTCGGCACGACGAAGCCATCCACGCCGGAGCGCACCAGCTCACGGGTTCCACCCACGTCGGTGGCAATGGTCGGCACACCGCTCGCCATTGCTTCGAGCACGACGTTCGGCAGTCCTTCCCAACGCGAGGTCAGCCAGAAGAGCGATGCCGTGCGCAGAATCGTCTCGACATCGCGACGCTCACCGGCGAAGGTCACCCGCGCCGCGATCCCCAGGCTCTGCGCCCGTGCTTCTAACATCGGACGCAGGCCTCCTTCGCCGACGATGACAAAGCGCGCCTCGGGAACCAACGGCGCCAGCTGCGCGGCGGCTTCGAGAAACAACCCATGGTTCTTCTGCTCGACGACGCGTCCAATGGTGACGATCGGCCCCAGCCCCGCGGGCGCGGCCGGATGAAACCGATCGGTGTCGATGCCGTTGTAGATCACGTGAATGCGGCGTCGCGGGGCGCGATAGCGCTGCACGATGTAGGCTTCGACCTGGTGCGAGTTCACGACGATGGCGGCGCTGCGACGGAAAGCCAGCATGTTGGCGAGCCGGCTGAGGCGCCCCTGCACCTTGCAGTTGCGCGCCGAGGTGATCAGTGGTCGCGAGCCGTCGTACCAGCTCGCGGCCCACGCCAACGCATTGGCGATGAACAGCCAGGTGTGTACCAGCTCGACACCATCGGCGGCGAGCGCGCCCGCCAGCCAGCCGACGCGACGGAATCCGACCTGGTCGGTCACCCGCACCGTGACACCGTCGCGCCGCAGCTGCGTGCCGATGGGCTCGGTCTGCGCGGAGAGACAGTAGACGATCGGCTCGAAGCGACCGGGGTCGACGCCGCGGGTGAGCTGCCACAGCTGCCCCTCGGCGCCACCGGTGCTCAGCTGGCCGACGACCAGACCGATACGCGCCGGCCGGGAAGCGCTCACGCCGCGGCAGCCGCCTGCTTGTGACCGTTGCCGCCGGTGAGCTTGCGGCCGACGCACACCAGCGTCACGCCGAAGGGGAACGAGAAGCGACGCAGCACGTACTTCTCGGCGACCATCAAGCGCGTCAGGGCACTGTTCAACCACGGCGGAATGGAAACGAAGTCGTCACGCTGTTCGATTGGCCGGTCGCCTTCACCGGCGTGGCGCAGCTTCTTCCAGCGGCGGAACAGCAACAACGGCACGAAGTACAGCGGCTGGAAGTACGACAGCTTCAGCACCTCGAAGCCGCACGACGCCATCAGCGCCGCCACTTGCGACACCCGGTAGCGGCGATAGTGTCCGTAGATGTCGTCGTGGTCGCCCCACAGAATCTGAAACGCCGGCACCGTGACCACCACCGTTCCGCCGGGACGCAAGACTCTATGCACCTCGCGCAACCCCGCCGCATCGTCGGGCATGTGCTCGATCACGTCGATGGCCGTCACCAGATCGAACCGCTCGCTCTTCAACGCCAGCAAGTCGAGCTTGCTGAGGGCAACGCGGCGGTAGCCGCGGCTCATGCAGAAGCTCAACGCCGGCAACGCCAGGTCGGTGCCGGTCACGGTGCCGCGGCTGCTCAGTCGATCCAGCATGTTGCCCGGACCGCAACCGGCGTCGAGGACGGATAGGTTGTTCCCCGACGGAACGAACTGCCGAATGCAGTCCATGATGATCTCGTACTTGCCGGACAACCACCAGTAGGAGTTGCCGACTTCGTGGTACCGTGCCTGCTGTTCTATATCCAACATGATTCCGCCTCGCTCAGCCCGCGGTCCGTGCGGATCGCGGCGCTGTTGCTGTGTGGTCAGACGACTCGAACCCGACCAGGTCCTTGACGACGTACAACGGTCGACGTTTCACTTCATCAAAGATGCGCCCCACGTACTCACCGAGAATGCCGATGGACACCAACTGCACGCCGCCGAGAAACAGAATGGCAACGATCGTCGACGTCCAGCCGACCAACGCGATGCCGAAGAAAACCTTTTGGAACAGGAGATAGGCGATCGCGGCAAACGCGAACACCGAGATCACGAACCCGAGCTGCGTCACCATCCGCAACGGCACGAACGAATAGGACACCACGCCGTCGTATGCGAGCTTCAGC
>Ga0335082_10002179_pt1 | contig 21065 bp, 22 predicted proteins | sample Lox_Sample_41_FD_206718 | JGI IMG/M metagenome (GOLD analysis project Ga0335082, IMG submission 206718) | Soil microbial communities from Loxahatchee National Wildlife Refuge, Florida, United States - Lox_Sample_4.1 | ecosystem: Environmental > Terrestrial > Soil > Wetlands | place: USA...
CATCGGCCATCGCGGTGCGTGTCTGCAGGTAGCGCCGGCCGCCCAGCTCGAGCCTGAACTGCTCGCTCGACTCTCGCGGCCCCCGTGCAAGCACCGCCCGGTGCTCCGCATCGATCGCATCAGCCTGGTCCTTCGGCATCAGCTCGTGGAGCGTCATGCCGAGGACCTGCTTGCGCTTGGTGCGGAAATAGCGTTCCCAAGTGCGGTTGACGAGCCGGTAGCGGCCTTCCATGTCGCGAAACGAGATCGAGACCGGCACCGACTCGACCAGGTCCTGGATGAACTTGACCTGGTTGGCGAGCTCGGCCTCCTGGCGCTTGCGCTCGCTGATGTCGATGATCGACGCGATGTAGCGCACCGTGCGGCCGTCGGCGCCGCGCAGCGACAGCCCGGTGCCGCGCACCCACGCGTAGCTGCCGTCGGCGCGCTTCAGGCGGTACTCGATCGGCGGGTGCAGATTCTCGGCGTGCGTGTCGCGACCCTCGCGCAGATGCACCACGAACGCGTCGCGCGCGCGCGCTCGGTCCTCCGGATGCACGGTGTCGAAATAGCGCGTGCGGTCCGAGAGGTCGGCGTCGAGCGGAAAGCCGAGGATCTCCTTGAAGCGCTCCGAGTAGTCAATGCGGTTCGAGGCGACGTCCCAGTCGAAGATGCCGGTCTGCGTGGCGCGGATCGCGAGCTCGGTGCGGCGCCGCTCGCCGGCGAGCTCCATGCGCAGCCGGCGCGTCTGGCGCCAGGACAGCAGCGCGCCCGAGAGCGCGGCGGCGCTCAGGGCGGACAGCAGGGCAATCGCGATTCCGGGCTCGACGGGCTGCATGACGGATCTCCCCGCGCGCTGCGCGCGCTTTCCGGCCTGTGGCTAAAATGATAGCGACATGGCCGGCGATCTCGATTTCACCCGTCATTTCAGCGCCAAGTACACGGTGCCGGAGCCGCAGACCAGCGCCGACGCCGCGCGCGAGCTCGACCGGCTCGGCCTGATCGGCGTAAACACCCTCCAGGACAAGGGTTATTTCACGCGCATCGTCGTCGAGAATCCGAAGCCCGCGCGCAAGCTGCTCGACCCGACCAAGACGCGCGTGCTGATCGTCGAGGACGACGACGGCACGGCTTTGGTGATCGAGAAGGTGCTGCACGCCTGGGGCTGCCGCACGCGCCGCGCGCGCAACCGCCTGGAGATCGCCGAGGCGATCGGCGAGAAGCCGCTGCCGCACCTGGTGCTGCTCGACGTCATGCTGCCGGACGCCAACGGCTTCGACGTGCTGAACCGCATCCGCCAGCACCCGGCGCTCGAGCACATCCCGGTGATGCTGCTGACCTCGCTCGGCGAGCGCAAGGACGTGACGCGCGGCCTGACGCTCGGCGCCAACGGCTACATCACCAAGCCGGTGCCGCCGCGCACGCTGCTCGAAGCGGTCGAGGCCGTCGTCGGCGGCTGAGGCGCCCGGCTAGGCGCGCGCCAGGGCGTCGGTCCAGCGGTCGTAGACGCGGTCGGCGACCGCGTGCAGCGCCGCCACGCGCGCGGCGAGGTTCTTCTCGATCTTCGCCGGCGGCTGCACGCCGGGCGAGTCCCTCGAGGCCGCGATCTCGCGCGCGCCGCCCTTGCACCAGGCGCGGATCAGGTCCTCGGTCATCTCGACGTGGCACTGCAGCCCGAGGTGCTTGCCGAGCGCGAAGGCCTGGTTCGAGCAGTGCGCGTTGCCCAGCACGCGCGTGCCGCCCGGCGGGATACTGAAGGTCTCGCCGTGCCAGTGGAAGGTCTCGAACGCGGCCGGCCCGCCGAACCAGGCGCGCGCGACCGCGTTCTCCGCCACCTCGACCTCGCCCCAGCCGATCTCCTTCACGCGCGCGCGCGTGACCTCGCCGCCCATCGCCTTCGACATGAGCTGGCCGCCAAGACAGTGGCCGAGCGTGGGCACGTCCTTGCGCACGGCCTCGCGCACGAGCTCGAGCAGCAGGCGAATCCAGGGCAGGTCGTCGTTGACGCTCATCGGCCCGCCCATGAAGGCGAGCCCCGAGAAGCCGCGCACGTCCTTCGGCACCCGGCGGCCCTCGTCGAGCGCGACCAGCTTCCAGGGAATCGCCTTGCGCTCCAGGTAGGTGGCAAAATAGGCCGGTCCCTCGCTGCGGACGTGCCTGAAGATGGCGACCGGTTTCATGCTGAGACATTCTATTGCGCTTGGCCTCGCGCTCGCGAGCCTGCCGGCCGCGGCCGCGGACGTCGAGCTGATCGGCACCTTCGGCACGAGCGCCGCGATCCTCTCGATCGACTCGGGCCCGCCCAAGACCGTCAAGGTCGGCCAGCGCGCGGGCGCGGTCACGGTGATCTCGGTGGAGCACGACCGCGCCACCGTCGAGGTCGACGGCCAGCGCCGCGTGCTGCAGCGCGGCCAGACCTACAGCAGCGGCGGCGCCTCCTCCGGCGCGCAGAGCGCCACGCTCGCTGCGGGCGCCGGCGGTCATTTCTACGCCGAAGGCCAGATCAACGGCGGCGCGATCCGTTTCGTCGTCGACACCGGCGCGACCGCCGTGGCGATCCCCGCCGCCGACGCCGCCCGCCTCGGCATCGACTTCCGGAGAGGCCGGCCCGTGAGCACCCAGACCGCCGCGGGCGTCGCGCCCGCCTGGCTCGTGACGCTGACGAGCGTGCGCGTGGGCGGCATCGAGCTGCAGAACGTCGAAGCCATCGTCATCGAGCGCGGCCTGGCGGTGGCGCTGCTCGGCAACAGCTTCCTGAACCGCATCGAGATGCGGCGCGAAGGCCAGACGATGACGCTGATCCGGCGCTACTGAGCGCCGGCGCCTATAGCACCAGGCCGCTCGCTTCGTCGATCAGATGCAGGTGGCGCAGGTCCGCCACCAGCTTGAGCGGCTTGCCGGGCTCCGCGCCGCAGCCCGGATCGACGCAGGCGCAGACGTCGATGCCGCGCACGGGGAAGAAGACCAGGGTCTCGTTGCCCATCGGCTCGACGACTTCCGGCGTCGCCTGGAAAGGCACCTGGCCGGGCTCGAGGTGCGGGCGCTGCTCGAACAGGTGCTCGGGGCGCAGGCCGCAGAGCAGGTTCTGGCTGCCGACGCGGCCGGCGTAGCGTTCCTTGCGGTCCTCCGGAATCGGAAACACGATGCCGTCGGCGAGCTTGAGGCGCAGCCCGCCCGCGGCCTGCTCGAGGTCGCAGGGGATCATGTTCATCGCCGGCGAGCCGATGAAGCCGGCGACGAACTTGGTCGCCGGCCTGTGGTAGAGCTCGTTCGGCGCCCCGACCTGCTCGATGCGGCCGCCGTTCATCACGACGACGCGGTCGGCGAGCGTCATCGCCTCGACCTGGTCGTGCGTCACGTACACGGTGGTGGTGCGCACCTGCTGGTGGATCTTCTTGATCTCGGTGCGCATCTGCACGCGCAGCTTGGCGTCCAGGTTGGACAGCGGCTCGTCGAACAGGAACACCTTCGGGTCGCGCACGATCGCGCGTCCCATGGCCACGCGCTGGCGCTGGCCGCCGGACAGCTGCTTGGGCTTGCGCTGCAGCAGGTCGGCGAGGCCGAGGATGCCGGCCGCGCTGGCGACGCGCTTGTTGATCTCGTCCTTCGGCACCTTCTTCAGCCGCAGGCCGAAGGACATGTTCTCGTGCACCGTCATGTGCGGGTAGAGCGCGTAGTTCTGGAACACCATCGCGATGTTGCGGTCCTTGGGCGGCACGTCGTTCACCACCTCGTCGCCGATCAACACTTCGCCGGCGGTGATGTCCTCGAGGCCCGCGATCATGCGCAGCGTCGTCGTCTTGCCGCAGCCCGAAGGGCCGACCAGCACCACGAATTCCTTGTCTTGGATCTCGAGGTCGATGCCCCGCACCGCGGGCGTCTCGTCGTAGTTCTTGACCAGCTGACGCAAGTTGACTTGGGCCATGTTCCTCTCGGCAAAGCCTCGGATTCGAAAACCTAGCCTTTGGTCGCCCCGGCGGTGAGGCCGGCGATGTAGTAGTCCATCAGGAAGGCGTAGATCAGCAGCGGGGGCAGCGCGCCCAGCAGGCAGGCCGCCATGATCTGTCCCCACGCGTAGACGTCGCCGCGGATGAGGATGGTGACGATGCCCGCGGGCAGCACGAGCTGGTCGGCCGAGGTCGTGAACGCCATCGGGTAGAGGAAGTCCGCCCACGAGACGGTGAAGGCGAAGATCGTCGCCGCGATGATCCCCGGCAGCGCCACCGGGATGAAGATCTTGGTGAGCATCTGGAAGTAGCCCGCGCCGTCGATGAGCGCCGCCTCGTCGAGCTCCTTCGGGATGCTGGCGAAATACCCGATCATGATCCAGGTGCAGAACGGCACCGTGAGCGTGGGGTAGATGAACATCAGCACCCAGTAGTGGTTCATCACCTCGATGCCGGTCAGGTCCTGCACGAAGGCGAAGATCTTGAACAGCGGGATGAACAGCAGCGTCTCCGGGATGAGGTAGGTGAGGAACACGCCCATGCCGAGCGCCGTAGAGCCCCAGAACTTCATGCGCGCCAGCGCGAAGGCGGCCGGCACGCTGATCAGCATCGTGACGATCACCACCACCACCGACACGATCGCCGAGTTCTTGAAGAACGTGAGGTACTGCTGCGAGCCGAGCAGCGCGATGTAGTTCTCCAGCGTCGGCTTGTACACGAACCAGGGGTTGGTGACCGCGCCGATCTCCGCGCTCGACTTGAGCGAGGTGATCAGCATGTAGACCGGCGGCAGCAGGAAGAAGATGACGAACAGGATCAGGAAGAAATAGGACCAGTAAAGCGCGCGCTTGCGGTCGCGCTTCATGCTGCCAGCGCTCGCCTTTGCGGCGGAGGACGCTTCGAGAACGGCGGCCATCAGGCCTCGTTGCCGCGGCGGTTGATGTCGCGCAGGATGAAGAACGCCGCGATCGCGAGGATCGGGAACATGAACAGCGACACCGACGCGCCGAGCGGGATGTCGTTGCCCTCGATGCCCAGCTTGAACGCCCAGGTGGCGAAGATGTGCGTCTGGTCGATCGGTCCGCCGGAGGTGAGGATGCGCACGATGTCGAAGTTCGCGAACGTGACGATGAGCGAGAACAGCACCGTGATCGAGATGATGTTGCGCATCATCGGCAGCGTCACGTACCAGATCTTCTGCCACCAGCTGGCGCCGTCGATGGCGGCGGCCTCGTAGAGCTGCTCGGGCACCGATTTCAGCGCCGCGAGGTACATGATGAGGAAGAACGGCGCGCCGTACCAGACGTTCACCAGGATCACCGCGAAGCGCGCCCAGTTCGGGTCGCCGAGCCAGGTCACCGGCGCGATGCCGACGCGCTCGAAGACCCAGTTGAAGGCGGAGTACGACGGGTCGAACAGCCAGAACCAGGCGAGCGTGCTCATCGCGGGGGGGATCACCCAGGGGATCAGCAGCATGCCGCGCCACTTGCGCTGCCCCTTGGCCGGCACGTTGTGCACGAAGTGCGCCACGCAGAAGCCGATCAGCGCCTTGAACAGCACCGCGCCGATCGCGAAGATGCACGACTGCTTCACCACCATCCAGAACAGGTCGCGATTGAAGAGGAACGCGAAGTTGCCGAAGCCGACGAAGCGCTCCATCGACTTGTTCAGGGTCGCGAGGTGGACCGAGTACAGCGCCGGATAGACCACCAGGCCGCCGATCAGGGCGATCAGCGGCAGCGCCATCAGGAAGGCGATGGTCGACTTGCGCCGGATGAAGCGGCGCAGGCCACCGCCGCGCGCGACGGTGGCCTGGCTGCGGGGAAGAACGGCGGCCATGGGGCTCGGGGCCGTCCGCTCAGGTGCGCATGTAGCCTTCGAGCTCCTTCGCCGCCCAGTCGATCGCCTGCGGGATCGACTTGCCTCCCTGCGTGCACTGAGCGATCAGCTTCGTCTGGACGCCCTGCACGTACATCTGGTTGGCGATTCCGGCCGGGGCCGGCGCGCAGGCCATCGACAGCACCTGGTCGTGCTTCGGCGGGTAGTGGAACACCGTACCCTTGGGCGGCGACACTTCCTCCCAGATCTTGAAGTTGCGCTGGCTGGCGAACGAGGGGATGTCGTAGCCGATCGAGCCCTCGACGAGCTTCTCGACGTTGGACCGCTCCCAGATCGTGCGCAGCAGGCTCTTTGCCGCGGCCTTGTTCTTCGAGAACTCCCACACGCCCCAGATGAAGGGCAGATACGGCGCGAAGCGGCCCTTCGGCCCCTTCGGCATCTCGAACGTATAGAGATTCTCGGCGACCTTCGGGTTGTCGCGCTTGGCGACCGCGTAGGCCGAGGGCGGGTTCATGATCATCGAGCCCTGGCCGGAGATGATGTACTTGTTGTTCGACGCGTCGTCCCAGGCGAAGACGTCGGCCGGCATCACCTTGACCAGGCGCTGCGCGTACTCGAGCACCTGCTTCACGTCCTCGGAGTTCTTGATCACGATGTCGCCCTTGGCGTTCACCAGCTCGGCGCCGAAGGAGTGGAACATCGCGCCGACCCAGTCGACCGAGTCGGTGGTCTGCCCTAAGCCCAAGCCGACCGGATGGCCTTCCTTGTGCAGCTTCTCGGCGGCCTTGACCAGCGTCTCCCAGGTCCAGTTGTCCGCGGCCTTGGTCGGCGCCTTGAGCACCGGGTACATCTCGAGGATGTCCACGCCCGCGACGGTCTTGAAGAGGTCGAGGCGCGCGCAGGGCGGCTTCACCTGCGTACCGGTGACCGCCGGCACGCCGACGTAGTGGCTCTTGCCCTTCACCAGGTACTGCGCGGCGGGGTCGAGCGCGCCGTTCGCCTTGACGAGGTGCGCCATGATGTCGTCCAGCGGCTCGAGCAGCTTCTGCTTGTCGAGCGGATCCCAGGCCTGGAAGGTCATGAGGTCGTGGCCGGATTTGGCCTGCGCTTCCGCTTGCGCGGTGAGCACGATCTTGTTGCCCTGGCTGGTGATGTAGTCGATCTTCAGCTCGACCTTCTCCTTCTTCGCCCAGTCCTGGCAGATCTTGGTGAGGACGTCGTTCGCGCCCGGAACCCAGTGGTCCCAGAAGCCCACCGAGAGCGAGCCGGCGGCATACGAAGTGCGGATGTACGGAAACGCGAGCGCCGCGGTCGCGACGGCGGATTTCTTCAGGAATTTGCGACGGCTGGATGCTGCCTGGCTCATGGGTTCCTCCTCCTAGGATGAATGACCGGCAATGGTAACGGACGATGGGGGTATCAGTGCTCCAAAGGCCTGCCGTTCGACCGTCCGGGACCGCCGCAGTTTCACTGGGGGGTCATTCGCCGTAAAAAAAACCCGCCGCTCTGCCGGCTCATGCGCCTTTTGCTGCATTGCCGCGAAAATCGGCAACCGGCCCGCCTTACCGATTCGACAGGATCACTTCGAGGGCACGAGCGGAACGAAGCGCACGGGGATCACGCGCTTCTCCTTCACGCTGCCGTCGGCGGCCTTCGTCAGGAGCCGCAGCCATTGCACGTCGCCCGCGGCGCCGACCGGGATCACCATGCGACCGCCGGGCTTGAGCTGGGCGAGGAGCGCCGGCGGAACCTGCGGCGCCGCGGCGGTGACCACGATCGCGTCGAACGGCGCCTTTTCCGGCCAGCCCTGGTAGCCATCGCCGATGCGGACTTCGACGTTGCGGTAGCCGAGTTCGTTCAGGCGTCTTTCGGCTTCTTTTCCCAGGGGTTCAAGAAGCTCGATGGTGAAAACCCGCTGCACGATTTCCGCCAGCACGGCCGCCTGGTAGCCCGAGCCCGTGCCGACCTCGAGCACCACCTGCTGCGGCTCGGGAGCGATGAGGTCGGTCGAGAGCGCGACGATGTAGGGCTGCGAGATCGTCTGGCCGCCGCCGATCGGCAGCGGCCGGTTCTCGTAAGCCATGGCTTCCTGCGAGCGCGGCACGAGGCGATGCCGCTCGACCTTGGCCATCGCCGCGCGAACGCGCGGCGACATCGCCGCGAGCCCGGTCTCGGAACGCGTCTCGGCGTAGGTCGCCTCAATCTCCGCGATCATGCGCTCGCGCTCGGCCGCAGCGTCGCGCGCCCCGGCTGCGCCGGGGCTCACGGCGAGCGCGGCCACGCCGAGAAGCTCAGCCAGCCGTCTTGTCGCGTCGAATGAGCGCGTAGGCCGAGTGGTTGTGGATGGACTCGAAGTTCTCGGATTCGACGGTGTAGGCGGTGATGCGCTCGTCGAGGTTCAGGATCGCCGCCACGTCGCGCACCATGTCCTCGACGAACTTCGGATTGTCGTAGGCGCGCTCGGTGACGAACTTCTCGTCCGGGCGCTTGAGCAGGCCGTAGAGCTCGCTCGAGGCCTGCTTCTCGACGAGGTCGACGATCTCCTCGATCCAGACGAACTCGCTCGTCGTGGCCGTCACCGTGACGTGCGAGCGCTGGTTGTGCGCGCCGTACGCGGAGATCTTCTTCGAGCACGGGCACAGGCTCGTCACCGGCACGAGCACCTTCATCGCGAAGCATTGCCGGCCCGCCTTCACCTCGCCGACGAAGGTCACCTCGTAGTCCATGAGGCTCTTCACGCCGGACACGGGCGCCTTCTTCTCGATGAAGTAGGGAAAGGCCATCTCGATGCGGCCTTCCTTCGCGTCCAGCCGCTCGACCATCTCCTGCAGCATCGCCTTGAAGCTTTCCACGGTGAGCTCGCGCTCGTGCGCCGAGATGATTTCCACGAAGCGCGACATGTGCGTGCCCTTGAAGTGGTGCGGCAGGCTTACGTACATGTTGAAGCTCGCGATGGTGTGCTGCGTGCCGCCGGTGCGCTCCATGATGCGCACCGGGTGGCGGATGGACTTCACGCCGACCTGGTCGATCGCGAGCTTGCGGGAGTCGGGCGCCGACTGGACGTCCGGGATGTTCTGCAGGTCCTTGGCTTTCATGTCCGTAGTATATCTCCGAGTGATTTACTCGGGTATTATGGAACGGATGGAGTTTCGAATTCCCTCGGCGTCCAACCCTACTGACGAGAGGAGTTTTGCCGGGTCGCCGTGCTCGATGAAGCGATCGGGCAGCCCGAGCAGCAGCGTGCGCACGCCGGCGCCCGCGAGCGCTTCGAGCACCGCGCTGCCCGCGCCGCCCATGATCTGGTGCTCCTCCACCGTGACGATGAGCTCGTGCGCGGCGGCGAGGCGCTGCACGAGCGCCGCATCGAGGGGCTTCACGAAGCGCATGTTGGCCACCGTCGCATCGAGCCGCTCGCCCGCCTCGAGCGCGGGCTTCACCATCGAGCCGAACGCGAGGATGGCGACGCGCCTGCCCTCGCGCAGGATCTCGCCCTTGCCGATGGGCAGTGCGCGCATTTCTCTTTCTATGGTCTTTCCAGTCCCAACACCGCGCGGGTATCGGACTGCCGCCGGCCCATTGATCTGAATGCCGGTGGTCAGCATCTGGCGGCACTCGTTCTCGTCCGCGGGCGCCATCACCACCATGTTCGGCACCGTGCGCAGGAACGCGTAGTCGAAGGCGCCGTTGTGCGTCTGGCCGTCGCCGCCCACCACCCCGCCGCGGTCCAGCGCGAACAGCACCGGCAGGTTCTGGATGGCGACGTCGTGGATGAGCTGGTCGTAGCCGCGCTGCAGGAACGTCGAATAGATCGCCACCACGGGCCTCAGGCCCTCGCAGGCGAGGCCCGCCGCGAACGTCACCGCGTGCTGCTCGGCGATCGCCGCGTCGAAGTAGCGCTCCGGGAACTCCTCCGAGAACCGCACCATGCCCGAGCCCTCGCGCATTGCGGGCGTGATCGCCACCACGCGCTCGTCCTGCCGCGCCATGTCGCACAGCCAGTCGCCGAACACCTGGCTGTAGGTCGGCTTGCCGCCGCCGGCGGCCTTCTTGATGCCCTCGGCGGGATCGAACTTGCCGGGACCGTGGTACGTGATCGGGTCTTCCTCGGCAAGCTTGTAGCCGTGGCCCTTCCGCGTCAGCACGTGCAGGAACTGCGGGCCGCGCAGGTTCTTGCGGATGTTGGCGAGCGTCGCGACCAGCGTGTCGAGGTCGTGCCCGTCGATCGGCCCGATGTAGTTGAAACCGAACTCCTCGAACAGCGTAGAGGGCGTCACCATGCCCTTGACGTGCTCCTCGGCGCGGCGCGCGAGCTCCCAGGCGATCGGCAGGCGCTTGAGGATGTGCTCGGAGGCGCGCTTGGCGGTGTCGTACATGCGCCCGGAAAGCAGGCGCGCGAGGTAGTTGGTGAGCGCGCCGACCGGCGGCGAGATCGACATCTCGTTGTCGTTCAGGATCACGAGAAGGTCGACGTCCATCGCGCCGGCGTTGTTGAGCGCCTCGAAGGCCATGCCCGCCGACATCGCGCCGTCGCCGATCACCGCCACGGCCTTTCTCTTTTCCTTCCTCAATTTCGCGGAAACGGCCATGCCCAGCGCGGCGGAGATCGAGGTGCTCGAATGCGCCGTGCCGAAGGCGTCGTAGCCGGACTCGCTGCGCCGCGGGAAGCCGGAGATGCCGCCCATCATGCGCAGCCGCGCCATCTGCTCGCGCCGGCCGGTGAGGATCTTGTGCGCGTAGGTCTGGTGGCCGACGTCCCAGACGATGCGGTCCTCCGGCGTGTCGTAGACGTAGTGCAGCGCGATCGTGAGCTCCACGGTGCCGAGGTTGGACGAAAGATGGCCGCCCGTCTTCGAGACCGAGTCGAGCACGTAGGCGCGCAGCTCGTCGGCGAGCTGCGGCAGCTGGCGGCGCTCGAGCTTGCGCAGCTCGGACGGATCGTTGACCGTCTTCAGCAGCTCGTACATCGAGGGATTGTAGCCCCCGGTTTCGCTCTCGCCCGGCAGGTCCCCGGTGATGGTCGCCATGCCTAGAATTTTCTCAGAACGATGAAGTCGGCGAGCTGTTTGAGGCGCTGCGCGCGCTCGCCGAAGCCCTCCAGCGCGGCATGCGCCGCGCGCCGCAGCTCTTCGGCGAAGGCGCGCGCGCGCGCCGCCCCCATCGCCTGCACGTAGGTCGCCTTGCCCTGCTTGGAGTCCTTGCCGGCGGTCTTGCCGAGCGTGGCCGTGCTCGCTTCCGCATCCAGCACGTCGTCCACCACCTGGAAGGCGAGCCCTACGCGGTGCGCGTACTGCTCGAGCGCCGCCGGGCAGGGCCCGGCGCACAGCGCCCCCAGCTTCACCGCCGCGCTGATGAGCGCGCCCGTCTTCCTCACGTGCATGAACTCGAGCTCGGCCTGCGACAGCGCCTTGCCGGTCGACTCCAGGTCGACCGCCTGCCCGCCCGCCATGCCGCGAGAGCCCGCTGCGAGCGCGAGCGTGCGCACCATCTCGAGCGCTCGCGCCGCGTCGCCGCCCTGCTCGGCGAGCAGCTGGAAGGCGAGCGTGTGCAGCGCGTCGCCCGCCAGCATCGCGGTCGCCTCGCCGAATTCGACGTGCGCGGTCGGCTTGCCCCGGCGCAGCACGTCGTCGTCCATGCAGGGCAGGTCGTCGTGCACGAGCGAATAGGCGTGGATCATCTCCACTGCCGCAGCCGCGCCGTCCAGGCGCGCCGGATCGGCGCCCGCGAGCTCGCCGGCGGCGAAGAGCAGCAGCGGGCGCACGCGCTTGCCGCCCCCGAGCGTCGCGTAGCGCATGGCCTCGTGCAGCCGCGCGGGCGCCACCTGCGGACCGGGCAGGCAGCGCTTGAGCGCTTCCTCTACGCGCGCCTGGATGGAGCCCATCCAGGCCGCGAAATCGGCCTCAGTTGTCGTCGCCGCCATCGTCCGCGGCGAAGGGCTTGAGAACCTCGCCTTCGAGCACCTTCACCTGTTGTTGCGCGGCGTCCAGGCGCGCGCGGCAAAGCTTCGCCAGCGCCAGGCCGCGCTTGTGCGCCGCGAGCGACTGCTCGAGCGTGAGGCCGCCGTCCTCCATCTTCGCGACGATGCCCTCGAGCTCCGCCAGCGCCTTCTCGAAGCTCGGCTCCGCGGCGGCGGTTTCTTTTTTTGCCATAAAAGGGGAACTGGCACCATAACCCGAGCGCGGCTGGCGGGTCAATCGCGGATTCAGGTAAAATCCTGCGCCTTTAAGCACTTACTGCATGTCAACTCTCGCGACGCCGGCCCAGCTGCGGCCGGCCAACTGCCAACTTCCCGTCTCCTGGTATTTTGATGCGGAGATCTTCGAGCGCGAGCAACGGCGGCTGTTCCAGGCCGGCGCGAATTACGTCGGCCACGAGCTCATGGTGCCCGAGATCGGCAGCTACCAGACGCTCGGCTGGATGGACCACGCCAAGGTTCTCGTGCGTAGCAGTACAGACCCCGCGGTTGGCGTTCAGCTGCTCTCCAATATCTGCCGCCACCGCCAGGCGATCATGCTCGAGGGCCGCGGCCGCCTCGAGAGCATCGTCTGCCCGCTGCACCGCTGGACCTACGACCTGAAGGGCGAGCTGCTCGGCGCGCCGCGCTTTCCCGAAAATCCCTGCGTCAGGCTCGGCGCCACGCCGCTCACCAACTGGAACGGGCTGCTGTTCGCCGGCCCGCGCGATCCGCACCAGGATCTCGCCGGCATGAAGACGCGCGCGGACTTCGATTTCACCGGCTACGTGCTCGACCGCGTCGAGACCACCGACTACGCCTGCAACTGGAAGACCTTCGTGGAGGTTTACCTCGAAGTCCTGCACGTCGATCCGTTCCATGCCGGGCTGGGCAACTTCGCCGATTGCGACGGCTTCCACATCGAGGCGGGCGAGCATTACTCAGTGCAGGTCGTCCCCGCGAAGAAGGGCCTGGCGTTGCCCGGAACCCCCGTCTACCGGCGCTGGCACGAGGCCTGCCTCGCGCAGCTGCGCGGCGCGACGCCCAAGTACGGCGCGCTCTGGGCGACGTATTTCCCGGGGCTCACGCTGGAGTGGTACCCGAACGTGCTCGTGGTCTCCAACCTGATTCCGCGCTCGCCGCAGCTCACCACCAACGTGGTCGAGTTCTACTACCCCGAGGAGATCGTGCATTTCGAGCGCGAGTTCATCGAGGCGCAGCAGGCCGCGTACCGGGAGACCGCGCTCGAGGACGACGAGATCCAGCAGCGCATGGACCGCGGCCGGCGCGCGCTGATGCTCGAGGGCCGCGACGACGCCGGCCCCTACCAGTCGCCGATGGAGGACGCGATGGTGCATTTCCACGAGTGGCTGCGCAAAGGACTCGGCGCCTGAGCCCCGCATTTTCCCCGCTGGTCTCCACCGAGGAGCTCGCGCAGCACCCCGAGTGGCGCGTATTCGATTGCCGCCACGACCTCGCCCAGCCCGCGCTGGGCGAGCAGCAGTACGCCGAGGCGCACGTCCCGGGCGCGCTGTTCGCGCACCTGGATCGCGACCTCTCGGCGCCCAAGACCGGCAAGAACGGCCGCCACGCGCTGCCCGAGGCGAAAACCTTCATCGCCTGGCTCGGCCGGCAGGGCGTGAAGCCGACCGATACCGTCGTGTGCTACGACGCCGGCAGCGGCACGATGGCCTCGCGCCTGTGGTGGATGCTGCGCTGGGCGGGCCACGAGCTGGCGGCGGTGCTGGACGGAGGCTTCGCCAAGTGGCAGCGCGAGGGCCGTCCGGCGACCGCCGACGTGCCGCAGTTCGAGCCGGCGGCCTACCCGGGCCACGCGCGCGCCTCGATGCACGCGAGCGTCGCCTACGTAGAGAAGAAGCTCAAGCGCGCGGCGCTGCTCGACGCGCGCGCGCCCGTGCGCTACCGCGGCGAGCAGGAGCCGATCGACCCGGTCGCCGGCCGCATCCCCGGGGCGAAGAACCGCTACAGCAACGACAATCTCTCGCCCGAAGGCACCTTCAAGAGCCCCGAGGTCCTGCGCGCGGAATTCGAGAAGATCCTCGCCGGCAGGAGCCCCGGGGAAGTGATCCACTACTGCGGTTCGGGCGTTGCCGCCTGCCAGAACGTGCTCGCGATGGAGCTCGCCGGCCTCACGGGCTCGCGCGTCTACATCGGCTCCTGGAGCGAGTGGTGCGCCGAGCCCGCGCGGCCGATTTCACGCAGCGTCTAGATCGGCCTTGCTGGCCGACGCGCTTCTCGTCGTCCACTTCCTGATCGCAGGATTCATCGTCGGCGGCCTGGTCCTCGTCTGGATCGGCGCCCTCGCCGGCTGGAGCTGGGTGCGCAATCGCAGTTTCCGCGCTCTGCATCTCGCGGCGATCGTCTTCGTCGCCGCGGAGGCGCTGCTCGGCCAGGCCTGCCCGCTCACGCTCTGGGAGGACGCGCTGCGCGGCGGCGCGCGGCCCGACAGCTTCGTCGGCCGGTGGCTGTACCGGCTGCTCTACTACGATGCGCCGGAATGGCTGTTCACGCTCGCCTACGCGCTCTGGGCGGGCGCGGCGCTCGTCACGCTGCGGCTCGTTCCGCCCAGGCAAAGAGCTGGCTGAACACGCTGTCGCGGATCTCGCGGCGCGAGAGCACGAGGTCGTGCAATCCGCCCGGAAACGCGAGCACCGTCGTCTTCGGCCCCAGCGTGCGCGACCAGCGCGCGATCGACTTCCACGCGAGCACGATGTCGGCCTCGTCCGAGTGCATCGACAGCACCGGGATGCCCAGCTTCAAGCCCGCGTGCACCTTGGCGTGCGCCTCGAAGATCGCGCGCACCCAGCCAAAATAGGCCGGAAATCCGTACTCGGGCTTGAGCGACAGGTCGAACTCCCACTCGCCGCCCCAGTCGCGGTGCAGGCTGCGGACGTACTCGGGCAGCACCGCCTTCGGATCGTGCAGGAACGGCGAAAACCAGCCCAGGAATTGCGCTACACGCAGCCTGGCCTTGTGCGACTCGCGCCAGTCGAGGAACGGGCTGTTCAGCCAAAGCGCGCGGATGTTGTCTTTCAACCTGCCTTCACGACAATACAAGGCGCAAACCAACCCTCCGGTCGAGTGGCCCGCAAGCAGCACGGGCGCGCCGATCGCCTCCAGCGCCGCCGTGATGTCGTCGTGGTATTCGGCGAGGTCCTTGCAGAAGCACGGATGCTGGTGGGGCAGCAGCGAGCGGCCGTGCTTGCGCAGGTCGAGCGCGTAGAACGCGTAGCCCTCGGCGGCGGAGCGCTCGGCCATGTGGCGCTGGAAGAAATAGTCGATGAAGCCGTGCACGTAGAGCACCGCGCCGCGCGGCGCATCGCCGGCCGGCAGGCGCACCAGCGTCGCCAGCACGCGGCCGTCGTAGTCGTCGGGCGCCGGCAGCTCGAGCGCCTCGAAGCCCGGCAGCAGGCGGTCAGGCTGCCACGCCATGACGCTTGAGAGCCCAGATCACGTGTTCGCGCACCAATTCCGAAGGATGGTCTTGTTTTTCTTTCAATGAAGTTATCACGTCCGCCGAGGTCGGCGCATTTCCCAAACCCACGGCAATGTTTCGCAGCCAGCGCTCGTAGCCGATGCGCCGGATCGGCGAGCCGCGCAGCCGTTCGTCGAACTGGCCTTCCGTCCAGGAAAAGAGCTCGACCAGCGTGGCCCGGTCCAGGCCGTTGCGCGCCTGGAAATCGTCCTCGTGCGAGATCTTGGCGAATCCGTTCCAGGGGCACACGAGCTGGCAATCGTCGCAGCCGTAGACGCGGCTGCCGATCAGCGGGCGCAGCTCTTCCGGGATCGCGCTCTTGTGCTCGATCGTGAGGTAGGAGATGCAGCGGCGCGCATCCAGCCGGTAGGGCGCGACGATCGCGCGCGTCGGGCAGACGTCGATGCATCGCTGGCAGGTTCCACAGTGGTCTTCGGCTGCGGAGTCCGGCGCCAGCGGCAGGTCGCAATAGATCTCGCCGAGGAAGAACCACGAGCCCTCGCGGTCGAGCAGCAGCGTGTGCTTGCCGCGCCAGCCGATGCCGGCGCGCGCGGCGAGCTCCACCTCCATCACCGGCGCGGAGTCGGCGAACGCGCGGTGGCGGAACGGCCCGTGCTCGCCGGCGATGCGCTCGCACAGGCGCTGCAGCCGGCTGCGCAGGAGCTTGTGGTAATCGCGGCCGCGCGCGTACCGCGCGACGTAGGCGCGCGCGCCGTCGGCCAGCTCCTCCTCCGGCGGCGCCGCCGCGTCCCGCAGGTAATCCATGCGGCAGCTGATGACGCGCAGCGTGCCCGGCACGAGCTGCGCGGGGCGCGCGCGGAGGCCCGCGTGGCGCGCCATATAATCCATCTCGCCGTGCCACCCCAATCCGAGCCACTCGGCGAGCCGGCCGCCGGCCGCCGAGAGCTCCGCGTCCGCGATGCCGACGGCCTGGAAGCCGAGCTCGGCGCCCCAGCGCTTGATCCGATCCGCGAGCCCCGCCATGGCCGTCGAGCTTAGCCTGCCCGACGAGGCGGCGACGCTGCGCCTGGGCGAAGCCTGCGCGGCCGGCGCGCGGCCGGGGCTCGCCCTGTACCTGCGCGGCGAGCTCGGCGCCGGAAAGACCACCCTGGTCAGGGGCTTGCTGCGCGGGCTGGGCTACCAGGGCCGCGTGAAAAGCCCGACCTACACCCTGGTTGAACCTTACGTGGATTTGAGATTAAACTTGTATCACTTTGATTTTTATAGATTCAAGGATCGATCCGAATGGCTGAGCTCCGGCTTCCGCGAGCACTTCAATCCGGAATCGCTTTGTGTCGTCGAGTGGCCGGAACGGGCGGGCGATCTCATTGCCGCGCCCGACCTCGAGATCCTTCTCGAATACCAGGGAGAAGGACGCAAGGCGACGCTGAGCGCGCACACGCCTTCTGGCGAGGCCTGGCAGGCGTCGGTCTCGTCGCGCTTTCGCTCTGCCTAGGCACCGCGCAGGCGCAGGTCGCGTCTGCGCCCGTGCAGATCGTGTCCACCCGGATCTGGCCCGCGCAGGACTACACGCGCGTCACGCTGGAGTCCCGGTCCGAGCTCAAGTTCGAGCTGTTCTCGGTGAAGGACCCGGAGCGCCTGGTGCTCGACCTCGAGGGCGTCGAGCTCGGCCCGGCGCTCGCCGAGCTGAACAACAAGGTCGCCGTCGGCGATCCCTACATCGAGAGACTGCGCGTCGCGCGCAACCGTCCGGGCGTGGTGCGCCTGGTGCTCGACCTCAAGTCCGAGGTGAAGCCGCAGGTGTTCACGCTCAAGCCGGTGGGCGAGTACGGCCATCGCCTCGTGCTCGACCTCTACCCGCTCGTTCCGGTCGACCCGCTCGCCGCGCTCATCGCCTCGGGCGGCAAGCTGCCTTCCTCCGCCGAGCCCGCCGGGCCGCAGGCCGCGCCCGCGCCCGACAAGCCGCGCGTCGCGCGCCTGGCCACCATCGTCATCGACCCGGGGCACGGCGGCGAGGACCCGGGCGCGCGCGGCCGCCGCGGCTCCCAGGAGAAGGAGATCACGCTCACGATCGCGCGCCGGCTGAAGGCGCTGGTCGACGCCGAGCCCGACATGCGCGCCCTGCTCACGCGCGACGCCGACTACTTCGTGCCGCTGCAGGTGCGCGTCGACAAGGCGCGGCGCGTGAAAGCGGACCTCTTCGTCTCGATCCACGCTGACGCCTTCATCCAGCCGCACGCGCGCGGCTCGAGCGTATTCGCGCTTTCGGAGCGGCGCGCGACCTCGGAGGCGGCGCGCTGGCTGGCGAAGAAGGAGAACGACGCCGACCTGATCGGCGGGGTGAACATCGACGTCAAGGACAAGTACCTCGCGCAGACGCTGCTCGACCTCTCGCAGACCGCCACGATCGACTACAGCCTGCGCCTGGGCAACTCGGTGCTCGGCGAGCTCGGCCAGGTCAACACGCTGCACAAGGGCCGCGTCGAGCAGGCGAGCTTCGCGGTACTCAAGGCGCCCGACGTGCCTTCTATCCTCGTAGAGACCGCGTTCATCTCCAATCCCGAGGAGGAAAAGCGCCTGAACGACGAGGCCTACCAGGAAAAAATCGCGCGCGCGATCCTCGCCGGCATCAAGCGCTACCTCGCCAGGAACCCGCCGCGCCCCTCGCCCGTCGCCCTCAACTGAAAAGGGTCAGGCCCCCTTCCGGGCCAGGCGCAGCTTCAGCCAGGCGAGGATCCCCGGCGAGATCGAGATCGCCACGATGAGCAGGATCACCGCGGTGAGGTTGTTCTTGACCACCGGCAGGTTGCCGAAGAAGTAGCCCACCGAGCACAACGACCCCACCCAGATCGCCGCGCCGGCCACGCAGAAGCCGAGGTAGCGCGCGTAGGGCATCGAGCCGACGCCCGCGACGAACGGCACGTAGGTGCGCACGATCGGCACGAAGCGCGCGAGGACGATGGTCTTGCCGCCGTGCCTCTCGTAGAAGGCGTGCGCGCGCGCGAGGTGCGCCGGGTTGAACCAGCGCGACTTCTCGTAATGGAACACGCGCGGCCCGATCCAGCGGCCGATGAAGTAGTTCGTGTTGTCGCCGGTGAGCGCGGCGGCGATCAGCACCGCCATCACCGCGGCGATGTCCATGCCGCCGGCGGCCGCGATCGCGCCGGCGACGAACAGCAGTGAGTCGCCGGGCAGGAACGGCCAGATCACGAGCCCGGTCTCGATGAAGACGATGACGAACAGCAGCGCGTAGACCCAGACGCCGTGATCGGCGACGAACTGGGCGAGGTGCGTGTCGAGGTGCAGCGCGACGCCGATGAATTCCGAGACAATCTCCATGGGCGGATTCTATATACTCCCGGCGTGAGTTCGATCCGCGTTCTGCCCGACCTGCTGATCAGCCAGATCGCCGCGGGCGAGGTCGTCGAGCGGCCCGCGTCGGTGCTCAAGGAGCTGCTCGAGAACGCGCTCGACGCGGGCGCGGCCGAGATCCAGGTCGCGCTCGACCAGGGCGGCGCGAAGCGCGTGCAGGTGGACGACGACGGCGCGGGCCTCGCGGCGGAGGACTTGCCGCTCGCGCTGGCGCGGCACGCGACGAGCAAGATCGCGAGCCTCGAGGACCTGCAGGCGGTGGTGACGCTGGGCTTTCGCGGCGAGGCGCTCGCCTCGATCGCCTCGGTCGCGCGCCTCGCGATCACTTCGCGCCCGCAAGGCGCGCCGCACGCCATGACGGTGCGCGCCGAGGGCGGCGGCGCGGGCGCGGCCTCGCCCGCGGCGCGCGCGAAGGGCACCACGGTGCTGGTCGAGGACCTCTACTTCAACACGCCGGCGCGGCGCAAGTTCCTGCGCACCGAGCAGACCGAGTTCGGCCACTGCGAGGAGGCGTTCCGGCGCGCCGCGCTCGCGCGCCCCGACGTCGGCTTCACGCTCAAGCACAACGGCCGCGTCTCCGCGCACCTGCGCGCGCAATCCGCGGGCGAGCGCGCTGCGGCGCTGCTCGGCCGCGAGTTCCTCGAGGCGAGCTTCACGGTCGACGTCGCGGCCGGGCCGCTGCGCCTGGGCGGCGTCGCGGGGACGCCGCAGGCGGCGCGCTCTCGCGCCGATGCGCAGTACTTCTTCGTCAACGGCCGCTTCGTGCGCGACCGGGTGCTCGCGCACGCGGTGCGCGAGGCCTACCGCGACCAGCTGCACGGCGAGCGCCAGCCCGCCTACCTGCTGTTCCTCGAGCTGGACCCGCAAGCGGTCGACGTCAACGTGCACCCGGCCAAGATCGAGGTGCGCTTCCGCGACTCGGCCGGCATCCACCAGTTCGTGTTCCACGCGCTCAAGCGCGCGCTCTCGCCCTCCGCCGCGCAGGCTCCCGTGGCTTACGCGCGCGTGGCCGAGGCGGGCGCGGGATTGCGGGCCGCCTTCCAGGCGGAATTCCAGGTCGCGCAGCCGGTCGCGGCCTACCAGGGCTTCATGGCCGCGGCCGCCGCCGCGGCGCCGCTGCCGGCCGCGCAGAAGTCGCCCCCGCTCGGCTACGCGATCGCGCAGCTGCACGGCGTCTACATCCTCGCGCAGAACGAGGCGGGCCTGGTGTTGGTGGACATGCACGCCGCGCACGAGCGCATCGTCATGGAGAGGCTCAAGGCCGCGCTGGACGCGGGCGCGATCGCGCGCCAGAGCCTGCTCGTTCCCGCGGTGCTGCAGGTGGACGCGCTCGACGTCGCCACCGCGCAGGAGAACGCCGAGGCGCTCGAGCGCCTGGGGCTGGAAACGAGCGTCTCGGGCCCGAACGAGCTCGCCGTGCGCTCGGCGCCCGCGCTGCTCGCGAGCGGCGACGTGGCGGGACTCGCGCGCGGCGTGCTGCAGGAGCTGCGCGAATTCGGCGCGGGCCAGGTGCTCGCCGCGCGCCGCAACGAGCTGCTCGCGACAATGGCCTGCCACGCCGCGGTGCGCGCCAACCGCGCGCTCACGGTCGCCGAGATGAACGCGCTGCTGCGCGACATGGAAGAGACCGAGCGCTCCGGCAGCTGCAACCACGGCCGGCCGACCTGGTATCAGCTGACCATGGCCGATCTCGACCGCCTGTTCCTGCGCGGGAAGTGACCGTGGCGGGCGTGGTCATCATCACCGGCGGCGGGCGCGGCATCGGCGCGGCGACCGCGCGCCTCGCCGCGCAGCGCGGCTACGCGGTCTGCGTCAACTACCTGCGCGACAAGGGCGCCGCCGAGGGCGTGGTGCGTGACATCCGCGCCGACGGCGGCAGCGCGATCGCGGTGGCGGGCGACGTCTCGGCGGAGCAGGACGTGCTGCGCCTGTTCGACGCGAGCGACCGCTCGCTCGGCCCGCTCACGGCACTCGTCAACAACGCCGGCATCGTCGCCACGCGCGCGCGCGTGGAGGCGGTCGGCGCCGACCGGCTCGAGCGCATGTTCGCGGTCAACGTCGTGGGCGCGTTCCTGTGCGCGCGCGAGGCGGTGAAGCGCATGTCGACGCAGCACGGCGGCAAGGGCGGCGCGATCGTCAATGTCTCCTCGGGCGCCGCGCGCCTCGGCTCGCCCGGCGAGTGGGTCGACTACGCCGCTTCCAAGGGAGCGATCGACACCATGACGATCGGCCTCGCCAAGGAGCTCGCCGAGGACGGCATCCGCGTCAACTGCGTTCGCCCGGGCTTCGTCAACACCGACATCCACGCCGGCGCCGGCGAGCCGGACCGCATTGCGCGCCTCCGATCGAGCATCCCGATGCAGCGCGGCGGCGAGCCCGAGGAAGTGGCGCGCGCGATCGTCTGGCTGCTCTCGGAGGAAGCGTCCTATTCCACCGGGGCGATCCTCGATGTCACGGGCGGCCGCTAAGCCGCCGGCCTTCGCGCACCGCAGGAGCATCGCATTCGCGCTGCTGGGCCCCA
>Ga0335082_10002180_pt1 | contig 21054 bp, 16 predicted proteins | sample Lox_Sample_41_FD_206718 | JGI IMG/M metagenome (GOLD analysis project Ga0335082, IMG submission 206718) | Soil microbial communities from Loxahatchee National Wildlife Refuge, Florida, United States - Lox_Sample_4.1 | ecosystem: Environmental > Terrestrial > Soil > Wetlands | place: USA...
CAACGCCTGGTTGGGCAATTTCCGGCGCTTGGTGGTGCGTTATGACCGCTCGCTCAAGATCTACGGGGCGTTCTTTCATATTGCCTGCTTCATGATTGTGTTACGGAGGGTTGTGCATTAGCTTCTAACTAAACTAGGAGGATCACCTTGAAGCTGAATTTGACTCGCTGGTCAATCTGCTCGCTACTCCTCGCCGTTTTTTCCGTCACCGCTGTTCACGCGCAGCAATCGTTCACGCTCGAACAAATTCTCTCCGCGCCGTCCATCGAAACGCTTACCTCGCTGAGAGGCGGTCATCGCCTCGCCTGGTCGCAAACCGAAAAGGGCCCGTGGAACATCTGGGTCGCCGAAGGCCCTTCGTTCGCGGCGCGGCAACTCACGCATTACACCGAAGACGATGGCGGCGAGATCGGCGAATTGCAATTTCTCCCCGGCGGCACAGGCATCGTTTATGTGCGCGGAACCGGAAAGAATTCCGCCGGCGAATACGCGAATCCCACCAGCAATCCTGCAGGCGCCGAACAGGACGTTCTGCTCGCCCCATGGGATGGCAGCGCGCCGCGCAAAATCGATGCGGGAAGTTTCCCACAGGTCTCCTCGTTGGGGCGCATTGCCTATCACAAAAACGGCCAGATCTGGCTTGCCAACACGAATCCGGACGAAAAACCTGCTCAACTGGTAATTCGCGGGCAAGATTTTCCGCTCAGTTGGTCGCCGGACGGCAAGCAACTTCTGTTTGCCTCCTTGCGCGGCGATCACAGCTTCATCGGACTCTACAACGCCGATGAAAAGAACGTGAAATTCCTCGCGCCTTCCGTGGATTCCGATTCCGATGCGGTCTGGTCGGTGGACGGCAAGCATATCGCGTTCGTCCGCCAGCCGGCGGTTCCCCGCGATACGCCCGAAGGCATGTTCGTGGAACCTGACCGGCCGAAACCCTGGGCCATCTGGGTGGCCGATGCCAATGGCGCGAACGCACACGAAATCTGGCACAGCAGCAATTCGTTGCAAAGTTCGTATCCCTTCATGGCCGAAGAAACCGGGGGCGGCGTACTCAATTGGGGCGCTGACAATGCTTTGTTGATGGCCAGCGAGGAAGACGGCTGGCAACACCTCTATGCCTTGCCTATCTCGGGTGGCACCCCAAAGCTGCTCACACCCGGAAATTGCGAAGTCGAACAGTGGTCTCTTTCTCCCGACGGTTCCTCTGTCCTCTACAATTCGAATTGCGGCGACGTGGACCGCCGGCATCTCTGGAACCTCACGCTGCCCGGCGGCGAATCTCAGCAGATCACCAAGGGCGATTCGATCCAATGGGCTGGTGTGTTCGTGGGCGATCACCGTTCCATTGCCTACATCAACTCCGGCGCCCGCCATTTCGGCGTACCCTTTGTGCAAAACTCGGCGCCCGGTGCCAGCGCGACCCCCCTTTTGAACATCGCTAACTACAAGGAATTTCCGGTGAATTCGCTGGTGCTTCCGCAGCCGGTCATCTTCCAATCACCCGACGGCCTGGAAATTCACGGACAACTCTTCCTCCCTCCGAATCTGCGCCCGGGAGAAAAACGCCCCGCGCTCCTCTTCATTCACGGCGGCCCGATCCGTCAGATGCTCCTTGGCTGGCATTACATGCGCTATTACGCCAACTGCTACGCGATGAACCAGTATCAGGCGAGCCGCGGTTACATCGTCCTCTCGGTCAACTATCGCAGCGGCATCGGCTACGGCCGCGCGTTTCGCCAGGCTCCCGGACGCGCCGGGCGCGGCGCCACGGAATATCAGGACATCCTTGCCGCAGGGAAATACCTGCAAAGTCGCAGCGACGTCGATCCCAAACGCGTCGGCCTCTGGGGTGGCAGCTACGGCGGCTTGATGACCGCCATGGGCCTTGCGCGCAATTCCGATGTGTTTTCGGCCGGCGTGGACATTCACGGCGTGCACGACTGGCCCACCGATAACTGGGAGGGCAAACACATTCCGCCGGACCTCGTGAAGCTGGCCCACGAGTCTTCGCCGGTCGCCTCGATCGATACCTGGAAATCCCCGGTGCTCTTCATTCATGGTGACGACGATCGCAACGTCATCTTCTCCCAGACAGTGGATCTGATTGCGCGTTTGCGCCCACGCGGTGTGCACATCGAGCAACTCATCATTCCCGACGAAATCCACGATTTCCTGCTCTACAGCACGTGGCTGCGCGGCTTCCAGGCCAACAGCGAATTTTTTGACCGGCAGTTTGCATGGCCGCCCAAGCAATAAGTCCGGCGCTGGTCAGACGCACACGCATGAGGTTTGTTTGTACGGCCATAGTTGCCACATTGCTTTGCGTCGTCACAGTGCATGGGGATTCCCGTCAGCGCCTTCTGCCGAAATTACAGCGCGGACAGAACCTGCAGTATTCCGTCCACGGCCGCGTGGAACGCAAGGTGAAGACCGAAAGCAAGGTCTCCACGATGCGCGGCCCCCAGGACTATCAGGGTGATCTGTCGAGCCGCGTTCGCCTTTCCGTTCAGGAAGTGCGCGCCGCAAAATCCCAGCCGTGGGTCTCAGCACAGGTCGAGCTTTTACCTGGTCCCGATATGCCCAATCCGCGAGCGACACTCCCTGTTTCAAAGATATCCTTCGACATACTTGATCGCGGTCAACTGGGCCGCATCACAGGGCTCGATGCTCTCTCTCCCGAACAGCGCCTGCTCTGGCAATTCTGGGTCGCTCGCTTCGCCTTTGGCTGGTCGCTTCCCCCCGCCGGAATGAAGCCCGGGGAAAAGGTGAAATTCGAGGAGCCTGAACTGGATGACTCGCTCATTGCGGATCTGGTCTGGGAAGGCGAAGTCACTTACGCGCGCGACGACAAATGCCCTATCCTCCCCGCCGAAACCTGTGCGGTTTTCCTGACCGAATCCACGCTGAGACAAAAATCCTCCACGAAGGACTCCACTCCGGAAGATTTCCGCTTGCACGAATTAAAAACATTTGGTACTGCCAAAGGCCAAAACGAGGTCATCACCTACATTTCGCTGAAGACCGGCCTGGTCCTGCGCGCCACCGAAGACCTGCAACAAAGCATGGACGTCACCGTGATGAAGACCGACGGCACCAACGGTGTCCACTACGACATCGGCGCTACCAGCCATCTGGAAACCTTGTTTGCACCCGAACCTCCACTTCCAGCCATCTCGCTTCCGCCATCGCATTAAGCAAACACTTGTCGTCCTGAGCCTATCCGATGAGGATTGGCGGAGGATCTCAACGTTTAGTCCTTGCGCTAGCGTTGCTTGCCGATCCCAGCTTGCCACTCGCGCTATAATGAACGTTTACCCGTCGCCCCGTGGACCCGCAGGAGACTCCAACGATGAATTTCAAGCTGCGCAGCACCTATCAGCCACGCGGCGATCAGCCGGCCGCCATTGACCAGCTTTCCCGCGGCCTCGAAGCGGGCGACAAGCACCAGGTCCTCCTCGGCGTCACCGGTTCCGGCAAAACCTTCACCATGGCCAAGGTAATCGAGGAAGCCAATCGCCCGGCCCTCGTCCTGGCTCACAACAAAACCTTGGCTGCGCAGCTTTATCACGAGTTCAAGGGCTTCTTCCCCGAAAACGCTGTCGAATATTTCGTCAGCTACTACGATTACTACCAGCCCGAGGCCTACGTTCCCGCTGCGGACATTTATATCGAAAAAGAAGCCACCATCAACGACGAACTCGACAAGTTGCGCATGAGCGCCACGCGCTCCCTCTTCGAACGCCGCGATGTCATCGTGGTCGCTTCCGTCTCCTGCATTTACGGCATCGGCTCGCCCGAGGCCTATTACGGCATGCTCGTGATGCTCGAGCGCGGCCAGCAGACTTCGCGTGAGGCTCTGCTGCGCCGTTTTGTGGACATTCTCTTCGAACGCAGCGAGGACCTGCGCCGCGGCAGCTTCCGGGTGCGCGGCGACATCATCGAAATCTATCCGACATACGAAGACAACGCCTACCGCATCGAAATGTGGGGCGACCAGATCGACAAGATCCGCCAGATCGATCCCCTCACCGGCGAAATCCGTTCCGGCCAGGAAGACATCACCCGTGTCCCCATCTATCCGAAGACCCACTACGTGATGCCCCAGGAGCAGCGCGACCGCGCCATCGTCAGCATCCAGGACGAGCTCGACTGGTGGAAAAAGGAACTCGAAAAGCAGGGCAAATTCGTCGAAGCGCAGCGCCTCGTGCAGCGGACCATGTTCGACATCGAGATGATGCGCACCATCGGCTACTGCCACGGCGTGGAAAACTATTCGCGCCATTTGAGCGGCCGCCTGCCCGGCGAAGCGCCGCCCACACTCCTCGATTACGTGCCACAGGACTACATTCTCTTCGCCGACGAATCACACGTCACCGTGCCGCAGGTACGTGGAATGTTTCATGGCGACCGTTCGCGCAAGCAGACGCTGGTGGATTACGGCTTCCGCATGCCCTCCGCCCTCGATAACCGTCCGCTCACCTTTGAAGAGTTCGAACACCGCGTGAATCAGGCCATTTACGTCTCCGCGACTCCCGGACCCTACGAACTGACCAAGTCCGGCGGCGTCTTCGTCGAGCAGGTGATTCGTCCCACCGGCCTCGTCGATCCGGAAGTCGAAATCCGCCCCGTGAAGGGGCAAGTCGATGATCTGCTGGAGCAAATTCGCGTGCGTTCCGAGAAAAACGAACGCGTGCTCGTCACCACGCTCACCAAGCGCATGGCCGAGGATTTAAGCGAATATTTCTCGGAAATCGGCGTGCGCTGCCGCTATCTGCATTCGGAAGTCGAAACGCTCGACCGCATCAAGATCCTGCGCGATCTCCGCCGAGGCGAGTTTGACGTGCTCATCGGCATCAATTTACTGCGCGAGGGCCTCGACCTCCCGGAAGTTTCGTTGGTGGCCATTCTTGACGCCGACAAGGAAGGCTTTCTTCGCAGTACAACTTCGCTAATTCAAACCATCGGCCGCTGCGCGCGCCATATCGAGGGCCGCGCCATTCTCTACGCCGAACGCCGCACCGATTCCATGAACGAAGCCATCAGCGAAACCAACCGCCGCCGCGCCAAACAGGTGGATTACAACAAGGAAAACAACATCACCCCGCAATCGATCCTGAAGGGCGTGGACATGGAGCTCGCACACATCGTCGATGCCGACTACGTCACCGTCCCCCTCGACACGGTCGGGATCGACACCGCCGCGGCCAACGTCAAGACCGAAGCGCAACTCGCCGAACTGCTCAAACAGCTTGAAACCCAGATGCGCGAAGCCGCCAAGAAATTCGAATTCGAAAAGGCTGCCCAACTCCGCGACCGCATCAAATCCCTCAAGCAACAGGACCTCTCCGGCATCTACTCGAAATCAGAAAGCATCTCCGTCTCGGAAACTCCAAAATGACAGCGGACGAGCGGCATCCGCTTCGCAAAACTATCCGGCTATTCGCCGAATCCTATGAGCAGCGGCGCGCGTACTTTGTAACGGTATGCACGCACGAAAAGCAGTGCCTGCTGAGCGATGTCGATGGGCAGTTCGTCGGCTTGAGCAAGCGCGGCGAACTGGTCCGATCCGCGTGGCTCTGCCTTCCAGATAAGTTTCCAGCCCTTGCCCTGGACGAATACATCCTGATGCCCAACCACCTGCACGCCATCCTCTGCCTTGTAGGGGCCGGGCTCGCCCGGCCCTCTTCGGAGGTCAAGGCAGCAAATCACTATTCGCTCATCGATGTTATGCGTGTGTTCAAATCTGTTTCCACGATACAAGTGAATCGCGAGTTCCGAACTCCCGGGCTTCCGCTCTGGCAACGCAGTTATTTCGATCACATTATTCGAGACGCCGAGGATCTAAGGAACCATCGGAAGTACATCATCGAGAATCCGATGAGGTGGTCCGCCAAAGAACGAGATTATCCGCCTCCAATTTTCGAGGCGTGAACATGAATCACCCGAACTTTGTAGGGGCCGAGCTTGCCCGGCCCTCTTCGATGTGAACGCCGCCTTACACTCCCTGGCTTCGCGAGGGGGGCGGAGCAAGCTCGCCCCTACAAAGCGTTTGTTACACCAGCCCGCGCCGCAATTCCTCCAGCTTATAAAACGTCCCCCGCCAATAAATCCCGCCCTGCCGTAGCGTAATCACCGTCGACCGCAGCAAAATATACGAAAACAGCGTCGCGCCCAGTGGCACCGTCAGGGAATACCACGGCGGGACGCGCATCACGATGTCCCCGCCCAGGTGAAAGCACACCGCAATCACCACGGCGATTCCGGCAAGCACCCGAATCCATCCGCCGCCAAGCAACAACCCCAAGAAAGGCAGCACGTTGAAGACCAGCAGCGCCGCGATTTGCAGCGCCGCCGTCACGCCGCTGAATTGTGCCCCCGCAAAAAAGTTCTTCTCCAATCCGCGCACCAGGTTCCCGAATCCCAAATGCCATTCCACCGATACCGCGTCCTGCGCAACCGCCACACTCGAACGAAATCCCCCCTGCTTCACCAGTTTTCCCAGCTTCATGTCGTCAATCACTTCCATCGCCAAACGCTTGTGGGTTCCGCATGCCTCGTAGACGCTGCGCTTCAGCATTTGAAATGCGCCCACACCCACATAGGCGCGCGAATGGGGATTGCTCACCTGGTGCAGGTCCACCGCGAGTTGAAAGCCCATCCCGAAAAATGTGATCAACACCGTGTCCCAGAATCCGCTGCGCTCCACGTCGCCCAGCAACGCCAGGTGATCTAGGCTCTTGGCGCGCACTAAGCTCATCACGCGGCGCAACGCGTCCGGCCGGAACGTCACATCCGCATCCGTAAACACCAGCCACTCGCCGCTCGACGCCTCATATGCCTTCTGCAACGCATGCGGCTTGCCTAGCCACCCGGCGGGCAATTCCCGCACGTGCACAACGCGGAGTTGCGGATGATTAGCAGCGAATTCATCCAGAATGCGTCCGGTCGCATCCGCCGAACGGTCGTCCACCGCTACGATTTCGAGATTCGGATAATCCAGCGCCACCATCGTGGCCAACGCGCGCGGCAATTTCTCTTTTTCATCCCGCGCCGCAAACAGAAGCGAAACCCGTGGACAATCCGCGTCCGCCACGGCCGGAAAATCCTTCAGCCATGGCAGACGTGCCGCGCCATACGCCACCTTCAAACCGTAAGTCACCCAGAAAAGCGCGAGGAGTCCGAAAAGAGCAAGCCAGAAGAGATACATGCGGATTGGAGTCGAGTGCCAGCCTCAGTTATCCTAGCATGGATGCAAAAGAGCCTGGCCATTCTCGGTGCCGGACGCGTCGGACGCGCCTTGGGACGTGCGCTCCACGAACACGGCTGGCAAATCGGTGTGGTCACAGGGCGTTCCGAAGCCAGCGCCCGTAAAGCGGTGAAATTCATCCGCGCAGGACGCGCGTTTTCCTACATCCCCCCGCAAGTCGTCGCCCCAAAAATAATTCTCATCTCCGTTCCCGATGATGCCATCCCAGAAACCGCCGCGGAACTTGCCGGCGTCGGTGGCGAGCAGCTTCGTCGCAAGATTGTGCTGCACACCAGCGGCGCATGCGATGCCAGCGCATTGCAAGCTGTGCGCGATTGGGGCGCCTTTGCGGCTTCCATGCATCCTCTGCAAACCTTCAACGGCCTCAGCGTTCCGCCTCTCGAAGGAAAAGTCTTCGGCATCGAAGGCGATCCCGCCGCGGTCCGCGTCGCGCGCACGATCGCGCGCACGCTCGGCGGGGTTCCAGTCAACATCAAGCGCGAAAACAAGGTCGCCTATCACGCAGCCGGAGCCTTTGCCTCCGGCCTGGTGCTCTCGCTGGAAGAAGCTGGCGTGCAAATCCTGCAAAATGCCGGCCTGCCTCGCCGCGAAGCCCAGCGCGCCCTGCTCTCCTTATCCCGGCAGGTCCTCGACCACTACGAAAAACTCGGCCCGCACAAAGCCTGGACCGGCCCGCTCTCGCGCGGCGATTATGGTGTCGTCGCCGCTCATGAAGAAGCCATCGCCCGGCTTCATCCCGAGTTTCTTGAAGCCTATCAGGCCGTCAGCCGTCTCTGCGCGCACGTCCTGGCTAGGGATCCAGCCAGCGCCTTGCAGAAGCTCGAATCGCTTCCAAGACACTCCTCACCGCTAGCCAAATCCAAAGGGGGCTCCGCTTGAGTTCACTTCACATTCCCATTCAGCACAGCACGCTAAAGAACGGCCTGCGCGTGGTCGTCGCGCCGGATGCGACCGCGCCAGTGGTTACCGTCGGCGTCTATTACAAAATCGGCTTTCGCCTCGAACCCCAGGGCCGCAGCGGCTTCGCGCACCTGTTCGAACACATGATGTTCCAGGGCTCCGAAAACGCCCCCAAGATGCAGCACATCAAGCTGGTCAATTCCAGTGGGGGTGTGCTGAACGGCTCCACGATGTACGACGTCACGAATTATTACGAAGCCGTTCCTTCCAATGGCCTCGAACGCGTGCTCTGGCTCGAAGCTGATCGCATGCGCGCCCTGAAAGTGGACGACGAAAATCTGCGCAACCAGCGTGACGTCGTAAAAGAAGAAGTCCGCGTCAATGTCCTCAATCAGCCTTATGGCGGCTTTCCCTGGCTCGACATGCCCCCGGTCGCTTTCCGCAACTGGGCCAACGCGCACAATTTTTACGGCGATTTTCACGATCTTGACGCCGCGAACCTCGCCGACGTCCAGAAATTCTTCAAGACCTACTACGTGCCAAATAATGCCGTGCTCCTGATGCTCGGCGACGTTACGCCGCAAGACAGTTTTGCGCTTGCCGAAAAATATTTCGGCCCGGTTCCTGCCGGCACCGCTCCACCGTTCGCCGATCCCACCGAGCCGCCGCAAACGCAAGAACGTCGCGGCCGCGTAGACGAAAAATTCGGCACGCTTCCTGCAATGGCGATCGCCTATGTGCTGCCCCCGCGCCGCACCCCCGACTGGTACGCCATGGCCCTGCTCGATCAGGCCCTGCATGGCGGCCGCGCCGGGCGCGTTCACCGCGAACTCGTCCTCGAAAAACAGATCGCCGTCGAGGCTGACGGCGGCGTGGACGACATTTTTGGCTACAACGGCCCGTCGCAGATGACCACGCGCATCCTCCATAAGCCGGAATATTCCGACACGGCCACGCTTGCGGCCTTCGACGCCGTCCTTCAGGAAGTTCAGCAGAACGGCATCAACGAGGACGAATTGCAGCAAATTAAGGTGAAATGGCGCTCGGACTATTATTCAACGCTCGAGGGCGGCCGCGGCGGTTACATGCCGCGCTACGGACTGATGCACCTGCTTGCCTGCTTCACGCTCTTTGACAACGATCCACAGCTCGTCAATTCCATCCTCGATGGATTCCTCGCCGTAAAACGCGAAGACATCCTGCGTGTCGCGAAAAAATATCTCGTTCCGGAAAATCGCGCTGTCGTCTTCCGCGCCCCGGCGAAATCGAGCACAAAGGAGGCCGCATAATGGCTTCCCGTGCACCGGAATTTTCCGCCGCAGTCCCCGCGCTTGCCGCGGAACGCCCCGTCACCTGGCCTAAGCGCACACGCGCTCGCCTGGCCAACGGCCTGCAAATCGTCCTTGCCGAAGCGCATTCCATTCCAAAATTTCACGGCGAACTCTACTTCCGCGCCGGCAACGCCCAGGTCTCCGATCGCTCCGCAGGCCTCGCCGAAATGACTGCCACCGTCGTGCGCACCGGCACCACGCTCCGCGCCAGCCGCCAGATCGAAGAAGACCTCCGCCGCCTCGGCGCCGACCTTGGCAGCAGCGCCGGTCAGGACACCAGCGCCATCGGCTTCGCCGGCCTCAGCGAATTTGGCGAGCCGCTCTTGCAGCTCGTGAACGAACTCGCTCGCGAGGCGTCTTTTCCTGAAACCGAGTTTGAACGCGAACGCCGCCAGAAACTCGAGGAAGTGAAGCTCGAACGCACTTCGCCAGGTTTTCTCGCCGGCGAGCGCCTCCGCAAAGTTCTCTTCGGGGCACACCCCTACGCGCAAGTCTCACCGAGCGAAGCACAGGTCGCCGCATACAAGCGCGATGATCTGCAAACCGTTTATCGCGAGATTTATGCACCCGAAGATGCGCTCCTCATCCTCGTCGGCGATTTCGATCCGCAGGCCATGTTGCAGCTCATCGAAAAAGTCTTCGGTAACTGGTCCGGCAAGAAAGCCGCTGCAAAGGAGTTCCCTGCCCCGCCGAAGCCGCAGGGCCGCCACGTCTATCTCGTCCACAATCCCGGCTCGGTGCAGACGCAAATCCTTGCCGGCTGCCACGCCATCACGCGCAAACATCCGGACTGGATTCGCCTCGGTCTCACCAACAGCCTCTATGGAGGCGCCTTCAATTCCCGCCTGGTGATGAATATCCGCGAGGACAAAGGCTACACCTACAGCCCGCGCAGCACCGTGCATCCGTTCCGCCAGCACGGCTATTTCTCCGTCTCCGCCGCCGTGCGCAACGACGTGGTCGCGGCATCGCTCACCGAAATTTTCTATGAAATTGACAAGCTGCGCTCCGTTCCTGTTCCCGAAGCCGAACTCACCGACGCGCAAAATTATCTGACCGGTGTGTTTTCTCTGGGCCTGGCTACGCAGGAAGGTCTGCTCTCGCAGTTCTCCAACGTCGAACTCAACGAGCTCCCGGCCGACTATCTCGAAACCTATCGCGACAACGTCCGCGCCGTCACCCCCACCGATCTGATGGCCATGGCTCGCAAATATTTCGACTCAGCCAACATGCAGATCGTACTCGTCGGCGACCGCGCCCAAATCGAAGACCAAGCCGCCCTCTTCGGCCCGCTCGAACTCTTCGACACCCACGGCAACCAGCCCTAAGCCCCTTTGTAGGGGCCGGGCTTGCCCGGCCCTCCTCGATCTCAACGCCTTCGCGGCCTCCTTTGCGAGGCGCATCGTCTGCGCCCCGAATGGTTTTGCGGGGCGGGCCACTTTTGCGTCCGCCGGATGCCGCATCCCTCTGCTTTGAGGGTGCGGGTTTTCTCCTCCTCTCGCGAATGACCTATTATTGATTTGTTACCGTAATTCTGGCATTATCACGCCATGCTTTCCCGGCGCTCCGCTCTTCCTCGCCTCCTCAGCGCCGTTGCCCTGCTTCTCTGCGTTCTTCTCCCTGCCCACGCCAAAAAGAAACCGCCCGCCCATCCCATCAACCTCAACACCGCCTCCGCCTCTGAACTCGAACAAGTCCCCGGCATCGGCCCCGCCACCGCGCAAAAAATCCTCGACACCCGCAAATCCTACGGCTCCTTCAAAAGCGTGGATGATCTGCTCTCCATCAAGGGCATCGGCCAAAAACGCCTCGACAAAATGCGCAAGTACCTCACCGTCGCCCCGACCCAAGCCAAGCACCACACCACACCGTCGCCGAACACCCCCACACAAGCCAAATCTCCACCCGCAAAAACTCCGCCCAAACAGACTCCTCCGCCCCCCGCCGCCACCGAAGACGACGAACAGTAGATCTCTAATGGCGTGAGTCGAGAGGCGTTGCTTTGTACCGGGTTAATCGGTAGTTATCTGGCCAAGGACTGAACGTGAAATTCTCTTCCGCCCGGCCCCTTTCAAACACAGATGTGCAGCTGGCCCGTATGGATTCTGGCTCGATACGTCCCGTAATCTGGCAGGACTCCACTTTATAGAATTTACCAAACGTGGGCTGGGTTTGTTCGATGGCAGCCGATTGCGGTGTCAGAGTGCGGGAGTCCTGATTCGGCTGATGCGAGTTATAATCTTCGTGGAAGCCGGAAATCAATTGTTGCCCCAGGGCCTCAGACCTGCGACGAAATTTCTGCGCCGAGATCTCCACAAATATTCGGGCTACAAACAGACCGATGAGAACAATCCCCACAAGGGTCCAGCCAAGTTTGGTACCGGCCGCCATCAGGTTCACAGGTGCTGGTGGGTAGGTTTCGGAGACGCCAAATTCAGCGGCACCTGATCCGCAATGCGAATACCGTAGCCTTCCAAGGCCACGACCTTCTTCGGATGGTTGGTAATCACGCGAATATCCTTCAATCCCAGGTCAATCAAAATTTGCGCCCCAATCCCGCTTTCATGCTGCAAGATGCGCTGCCGCGCCGGCTCGCGATCCAGTTGCCCGCGCGAATGAAAGTGAATCTGTGGCAGCTTCCCGGGCGTTTCCGGTGCGTCAATCGAAAAGCCGCGCCCGGTGTGGTGCAAATACAAAAACACCCCGCGATCCTCTTGCGCGATTTTTTCCAGTGACTTGGCAATCAAATCCGGGCAGTCGCACGAAGTCGAGCCAAAAACATCTCCCGTCAAGCAGTGCGAATGCACGCGCACCAGCGCGGGCGTCGCGCCATCCAGCTCCCCGCGGACCAGCGCAATGTGCTGGTCGTGGTCCACGTCGCTGGCATAGGCGATCATCCGGAAATCGCCATAGCGCGTCGGCAACACCGCCTCCGCCACGCGCCGCACGTACCGCTCGTGCTGCATCCGGTAGCGGATCAGGTCCGCCACCGTCAGCATCTTCATGCCGTGCTCCCGGCAAAATTCGATCAACTGCGGCACGCGAGACATCGTGCCGTCTTCATTCATGATTTCGCAGATCACGCCGGAGGGATTCAGCCCCGCGATGCGCGCCAAATCCACGCTGGCTTCGGTCTGTCCTGCGCGCACCAACACACCGCCATTCCGCGCGCGCAGCGGGAACATATGCCCGGGCCGCGCCAGATCCTGCGGACGGGTCTTCGGATCGATCGCGGTCAAAACGGTAATCGCGCGGTCGGAAGCGCTGATGCCGGTGCTCACACCGACCTTCGCGTCAATCGCCTCGGTAAACGCCGTGCCGTGCGTGGAGGTGTTGATCGGCGACATCAGCGGCAGGTTCAACTCATCGCAGCGTTGCTCCGTCAACGCCAGGCAGATCAGCCCGCGCCCGAACTTCGCCATAAAATTGATGGCTTCGGGCGTGATCTTCTCCGCCGCCATCGTCAAATCGCCTTCATTTTCGCGGTCCTCGTCGTCCACCAGGACGATCATCCGCCCCTGGCGAATCTCTTCGACCGCCTCTTCCACCGTGGCAAAGCCAAATCTCGCATCGCTCATAAAATCAGCATAAAAGCAAAGAAGGCCGTAGTAAAGCGTTGGCGCAGCTGCCGGCAAGGTGGTATTTTCTCCGCGGCAACCCGGTGCGGAGGCCTTCCTCCATCGCGATTTTCCTCATCCTCTTCGCCCATGCTTGCATCTGAGGTCCAGGTTGTCCAGGAGACTCGTCGTGCTCTTTCCACAATTGGTCCGCTTCACCGATCTCAGCCTGCTTCTGCTCCGCCTGATGGTCGCCTTCGTCTTTGCCACCAGCGGCTGGAACCATCTGAAAGACCCCGTCGGCCGCAGCAAAAGCATCGGCATGAACAAAGGCTTCACCATTTTCCTGGGCATCGCGGAGTTCGCGGGAGGCCTGGGGATGGCGGCCGGCGTCCTGGCGCAGCTCGCCGCCATCGGATTCATCCTGATCATGCTCGGCGCCATTCAGAAGAAAATCTTCGAATGGCACATCGCGTTCTGGGCCAACAACGGCTGGAACTACGAAGCAACCATGATCGTAATGAACCTCGTAATCGTCACAACAGGCGGTGGCCGCTACAGCCTGATCCGTTAAATCAACGCCTTGTAGGGGCGGAGCTTGCTCCGCCCCCTCGCGAAGCGAGGGATTCTTTCCCCGCATTGACCTCGAAGAAGGCCGGGCAAGTCCGGCCACTACAAATGCTCTTTGGAAGATTTTTTGTGCCGGGCTTACGTCAACGCCCACCCCGCCAGGGTCAGTGCCACAAACATGGTCAGCGCCCCCAGGCTGATCAGCGACAGCGTCTTCCCGCGGCCCAGAAGCAAATTCCGCGTTTCGGCCTTGCAGCAAAGCACCGTGGCCACAATCAGGATCGCGCCCCAGGAAATCGCGCACGGTAATCCAGGATACCGGGCGATCACCGCCATCGTTTTTTCCGAAGGCTGCCCCGCGGGAATCCACCACGGCAAAATCGGCGCAAACCCCGCCGCCAGCACAAACGTCAAAATCTTCCGGCTCGCCCAGCCCCGCACCTTGGCCACCGGCTTGGCCCGGCGCACCTTTCGCCACACGTAAAATTCCCACGCCAGCAGCGCCCCCGCCAGCGGCATCCAGCCATATGAGCTTGTTTCGTGGTCCACCCAGAGCCAACCACGGAAGAAATATCCTGCCGGGTGCGCCGCGGCCAGTTTGGGCAGAATCACCCATTGCGTCACGGCATTGCCCACCGCTGCCAGCAGCAGCACCGCCAGGCTGGTCAACTGGATCCACTCCTGCGACGGCGATCTTCCGCAGCGCGTGCACACCGGATGTTCTGGAAGAATCTTCAGTCCGCAATGCTCGCAATACACGGCGACCTCGCTTGTCTCCCCGGTAAGGACACCCCTTCAAGCGGAAAAATCCTACTGCGTTGAGATGTTCAAGCCTACTGGTCGCAAGTGCAGCCCGCGGAATCGTGCGGCCAATGAACGACAGGCATTGGCCGCGAGTACGCGGGGGCGTACATCTCCCTCTCCTCCTTGAAAAGGAGATGGCCCGCACCCCTCAGGAAATGCGGGCCATGGCGGAACGTTGACGGGCCTGTATTAGACGACGCCCTGGTCCAGCATCGCGTCGGCAACCTTCAGGAAACCAGCGATATTTGCGCCGAAAACGAGGTTGCCGGGCATGCCATACCGCTCGGCGGTTTCGTATGCGTTGTTGTGGATGGCAATCATGATCTTGTGCAGGCGATCATCCACTTCTTCGCGGGTCCAGTTCAGATGCATGGAGTTCTGCGCCATCTCCAGCCCGCTGGTTGCCACGCCGCCGGCATTCGCGGCTTTCGCGGGCCCATATAGCACTTTCGCCTCCAGGAACAGTTTTGTCGCCTCCAGCGTGCTGGGCATGTTCGCGCCTTCAGAAACCAGCTTGCAGCCGTTCATCACCAGCGTCGCGGCATCCTTGGCGTTGATTTCGTTCTGCGTGGCACACGGGAACGCGCAATCCGCCTTGATGGTCCACAGCGGGTTGTAATCAAGCTTCGGATCGGCCGGAATGTACTTCGCGGTGCGGAATTTCTCCGCATATTCCTTGATGCGCCCGCGGCGTCCATTCTTCAAGTCGAGCACCCAGATCAGCTTTTCGCGGTTGATGCCCTCGGGATCGTGAATCACCCCGTTCGAATCGGACAAAGCCACGACCTTGGCGCCATAATCGAGCAGCTTTTCCACCGTGTATTGCGAGACGTTGCCGCTGCCCGACACGGCGCAAACCTTGCCCGCCAGCGAATCCTTGCGCGTCTTCAGCATCTCATCCGCAAAGTACACGCAGCCGTACCCGGTCGCCTCTGGACGAATCAGGGAGCCACCCCAATTCATCCCCTTTCCGGTCAGCACGCCATGGAACCGGTTCGCCAGCTTCTTGTACTGCCCGAACAAAAATCCAATCTCGCGCCCGCCAACTCCAATGTCTCCCGCGGGTACATCTGTCTCCGCGCCGATGTGCCGGAACAGTTCGCTCATGAAGCTCTGGCAGAAGCGCATCACTTCCGCGTCGCTCTTCCCTTTCGGGTCGAAATCGGAACCGCCCTTCCCGCCGCCCATCGGCAGCGTGGTCAGAGAATTCTTCAGCACCTGCTCGAACGCCAGGAACTTCAGGATGCTCAGGTTGACCGAAGGATGAAACCTCAATCCGCCCTTATAAGGGCCAATTGCGCTGTTCATCTCGATCCGGAAGCCGCGGTTCACCTGCACTTCGCCGCGATCCTCCACCCAGGGAACGCGAAACATCACCACGCGCTCGGGCTCCACCAGTCGTTCGAGAATTTTGTTTTTTTGATATTCGGGATGTGCGGCTAAGGCGGGAGTAAGCGTTTCGAGAACTTCCTGGACTGCCTGCAAAAATTCGACTTCACCGGGGTTTTTGCTGCGAACCTTGTCTAGAACCGATTCAACGTATTCCACGGCACGTGGATTCGCCGTGGGAGGTAGGGTACTGACTCCCATAAGTAGATTCTCCTGGTTTGATTTGAGTTGCAGAACATCATAAGGACGGTCGTGTGGACCCGGCCCAAGGGGGCAGGCCGGTGAGCAGCACGATATGAACCGAACGCGGTCAACTTCGCTGTGACCCAGGTCACTTCACCCTGGCCGCCTTGTCATACACGCGCCCTCCAATTTGGCCTACTCCGTGGCCATCCAATTGTGATTGCGATTACACCGCCAGGCGGGCGCACCCGTCCACCAGCTTTCCACGGCTGTCAAACTCGTGAATTTTATATGTTAGTTTCCTGCTTCAGGCGCCGGCCGCCCTGGCCTTATGACGCGCCGTCTTCGCTTCCCACACCTTGCGCAACTCCTCGCGGCGCGCCAGCACGTGCGCTTTGGCCGCATCGAAGCTGGTATACACCTTCGTTCCCTTGATGGTGTTGCAGGGAGTGCAGCACGCCACCAGGTTCGCCGGATCCTTCTTTCCCTTGCGGGCGCGCGGCACCACGAAATCGACGCGCATCACCAGCGCGTTTTCGAAACTCGCGCGTCCATCCAAACCGCAATACCGGCACACGTAATTGTCCCGCTCGAGTATCTTGCGGCCTTCTTCCACGGTCACCGGAGCATCCACGAGCGAAAGCGACAGCACACTGATTGGCATGAGGACCCTCCTTAGCGGAAATCGTCAGGTGCAGGAAGGGGGAATGCGACTTCCACTTGCTGAGGACACGACCTTAGGCCTGGGATTCGCCGCTGTCAAGCGGCAACCAGCAAAACGCTCAGTTGGCTTTGGAGGCGTTGTCCTTCTGCATCGCGGCCATGCGCTGCTGCGCCAACCGGTACGACGACCCGGAAATCCACTCTACCTTCGGAGGTTTGGTCACTTTCCCGTAGTCTTCCAGCGCCGACGCCGTCTCCCCGTACTGCTCGGCGATCCGGCCGAAACCATACCAGTAGTTCGAGTCCGGCTCCTCCAGGTTCAGTATCTCCATCGTTTGCAGCAGCACTTCCCGGGCATCTTTGGTCTTCCCTTCCGCGGCATACACGCAGCCAATGGTATGCAGCACCCCCGCACTGTTCTGAACCATCTGCAAGGATTTCGACCCGCTGGCCTCGTCCAGATCCCCGGTTTTTCCGGTGAACAACCCGTACCACGCGGCGTTGTTGTAATCGCTGGCGTCGGCCTGGCTGCTATTCAAGACTTTCTTCGCTAACTCGTACGCCAGAGGATAGTCCTCGCGGTACGCCGCGTTATAGAGCAGCGTCCGTGCCGCCGTTAAATCGTCGGGCTGCGTTGCCTGCCAGTTCTTCGCCAGCTTGTCGGCATCGGCACCCTTTCCCAGAACTCGCAGCGCATACACCCGCGCCAGAAACACGCGCCGGGAGTCGGGATGGCCCTTCGCAAGTTCCGTCGTGATCTCTTCCGTCTTGTCGTACTTCCCGATAATGCCGTAGCCATCCAGCAGCGCAAGCTGCACATTGAGCTTTTCTGCGTCGTCTTTTATGTCGGCTTTCGTGGCCTCCAATACGCGCGTGCCCTCTTCCGCCGTCGGCTGCGTCTCGCACAGCAGCGCCGCTGCGGCGAGCTTCATCTGCCGCGCATCGCCTTCTTTGCCTTTCGCCCACATCCGCGGAAACGCGTAGCCCGCCAGCGCGTCGTCGCCGCCAGCCATGTGCTGGTCGCTGCGCACCCAATCCAGGAGGATCCGGGCCCCAGCCGTATTTCCGGCGCTGACGCGATCGAGAATTTCCAGCCCCACGGCATTCGGCTTTTCAGAAGTGTCCAGCAGTTTGTACTTCCCATCTTCTTTCACGATGTAAAAATCCTGGTTCTTGTTTGCCGCGCGAAGGCTCACGCGGTAGCCGTTCGCGTCGTCACCGTCCGTCTTGATGTCCAACAGTTGGATCGTCAGGTCCACCATCACGTCCGCGGGATACCCGGTCTTGCTCAGCGTGCGTCGCACGCCGGCGGCTTCTTTGTCCACTTTTTCGAGTTCGTAGCGATCCGTGTTTTTATAGGCCTTCAAGGCGTTCCGGCTCATCAGCGGCACGAACAATTCGGAATTAGCCTCTCCTTGGGCAATCGAGGCTGAGATTTTCTGCACCATTCCGGCGGGCGTGTCCGGAAAAACCAATATCTCATGAGGCGTCATCTTTCGCAGCATGGCGGCGAGACCCAGTGTCCGCGAAGCCTCGTTTCCCGCCGCCCCAAGTTCCAGCAAATCCGCGGCTTGTGGATACTTGCGAACCCGCATCAGGATATCTCCGGCGCTTCGCAGGAGTTGCTTCTGATCGTCTTCCGTGGACACGCGCTTGCGCGCCTCCCCAATTGCTGCAGACGAGCCATTCAGGACCGCCTCCGTCGCTACCATAATGATATTGGGCTGCGGATTCAGCGATTCGGCGTTCTTCCGTGCTTCGGCGAACTCTCCCGCGTAAAAACACGTATACGCCAGGTTGTTGGCCAGCCCAATTTCAACGCGGTCCCCCGGCTTCAGCGACTCGTATTCCTTGATCGATTCCTTCAGCGGCGCGTCGCTGGCATATCGCTCCCCGTACTTGTTGTACTCCAGGAGAATCGCGAGGTTTCCCCGAATGGTCTTGTCGTCGGGATCGAGCTTCTCCGTCGCCCGAAACGCTTCCGTGGCCCCGGCGTAGTCGCTGCCCAGCCGGAATTTTCTGCCCAAGGTGTCGTATTCCAGAATCTCCGCCAGTGTCTTCTCGCCGAGCGCGGACCCCGGCTCCATCTTCACCGCCAGGCGCGCTTCCTCGCGCGCCGGTTGTCCAAGTCCCGCCTTGAGCAAGCCCTGCGCCATTTGCAAATGATGCACGCCTTCTTTCGGGTGCAGCGCGATCAACGCGCGGGTCGCCTGTAGAGATTCCCGCATTTTCCCCTGGCTTCGCAGGGCTGCCGCGGTCAGTTCGAATTCGATCATGATGGGCTCTTGCTCGCGGAGCTGCACCACGCCGTTTCTCAACGCTTGCATTTCCGCCACGCTCAGCCTGCGTTTTGCCGTGTCGAACCGCAGCGTACCCTCAACGGCGCCGTCCTTGGCCAGATGAAATTGCTGTTCAAACACGGCAGGGCCGGCGTCCACTTTTCGATCTGCAGGAAGCCGCTTGGCCTGGAATCCCGCGGGCGGCACGATGCGATAATTCCATTCGTTGACGAATGCCGTTGGCAAAAGATAATCCTGCGTGCGCGGCTTCTTGGGTTTTTGCTCCGCATTGTCGCCCGCGGCGTCCTCCTTTTTCTCGTCTTTTTCGCGTTCCTGCAGTTCGCCCGGCAACCGGTTGAACAGCCATTCCAGCCGGATCGCCGCTTCCGCGCTCTCGAGTTCCGTCAGGCCACGCTTTGCCTTGTTCGCTTCGATTTGCAGTTGAAACTGTTTGGAGAGGTCTTTTGGGTTACTGCGCTCCGTATGGGAAACCTGATCCGCCAGATAGACGTCCTTGACGTAGTCCGTCAGGTTTTTCTTTACATCCTTGTTCTCCGCATCCGCGTAATATGCGCGGAACTCCGACTCGTAAACGCCGTGAGGCTGCGTGATCTCCACTATCCGCGCCGGTCCATTCTCCGCAAGGAAAAACTCCCGCGTTTCCGAAACGAGATTGTCTTTCGAAGAAGACTCCGGCGTGCGCACCAGTTCCGTGACTCCCCTCCGGGCGATCAGCGCGCTCCGGCTTTGGTCCGCGCTCGGCACCTGCCCCAGCCGCGCGTATTCGTCCGTGGCATCAATCCATAGGTCCGGCGTCCCCGGCAGGTAAACAATCGCGTGGTCGAACAGCCCCATCCCTGGCAGGTTGGCGGGAACGTCCTGGCGGCTCCCGGCATTCAGCAGCGCAACGTACGCTGGAATATCCCCCGCCCGCAGCAGCGCCACCATCAGGCTCGACTTATCTTTGCAATCCCCGTATTGCTGCCTCAGCGTAACTTCCGGGGAATGCGGCACAATCGCCGCTTCCCCGAATTCCACTCCCGTATACCGCACTTGTTTGGCCACAAACTCCTGCAGCGCCGCCGCCTTTTCTTCCCGCGTCGTTTTGCCTTGCGTCACGCGGGCCACCACCGCCTTTAGGTCCGCGTCTGCAATCTGCTTGTCCACAATTTCGTCGTACTTCGCCGCAATGCTGCCCCAGTCGGCGCCCGTCGAAAACGCAATCGCGGGATGCGAGGGAATGTCCCCGGGAAGATTCGACTCCGCCGGGTCCAGCGCTTCCATCCGCCCCTGAACCAGTGCCACTTTCACGCGATCGCGGCCTTCGCTGCGCTCCGTCTTCAGGTCCGGAAGGAGTTGCGGCTCGTATTTGAGATTCAAGCTTTTCGGCGCGTCGAGCAGCAGTCGGCTTTCCAGTACAGGGACACCTTCCCCAATGTAGAGGCGCTCCACCGTGCCGGCCGCGAAGAAAGGCTCCTTTTCGGCGATGATTTCTTCTTCCTCGACAATCGCTCCCACGGCCACGGCCGGAAGCGGCCCGCGCAAGATCCGGCCATCGGAATAAATCTTCTCTTCCGCGTCCGAAGCCGTCTCGTCTTTCAGCGTTTTCATGTCCAGCGCATGAACCGTTCCATCCGCTGAAATCACCCGCGCCCGCACCGTCGGCTTCTGGTCGTGCCAAGGCTCCCATCGCACGGAAATGGCATCCCATTCCTGGGCACCGCGCTGGCTCAGCACTTTATAGGTGAGATCACTCGTGTGAACGTATTTGCTGTCGGCGTCGAAGACGTACGTGTCCTCGTCGCAAATCACTACGGCTTCGCTCCCCGCCTTGGCATTGGCGCCGTCGGCGGCGGCTTTCAGTGCCGCCGTGTCCTCGAAAAATCGCGGCAACGCGCAGAGACTTGCTTGCTGCGCGGCAACCGGCAAATCTGGAACCAAAACGATGAGAAAACAAAACAACGCAAATCGGCGGGCCCATGAGTTCATTCGGAGTGTCCTCGGAAGTCGCAATCGAGGTACGTTACTCCGAACGCACGCGCGGCGCAACCAGCCCCGCTTCACACAAGTGCCCCTCTTGTCCTAACCGCCAATTCCTGTATTTCTTC
>Ga0335082_10002182_pt1 | contig 21051 bp, 11 predicted proteins | sample Lox_Sample_41_FD_206718 | JGI IMG/M metagenome (GOLD analysis project Ga0335082, IMG submission 206718) | Soil microbial communities from Loxahatchee National Wildlife Refuge, Florida, United States - Lox_Sample_4.1 | ecosystem: Environmental > Terrestrial > Soil > Wetlands | place: USA...
TTCAGGTCGCCTTTCAGGAATTGGGCGTCTTTGAAACCTCCAACACCCACATTCCCCTCAGCGACTCCGAAGCCATCCCCTTCTCCAACGTCCAGGCCGTGGATAACGTGAACCGCACCTCGGAACTTGATCGCGTCGTCCAGCCCATGAAAGGAATTCTCTCTCCCACCAACTCCCCGCAGCCCCTGAAAGACATCCAGGCGGAACTCGAAAAAGCCCTCGCTCCGGAAATCAAACGCCACATCGTTGAGGTCAAACCCAGAAAAGAAGGCCTCGTCGTCAGCCTCCGCGAAATGGGCTTTTATGATAGTGGCTCCGCCGCCATGCGCGCCTCTTCCATGCAGGCCATCGATCGCCTCGCCAATGTCATCGGTCCGCGCACCGAAAATCTCCGCATCGAGGGACACACCGACAACATCCCCATCCACAACTCGCGCTTTTCCTCCAACTGGGAACTCTCCACTGCCCGCGCCACCGAACTCGTCCGTCTCTTTATCACCCGCTACCACATCGATCCTCAGCGCCTTGCCGCTGCTGGTTTCGCCCAATACCATCCTGTGGACGACAACGACACGCCAGAGGGCCGCGCCCGCAACCGCCGCGTGGACATCGTCATCCTCAATCCCGCTCTCCAGGAACGGTCCCCCTTCGCATCTCCCGCGACCGCTCCCGTCGCCTCGCAATCCGCTCCCAATCCCGCGGACAGCCTCTCTCCCTCTTCTCCCGAGAGGCAGTAATTCATCCGCTGCATCCGCACCGGGACGTGTTGACAGTTTCCTTCCCGAACTTCACACTCGTCCTACCCCCTTCCAGAAATGTGTTTTGTGTGAGCGATGATGCGCCTTCTGGTCGCTGAAGCCGACGCGTCTTTGGCCGACTTTCTCCAGACCCGGCTCCAGCAGGAGCACTTTACAGTTCAACTTGTCACCTCTTCGGAGCAATTCTCCAAAGTCGGCGACAAAATCCCGCTGGATCTCATCTTGCTGGATCTCAATCTGCCCGGCGTCGCCGGTCCGGAATATCTCCGCCAGCTCCAGCATCGCTGGACGGAGACTCCCGTCGTTCTTCTCTATCCGCCCGCTGCCGTCGAAGATCGTGTCAAAGGCCTTGACGCCGGCGCCGACGACGTCATCACCAAACCTTTCGCCTGGCTCGAGCTCGCCGCTCGCATTCGCGCCGTTCTTCGCCGCAGGAATCGTCCCGCCCGCGAAATCTTCCAGTTCGAGGATTTAGAGGTGAATCGCGTCTCCCATCAGGTCCGCCGCGCCGGCCAGCCTATTGACCTGAGCCCCAAGGAGTATGCTCTGCTCGAATATCTTCTTCGCAATCCCGGCCGCCCCGTCACCCGCGCCGCCATCATCGAAGAGGTCTGGCGCATCCACGGCGATTCCATCACCAACGTCGTGGACGTCTATATCAATTACCTGCGCCGCAAGATTGACGCCGGTGCCGATCGCCCCTTAATCCGCACCATCCGCGGCGTCGGCTATCAAATCGGCGGCAACCACCACGGCGTTTGACGCCGCAAGCAATCCGCAAACAAAAAAAGCGCCCGGATTTTCACCGGGCGCCTTGTGCTCTGGTTGGAAGAAAAGTTTCGTCTACCGCATGCCCGCGCCGCTGCTCGTGCTGGCGGACTTGGCTCCCGGCTCCATGCTGAGGATGCCCTCGGTTGCCGAGACTGCCACCACCGAGCCGTCGCGGCCCGTCGTCACCACCGGGAAGTAGCCCTGCGAGAGCTGGTCATCCAGGTGCTGCCACGTCTTGCCGCCGTCGTAGGAAGCGATCAGGCCGCGTTTTTGCAATGACACCACTAGTGCGTTGCCCGACCCCGCCACCGACTGGAACGAAAGATCCCGCACTTCCTCGCGATTCCAGCTGCGTCCCGCGTCACGCGAGGCGTAAAGGCCCAGGTTCGTTGTGATGAAGAGTGTCGTGGCGTCCAGCCGGTGAATCTTCAGGTTGCCGGCCGCCGCGAAGGAAAGTTCTTTGCCTTCCCAGGTCGCGCCCTTGTCGTTCGAATAATAAAGGTTCTTCTCGGCGATGGCCCACACCTGGCTGCCGTCCGCCGAAGCTTCCACCGACTGCGCCGGCTTCTTCAGCTGCGCATCCTTGCTCGCCAGTTTCCACGTCGCGCCGCTGTTCCGCGATTCCAGCACCCCGCCGGAAGTTGCCGCGAACCACACGTCATGGCTGAAGGCCATGTCTTCCACCTGGTACGGATTCATCTCCGTCTTGGTCTTGTGCACCACCTGATTCTTCCGCACCGGGCCTTTCTTCCCCTTGGTCGTCGTGGTCACCGTCGCGGTCGTTTCGGTCTCAATCAGGCCCGTACGCACCCACTTGTGTGCGCCCTCTTCATAGCGCATCCATCCGCCGTTCGTCAGCGCTGCCCACCATCCGTTCGGCGCTGCATAAATGTGCCGCGTTTCGGTGCGTCGCAGTCCCGGACCAAGGTTCGTCCAGTTCACTCCGCCGTCCCTCGTCTCCAGAAACGCGTCGGTGTCAAACGTCAGCTCCACCAGCGTGCGCTCCGGATGCTCGCGGTCCATCGCCACGTCCGAAATGTGCTGATGCTGGAAGCCGACATTCGCCGCGGCAAAGGTCTCGCCGCCATCCCGGCTGATTTGTACGCCTTCGCGCTCGGTCCCGATGATGAGTTTCTTCGGATCCTTCGGATCGATGATCAGCGCGTTGATGACCCAGTCGACCGGCGTCAATCGCCGGAAGTCTTTCTCGTTTACGGTCTTCCACAATCCGCTCGTTGTCCCGGCATAAAGAATTTCCGGATTCGAGGGATCCATCCGAATCAGCTGCGTGCGCCGGTAGACGTTCGGAATGCTCTTGTATTTCACCCAATCTGTCCCGGCGTTGGTGCTGTGATAGATGCCGGAGCACGCCACGGCGTGCACGTTGTCCGTATTCGCCGGATCCACAATGATGTTCATTACGTCGGAGTCGTCAATCATGCCCTTGACGATCGGAAACCAGTCTTTTCCGCCGTTCGCCGTCTTCCAGGGCAGGTGATAGGTTCCCGCATAAATTATGTTGTCATCCTTCGGGTCGAACGCCACGGAGTCGAAATTCCGCAGGTCCGGATGATTCGCCGGAGAAATCCGTTCCCAGTTCGCGCCGTCGTCCAAACTCCGGTACACGCCGGTCAGCGATCCCGCAACCCACAGGTTCGGGTGAATCGGGGACTGCGCCAGCGCGCGAACCGTTTCATGCGCCAGGCCAATCAGCTTCCACGTTTGTCCCGCATCATCGCTGCGATATACGCCCCCGCCGCCGGTGTAGAGCGCCCACGTGCTCGCATACAGTTTCTTAGAGTCCCGGCTGTCCACAATAATGTGCGTGATGACGTCGTCCTGCCCCGTCCCAATCCGGCTCAGAAGTTGCCAGTGGCCGCCTTCGTCCACGGACGTAAACACATGTCCGTCGGCCGTGCCCAGATACAGCTTATGAATATTTGTGGGATCTGCTGCCAGCGTGATAACCGTGCCTCCCGGCGGGCCGACCTGTCTCCAGGTTTGCGCCTTCGAGGCTCCCGCGAAAATCGTCGCCGACATTGCCAGAGCGATCAATGCTGTCTTCATTTGCATGCCATTCTCCCAGAGCGCTGGTGCGCCTTCAAGCCGCTATTCCAAGCTAGTCTAGTGAACGACAACCCCTTTCGGTGCTGTACGAAGGGCCAGAATCCGGCCAACCCCCGTTAAGTACCGGTACTGTCTCAAAGTGAGAGTCGGCCTCCCCCTCACTCAGCAACTATTTTTCCATTTCTGGGTTAGATTTGTCAGGAAGCGGCCAAGCGTTGGTTCACTTGCCGCTTCTGGATCCGGCCCCCGCCTTGGATCGTAGTTCAGGGGAGATACGTATGAATTCCTATCGGCTCGGCAATCGTTGGGTCGCCGTGGCTTTCGCCATGGCTGGATTGCTGTTTCTCCTCACACCAGCCTCCCACGCCCAGGCCCAAGAGAATATCGCCAACGTGAACGCCAACTCGCAGGACCAAGGCCCAGACGTCTCCGACATGGCACCCAGCCCCAATGATTCGCAGGATCCCCCCACTAGCGTTGCACGAGTCAGCTATCTGGATGGATCAGTTTCCCTGCAGCCTGGCGGCACCGGTGATTGGGGCACTGCGGGCCTGAACCGCCCGATCACCATTGGCGACAAAATCTGGACCGATCAGGATTCCCGTGCTGAGTTGCAAGCCGGCGAGGCATCCATCCACCTTGGCAGCATGACCGCCCTCTCCTTCCTGAATCTCAATCAGGGCATCATCCAGATGCGCATGGCCGAAGGCCATCTGAATTTCCGCGTCCGCGAACTCCGTGAAGGCGAAACCTACGAAGTAGACACTCCAAACATGGCCTTCACGGTCACCGAAGCCGGTGCTTTCCGCGTCGATGTCAACGAAAACGGCGATTACACCACCGTCACGGTGATCCGCGGCAAGGGTGAAGTCTCCGCCGCCGGCCAGTCCTATCCATTGACAGCCGGTGAGCGCGGCGATATCAGCGGTACCGATCAAAACGTCAAGTATGTGCCCTGCACCGCTTCCGAGCCCGATGCCTTGGACAAATGGGCGCAGGAGCGCGACCTGAAGGAGGACAACTCCGCCTCTGCCCGCTACGTTTCCCGCGACACCGTGGGCTACAGTGACCTCGACGACTACGGCACCTGGAAGCAGGAACCCGAAGTCGGCAACGTTTGGGTCCCCAATAATGTTCCAGCGGACTGGGCTCCCTATAGCGATGGCAACTGGAGTTATATCGCTCCGTGGGGTTGGACTTGGGTGGACTATGCGCCTTGGGGTTTCGCGCCGTACCACTACGGCCGCTGGGGCTATTACGGCGGCTCTTGGGGCTGGTGCCCGGGTCCCATCTGGGCTCCCCCGGTTTACGGTCCCGCGTTTGTCGGCTTTGTCGGCGGATTCAGCTTTGGCGTAGGCTTTGGCTGGGGCGGCGGCTATGGGTGGTTCCCGCTCGGCTGGGGCGAACCTTACCATCCGTGGTATCACTGCGGGCCCACGTATTGGAACCATATCAACGTCTACAACACGCATTTCCACAACTTCAATTCCTTTAATGCGCGCGGCATGCGCAATTTTAACTATCGCTATGCCCGCAACGATCACGCCGTCACCGTGGCTTCGCACAGCGCGTTCGTCGGCGGCCAGCGTATCAACCGCAGCGCCACGCATATCACCGCCGCTGGTTTGCGCAATGCTCGCGTGGAGAACGGCATCAGTGCCCGTCCCACCAACGCCAGCTATTTCGGCGCCGCCAACCTGCGCGGACACATTGCCCGCCCGTCAGCTGGCGTCCAGGATCGCGCTGTGGTCGCGCGCTCCACGCCAGCTCGCGCCGCGTCGCATCTGCCCGTACGCACCATGAACTCGTCCAGTTTCGCGGAACACCGCGGTAGTGCGTCCACTGCGAACGTCGGGCGCAATCCCGGCACAATGCAAGGTGCCAACGGCGCTCGTTCCGAGCAGCGTTTCAACGATCGCCCGCCTTCCTCTTTCGCACGCGGTGGAGAGCGCAACACCAGTTCCGTTAATACCAGCGGCTCGCGGCCTGGCGCTTCTCCCAACGGCAATAACGCGCGCTCTTCTCCGCGCACCTGGAACGCCCAGGGGAACGCTACTGACTCGGGCCGTGCCCCGCAAGGCTTCGGCAGCCAGAATCGCGCGAATTCCACTGTGAACGCTCGCTCCGGCTTCGGGGATCGTCCGCCATGGGCCCGCGGCGCGGAAGGTTCCGCTCGCAACAATTCGTCCTTCACGAGTCGGGGCAACACAGCAACGCCGAGTCGCGGCAATTCCGTGAATCGCCCGTCGACTTCTTTCAACGGCAATGGCGGCAACCGCTCGACCTCGACGTTCCGCTCCAACGCTAGCTCCGACCGTCCGCCCAGCAACTATCGCTATAGCGCGCCTAACCGCGGCAACACGTCGGCGCCCCGCAATTACACTCCGCCACCTTCGCGCGGCTATTCATCTCCGTCGCCGCGCTCCTACACCTCCGGCCCGTCCTATTCTGCGCCGCGCAATAATTCTGCGCCACGGAACTACTCTGCGCCGCGCTCTACGTACTCCGCGCCCCGCGGTTACTCTGCTCCTCGGAGCTATTCGGCCCCACACTCTTCTGGCGGCAGTTTCGGTGGCTCCCACTCTTCTCCTAGCTTCGGCGGCTCTCACGGTGGGGGAGGGGGATCCCATGCTGGTGGAGGCGGCAGCTCCCACGGCGGTGGTGGCGGCTCTCACGGCGGAGGCCGGCGCTAAACTCATTTCCTTCGTGATCACTTCCCGGCCCGCTCCTTTTCCCGGAGCGGGCCTTTTTTTCCTGTACCAAGGTCGGGTATACCTTTAGGAACGCCGCATCTCCCACTCACAACTCTTCTCTTCGCTTCGTGTTAATCATAGTGACGCAGGAAGTTCTGGTTCCAGGTTCCGGTCGAGGCATAACACCAGGCTTCCATCTGGATTCCTCTACAGCTCGAACATCCTGCCGCCTCGTTTCGCTCGGCGATTTTAACGAGCCGGCACCTGCGTCGGGAGAGATGCGCGCCATGAAGACTTCAACTCAAAAGTGGGGGATCGCCCTCGCTGCCTTGCTGTTTGCATCCTTCGTTGTTGCTCTCAAACCCGCCGCCGCCGATGACGATGACGATCCGCCGTCGCGCGTCGCCCGCCTCAGCTATACCGACGGCCAGGTTTCCTTCAGCCCCGCGGGCACCGACGACTGGGTCGCCGCCGTCCTCAATCGCCCCATCACCACGGGCGATAAGCTCTGGACCGATCAGAATTCCCGCGCCGAGCTCAACATCGGCACCGCCGCGATTCGCCTTGCCGGCGCGACCGGTTTCTCGTTCCTCAATCTCGACGATCGCGTCATGCAGGTTCGCCTCACCGAAGGCACCATGAATCTGCGCGTCTCCCGGCTCGCCGATAACGAAACCATTGAAATTGATACGCCGAATCTCGCTTTTTCCGTTCTTCGTCCCGGCCGCTATCGCATCAACGTTAATGAAGCCGGCGACACCACCGCCATCAACATCCCCGACGGTGAAGGCGAAGTCACCGGCGGCGGCTCGGCCTACACCATTCATCCCAACGAACAGGGAATTTTCTCCGGCACCGACACCATCAATCCCGATATCGAACCTGCCGCGGCCGACGATGACTTTGACTCCTGGTGCAACGACCGCGACCTCCGCGAAGAGCATTCCGCTGCTCGCCGCTACGTCTCCGATGATGTCATCGGCTATCAGGACCTCGACGACTATGGCGGCTGGCGCTCTGTTCCCGATTACGGCTCCGTCTGGTTCCCGCACGTCACCGTCGTCAATTGGGCGCCCTATCGCTACGGCCACTGGGTTTGGATCTCGCCTTGGGGCTGGACGTGGGTGGATGACGCTCCCTGGGGCTTCGCGCCCTTTCACTATGGTCGCTGGGTTTCCTACCGGGGTGCGTGGGGTTGGGTGCCTTGCCCTCCACGCGTGGTCGCCGCCGCGTATGTCCGGCCGGTCTATGCTCCAGCGCTGGTCGCCTGGGTCGGCGGGCCCCATTTCGCCGTCGGAGTCGGTGTCGGCGGCCCCGTCGGCGTCAACGTGGGATGGTTTCCCCTCGGTCCGCGCGAAGTCTTCGTGCCGTCGTATCACGTCAGCCGTGGCTACATCACCAACGTCAACGTCTCGAACACGGTCGTAAACCAGACGGTGATCAACAACTACTACAACACCACCGTGGTAGACCGCAGGGTTAGCGTCAATCGCGTTACTTACATGAACCAGGGCATCCGTGGCGGCGTCACCGTCACTAACTCCGAAAGCTTCACCTCCGCTCGACCCATTGGACGCAACATCGTTCGCGTCAACGAAAGGGAAGTATCCTCTGCCGAAGTCGTCGTTCGTGGGCCGGCTATCGTGCCGCCCCGGCAAGCATATCTCGGCGCGGGCGCTGTCGTTCGCACGCGTCCCCCTGCCGTTTTCGAGTCACGCACCGTCGTGGTGAAGAGACCGCCGCCCCCGGCGCCGGTTCCGTTCGCACAGCGCGAAGCGGCCATCCGTGCCAATGAAGGCCGGCCCATTTCCATGTCCCAGGAGCGCCAACTCGCGCAACAGCAGCCCCACACCAACGTTGTCCCGGTGCGCGTCGCGCCACCGGCAAGAATGGTTTCAAATCCGCCTCCACGCGCTCGTGGCGGCGAACCCGATGCCAACCGGACGTACACTCCAAACGCCAATCCGAACGCGAACTCCAATGCCAACGTCAACGCGCCAGCGAATCACAATCGGCCGGAATACACGAACAATCCTAATGCCAATCCGCCGGTGAACGGCAATCGTCCGCAAACCACGAACAACACAAATCCCAACGCGCATTTTGATCGCCCACCCAATTCGCGTTCTGCACAGCCCACGAACATGAATCCGCAGGTCGAGCAACGCCACGAGCAGCAGATCGAGCAGCTCCAGCAGAAGCAGGATCAGCAGTATCAGAAACTCCAGCAGAAGCAGTATCACGACGACGAAAAGCTGCGTCAGCAGAATGCCAGCTCGCAGAAGCAGCAGCAGACCGAGCAGAAGCAAGACCAGCAACTCCGCCAGATGGAACAGAAGCACGATCAGCAACAGCGCCAGCTCGAACAGAAACAATCACAGGAACACGTCCACGAACAGAATCAGTCGAAGCCGCCCAAAAGCGAAGCGAAGCAGCCCAAAAACGAAGATAAACCCCCGCACCAGCAAAAGTAAGTTCCGCGCGCGGCCGGAGCTTTCGTGCCGGCCGCCTTCAGCTGGCTGTGTCTTGCTTCTTTGTCCGATCAACTCGTAGCGCCTGCATCCTGCAGGCGAGCGGCAAGCGTTGCCAACGAGACCTGAGCCTGGGTTCACTCCGTCAAACCAGCGCCGGCCCTGAGCGACGCCGAATAGCAGGAGCTGGGTTTCCGCTTCGGCCCAAGGTGCCCTCCGCCCCTGAGAAACTTCTGGCGTTCCACGCCTGCCTTCACCGCTTGTGCTATCGTAAAATTGTCCTCGAATGAAAACCCAAGCTGTTAATCCGGCTCTGTTCCGCCGCGTTGCGGGCGCTTTCGCCACGGGTGTCACCGTCATCACCGTCGAACGCGAGCCTGGCCTTGTCCACGGCATGACCGCAAACTCCTTCACTTCCGTATCCATCGATCCACTCCTTATTCTTGTCTGTGTGGACCAGGACGCGCGCCTCCTCTCCTTCCTCAAAGCGCAACGCCGTTTCGGAGTCAGCATCCTTCGCGAAGACCAGCAGGCGCTTTCCGAACATTTTGCCAAGGGCGACCAAACAATCGAAGCCGAAACCCGCCTGGGCCTGCAATTCCATTGGACCAACTCCGGCATTCCTCTTCTCGAAGGCGCGCTCGCGCACCTCGCTTGTAATCTTGTCGCCGAATATCCCGCCGGCGACCACACCATCTTCGTCGGCGAAGTGGAAAGCGTCGACTTCCACGAGGGGCTTCCCCTCATCTTCCATTGCGGCCATTATGGCCGCCTCGCTCCCGGCTCCTGACTTCGCAGCACCCTCGATATCGTTCCCGGCATGAGTAAAACCGGCAACGCTCGGCTTCAGCGAGCGTCTTGGCCAGGTTGCCTCGCGCAAGTCTCACCGCGGCGAAGGAAGAGTGGATCTCCCCCTCCTCCGCTGGCCGTCCCTCCTTCACGTCGAGTTCTGCGCCGGCATTTTTTTAATGGCCCATCCCGCTGCCGTTGGCGGAGTCGAGCGCAAACCGGCCCGACTTCCGGATTGCTTGTTATCCGCTGGCGTTCAACCGATGAATCTGAGAGAGTTTTTCCGCGTACCTTGCAGTCCATCCGCGGCGTTTCCGCGCAAGCGCCGTTCGTGCTCCAGAAACCATTTGCGCGGAGAAGTCGCAACCCCAGGGGTCAGGAGCGATTCATCACCATGGAAGATTCCAAGCATACCGATAATCAGCCTTCGTATTCTCGCCGCCGGTTTCTTCGCGCCTCTCAGATGACGATAGCTGCCCTGAGTGCCGCACCTGTGCTTGCAAGCGCCACGGACGTCTTCGACGTTGCTGTCCCCAGCAGTTCAGCGGATCAGCAATTGGACTACTACGACAAGCTAGGTGTCACCAAGCTCATCAACGCCGCGGGCACCTACACGACACTCACCTCCGCTGTAATGCCTCCTCCGGTCCGCGCCGCGGTCGCACAGGCCGCCTTGCATCCCGTCCATCTCGAGGAATTGCAGCAGAAAGCCGGAGCGTATATCGCGAAAAAACTCCAGGCGGAAGGCTGCTGCATCAGCTGCGGCGCGTCATCCGCGATCACGCTGGCCACTGCGGCCTCCGTTATGGCCGCAAACAACTGCCAGCCGTTGGATATCCCAAGCCTGATCGGCACTCCGAAGTTTCCCAGGAACGAGGTCGTGGTCCAGAAGATTCATCGCTACGAGTACGATGTGGCCATGCAACTCTGCGGTATCAAGATCGTGGATGTGGTCACTCTGGATGACTACCGGCAAGCCCTTGGCCCCAACACCGTGATGACCAACTTTTTCAATGCCGCGGAGGAAATTGGCATTAGCCGCGAGGATTGGCTCGCCGTTGCCCATGACAAAGGTGTGCCATGCCATCTCGATGCCGCCGCCGATATGCCCCCGATCTCGAATCTCTGGAAGTACACGGCAATGGGATTTGACATGGTGGCATTCTCGGGTGGAAAAGACATTCGAGGGCCGCAAAACGCGGGCCTTCTGCTGGGCCGGAAAAAATACACCGATCTCGCTCAGCGCAATCTTTGCCCGGCGGACTCCGTCGGCCGCGGAATGAAAATAGCCAAGGAACAAATCGTCGGCATGGTGGCTGCCGTGGATTGGTTGCTTACGCAAACGGATGACGGCATGGAGAAGGAGTCGCGGGATCGCATGGCGGTGATCGTCGCCATGTTGAAGGACATTCCGAGCGTGCAGACAAGCATCATGGTGCCGGAGTTGGCGAATCATGTCCCGCACTTGATGATTCAGTTCGATCCGGACGTCATCGGGTGTTCGGCGCACGAACTCCGGGTCCGCTTGCGCACCGCGACCCTTTGCATCGAACTAAATCCCCATACCGGAAGCACGGCGTCTTCCCAGGGAGTCCCGGCTCAGCCAAACGCGCTCGTCGTCACCACGTTCCTTCTTAATCCTGGAGAAGAGGTCACCGTCGGCCAGCAAATTCGAAACGTCCTGACGCACCCCAAATCCGTGGGTACGTACCCACCGCCGCCCTCCTCGGTTGACCTGTGATTCGCGGACTTAACGCCCGCCAGCAGACTCGCCAGTCTGGATCTACGGCGCTTTACTGAGGCTGGATCGGGCCAGGCACGCAGTTCGCGGACAATCGTCTTCGCGTGGAACGGACTGTTTACCCGTCAATCTCGAATTATCGTTCGGAGCTTCCGCTCGGCCGCGCCGGTTCCGCCGAATCGCCCAGTTCCTTGCGATGGCTCTTGACTTCCCGCAGCGCGTAAATCGCCTTGTTCTGCGATTCGTAGTAGGTCCGCGAACTGATTTCGCCCAGCAATCCCATGGAAACGAACTGGATGCCGCTCACAAACAGCGCGATCGCCAGCAGCAGCAACGGCCCGTGTTCCTGCATGACGTGCTGGTGGTAGATAATCTTGTCGGCAAACAACCAGCCGCCCAGCAGCAGTCCGCTCCCGCTGCCCGCCAGTCCCAGCAACCCGAAAAATTGCAGCGGCCGCGTCGAATAATCCAGCAGGAACTTCACCATGATCAAATCGAAAAACACCCGGATCGTCCGGCCAATTCCGTAATTCGACTTCCCGCTCTTCCGGTCGGGATTCGATATCGGCACTTCCACGATTCGCGCGCCGGTCGAACTCGCCAGCGCCGGAATGAACCGGTGCAGCTCGCCGTAAAGTTGAATTTCTTGCAGAATTTCCCGCCGGTACGCCTTGAACGTCGTCCCGAAATCGTGCAGATCGATCCCGGAAAGCTTGGCCATCAACCAGTTGGCCGCGCGGCTGGGAATTCGCCGCATCAGCCAATGATCTCTGCGCTGGTGGCGCCATCCGCTCACCAGGTCGTACCCTTCTTCAATCTTTTCCAGGAAGCGCGGAATCTCCTCCGGATCGTGCTGCAGATCCCCGTCCATCGAGATCACGATCTCCCCGCGCGCAAAATCGAAGCCCGCCTTCAGCGCCGGCGTCTGCCCGAAATTCCGACGGAGTCGCACCACGTTCACCCGCCGGTCGTGTTCGTAAATCTCCGAAAGCACCCGATAGGAATTGTCCTTGCTTCCGTCGTCCACAAACACCATCTCGTACGGCTCGCCGATCGCGTCCATCACTTCCGTCAGCTTCATGTACAGGGTAGGGATATTCTCCTGCTCGTTGTAGAACGGCACAACGACCGAATACCGGATGGCGCCTTCACTTCGCATGCTTTTGCTCAATAGCCTCTCTCTGCGGTGCGGACTCTGCTTCCGCCTCGTTCCCCGGATCCCCTGACTCGCTCGCGAAAATTGTTTTGGGCGCGGCTACGCCGCCTGCGCCAGGAAAGCATAGTTTATCAGGCGAATCCCCCTTGTGGCGACAAGTTTTCGAATGCCTGGGTCCGTCAGAATCTCCAGTTCCCGCTGCCGGGAACCCTGCAGCCGCGTCGCGCTCTGCCGCAAATCCTCGTCCACATGCCCCGGGTGGCACATCAACTCCGTCGTCCCATCGGGCAGCGCCTCCACCAAAGCCTCCACTCCCTCCCGCGTCATCACTCCGGTTTGTGCAATCCCGCAGAAGTAGTCCGCCGCGGCGATCCCGGCCCGCTCTGCCATCTCCCGGGCGTGCCCGGCGAGCATCTTCAAGCCCCGCGCCTGCACCCCCTGTTTTAGCACAATCTTTGAGGGCTGCTCGCTCCCCGCGGAAAGCGCGGCCCGCAGCGTGGACTCCTCATGCGCCACGCGCACGGCCCCAATTCCATGCTTCTTCGCCAGCCGCAGCGCCACCTCGAACAGCCCCGGCAGCATGTGTACGTGTTTGTGCCCGTCCAGATGCGTGGGCGAAATCCCCGCGGCCTTGATCTTCCGGATCTGCGCATCCCACTCTTGCTCGACGTCTTCCGCGCGGAACTTCCGCGTCGCGATCCGCACCAGCAGGCTTTCTGGTCCGCCTTCCAAACGCCCCGCTTTGTTCAGCAGCTTCTGCACGCGGTTCGGCTCCGCCGCCGGCGCGCCGTCGCTCAGATTCAGGTGGACGCCGACCCCAAGCTCCATGTGATTGCGGAAGATCGCCACAGCTGACTCGAACGCAGGTCCATTCGCCAGCAGGGAAGTGCTCGTCACCAGGCCGCGCCGGTGCGCGTCCACAATCCCCTGGTTGACCCCTTCCGTCCACCCCAAATCGTCCGCATTCACGATGAGATTCTTCAACTTATGCCGTTCCCCTGTCCTATTGGACAGCTACTCTTTCGCGTGCTTCCCCGTAAACGTACCATTGACCGTCTTTCCCTCCAACTTTAGCATGGCGTGATAGAGGCCCAAATGACGGTCAAGCTGCGCGAATTACAGGAAGCAGGTGCGCGTTACAGCGATAAACGGCGCGGCCGCCGCATGAACTCCCGCGTGCGCATCTCCCTGGAATGGGATGCCACCGAATCGCAGCGTGAGCGCGTCGAGGCCATCACCCGCACGGTGAATCCCTACGGCTGCATGGTAGTCCTGCCCACTACCCTGGAATTGCAGCAGCGCGTGGCGCTCACCAACATGGCCACGGATGCCAGCAACGCCGCGGTGATCGTGTGGAGAGGGAATCGCCAGCCGGAAGGCTGGGAATACGGCATCGAGTTAATCGCCCCGGATCTCGATTTTTGGGGAATTGATCTATGACGCCTCCGCAGAAGCTGAATATTCCCGCCCCTGCGTCCCCGGGGCAGCAGGTAAAGCGCAGCGGCACGGTTGCGCGCCCGCAAACCGCTGAGGAACGCCGCCGCGCGCAGCGTGTCCTGCTCAGGATGGCCGTCCTGATTCATATCCCCGGCAAAGCCAACCCGCTGCACGGCTTCACGCACACTGTCAGCGCCAGCGGCGCGATGATCATCCTGCCCGAGGGTATTTCCCAGGGCACCAAAATCTCCATTGAAAATCCCAAGACCCAGAAAAAGGTCGAGGCTCACGTGGTTCGTCCGCCGCAGCTCAACGCGGAGGGCTCGCTCGTTCCCATCGAGTTCACCGCGCCCTCGCCCCAGTTCTGGAACATCTTCTTCCCACCCGTCTCCAACAACTAAGCCATTACGCCCAACGGCGATTGTAGGCTACTGTATGCCTACTTGGGCCGTAATGAAGTGGGACAGATCGCCAGTCTGTCCCTGAATCTGGATAGAAAATGTACCCGTGACCGTCTGAGTCAGTGTCGTCGATACAGAAGAAGTATCCTTTGCATCGCCGCTGAATTTGGCGGTTAATTGATGAACGCCCAAGTTCAAATTTGTGAAATGCGCCACTGGCTGCGCGAAGTCTACTGGCAGAGCCGCAATTTGCACCCCGTAATCGTAGAGCGTCACTGTTCCGGAAAAAGTGGGGCCTCCCGTGACCGTTGCGGTGATTGTAAGCGAATCATTGAGGCTTACTTTGGAATTCGAAGTTGTCAAGGTGACACTGCTTTGCGTCTGCGCACTCCCGCCTCCACCTCCACTGTTTGATGAACCGCCTCCGCCCCCGCACCCCAGCACGACCGAAAAGAAGCACACGAAAGCCAAGCCCGATGCCGCCCGCAGCCTCCTGCGGCGGCCCGGTATAAGCAGCGCTAGGGCCGCGACAATGATCGTTGAGAACCCTAGTGTCCATCTACTTCCAGGCGGAAGCTCGGGCAACTGTACGTGCCATGACTTTCTTCTCAAGTTCATGGCGTTGCTCGTGGAACCGCCGACGGGGACTAGTGACAAAGTGGCCGAGGTGGCTGAGCCGTTCAATTGCACCTGTGCAGGGGAAAGGGAAAGTGTGTAGCCGGCTATGCTCACCTGCCCGAACGACAAAGCAACGGTACTCGGGATCTGCGAACCCGGAGTGACGGTTATCTGCACGGAGCCAGACTGGCCAGCGGTCGGCACCAAGCTCAATCCGTTTGGCGGTCCCAGGGTAAAATCGGGAATTGTTACATTAACCCGGACACTATTGGAGTTAGCTAACTCGTAGTTCGAATCACCTTCATATGTCGCGTCATAGGAAGAAGGCCCGGAAGGCACTGTGGTTGCGGTCACAGTCAGCATTTGGTTCCCATTCGCGTCCGTTCCTGGAGTCGTGATCACGTCCGAAAAAGTCCCGCCGCCTGTAAACTGCACTTGGCCGGTGATACCCGGACTCTTCGCCTGGCTCGTTACTACCGCAGTTAAAGTTATGCTTTGCCCGAAGATGATATTGGTCGATGACGAGCTAACCGCCATTGCGGTTGCATAGTAAACAGGATCCGAGGTGCTCTGTCCAGCCGAGGCCGAATAGTTCGTATCGCCCCCGTAACTGGCTGTCAAAACATGCGTGCCCGGCGTGGTGAACGTGGTCGTAAGCACCGCCACTGTGTGCGCGTTACCCACGCTGCTCGGTGGATTGGGGAACATAGTAAGCGTCCCGTTCAGTGGCGTGCCGCCATCATAGAAGGTCACCGTACCTGTTGGAGGAACCCCAGCTGAAACTTGCGTTGTGATATCTGCTTTAATGCCCGCGGGCACCCCAACCAACAAACCTGGCGAGAAATCGGGGCCCACCAAAGTCGTTGACGCTTTATTCACAGTGATTGTTTCGGACGTCGAACTCGGCAGGTAACTTGTATCGCCGCTGTAAGACGCGGACAGCATGTGCGCACCGGTCCCAAAGATTGGAGATAGATCCCGGGTGTAGCCGATACCATCCAGGCTGTACAATCCGGCATCGACGGGATTTCCGTCCGCTGTCAACGACACTGTTCCGGTCGGACAATCCACGCTGCTCGATTGCGTGCACGCGCCTGTCGGTGCTCCGGAAGGGCTCGCCACGCCTGAACTGTTTGTGACGTACATGCGGACGATGTATGGAGTCCCATAATTTATGGTGGTGGCATTGCCGGTCGTCACGTTTCCCGTATTCGGGTCGTAAGTGGGGATCACGATAAACGTCTTGCTGCTCTCCTGCGCCACCGTCACCGATACCGGGGTCGAATCGCTCGGCGCGTTTGTCCCATCTCCCGAATAGTGCGCGTACACCTGGTAATTCGTTCCCCCAGGCAGGTTCTTCACCGTTCCGGTCGCCGTCCCGTTCGCGCCCAGGGTGAACTGCGCCGCCCCGAATGTTGACCCGTCCGCCATTTTCGCGAGCAGCGATACTGTCCCCTTCGCTGTTCCGCTGCTCGGTGTCACGCTGATTGTTGCGCTCACATTCTCGGACCCGTGCGTGATTCCCGTCGTCGGCGATAACGCAAGGGTGGTGCTCGTCGGCACAGTCGAAACCGTTCCCCATGCCGCTATCAAATTCCCAATGTTCATCGAGCCCAGCCCGCTTGCCATGTCGTATCCGCTAGCAACATTCCACGCCATGGTCGAAGAACTCGTCGGACTCTTCAGAATCCCAACGATCGATGAGGCTGTCGCGCTGCAGCTCGAAGTAGGATATTTGCAAGGCACGTCGATCGTCCCAATGCCGGTCCCGCCACTTGGCACCGCGCTACTGCCGGCAACAATGTCGTTAAATACGCATCCCGCTCCCACCGGAGAAGCGGAAGCGCAACTTGCTCCCTGCTTATTCGCCAGCGCATACAAAATGTAATTTGCATTTCCCTGACGAGGCGTCGGGTTCTGCGCCGTCGCCTGGCTCTGATTGACCAGCGCCATCACCCCAGCAAACGCCGGAGCGGCAGCCGAAGTCCCGCCAATCACACCAAAATTAAGTGTGGAGCCGAAGCCGCTCGTTACCAAACAGCTGCTCCAGGAATAATAGCTCTGGCAGTAAAGATACCCGCTTCCGTTAAATCCGGGGCTGGCAAACAGCGAAACATCCGGCACATCGCGTTTTCCGTCGCTGCTCAGCGTTCCACTCACCCCCGTCTGCCAGCTTGGTCTGTTGTGTAGAGCGCTCGTCCCGCCGCCGCCGGCCACGATGTTCTGCAACAGCTGTGGCGTCGTATTTATGTTGCAGCCGTTAACAATCTGCGCGCAGCTTTGATTCCAGGGAATTTCGGGAATGTAGCCGAGCGCCGATGTCCCAGTGGTCGAATCATTCGTATTGCTCCAATAGGTGCTCGCTTTGCCATATTCGTCGAAATCGGTTCCGCCGACGGCCACGTTGTAGGCCGTGGAAGCCAGCCCATTCACTGCCGGACCCAGCGTGGCGAGCCCTTCCGTGTTCGGATTGTCACACCCGGCCGATCCGCTATCTCCCGTGGAGATCGCCACGGTGATTCCTTGTGCGGACGCCTGCTCCCACAGGTTGTTCACAAACTGATTTTCGGTCGTCCCAACCGCCGATTCGCAGCCTCCGTAACTCTCGCTCATTACCGCTGCAAGATTATGCTCCACGATATACAACGCCGAGAGATCCACTCCCTGCGAAGCGGCTGTGCTCGCCGAGAGGACAAATTTTACCGTCGCCCCTGGCGCCACGGCCCCGGACCATTCCGAGTCCAGCAGAGCCTCCGCTTCCTCGTCTCTCGAGGTAATGCCCGGATCCTCACCGTTGTAAACGATGCTGTTCGCATCGAAATTCGCGGGCAACCCAAATATGCTTCGGAAGTCCTGCACGTCGGAAACCGTCAGATTGGTCTCCCCGACAATGGCGATGGTTTGTCCGGCACCATTGCACGCCACTGCCGGCGTTCCGCACGTCGCCGGCGTCCCGTAAATTTTCGCGAAATCTCCCGGCCCTACTCCGTACAAATTCTGGTACCAGACGGTTACCGAGGGATCAGCCACCTCCATCGTGGTTTTTGCCCCGCTCCGGTGCAATGTCCCCAGCCGCCGCGAATAATACTGCCTCGGGTAACTATTCAGCGACACCACGCCCGCCACCACCGGCGCCAGCGCCGCCGGAATCTGCGGATCGCTTGCATTCGCCGAGTACATTCGCCCGTTCGCCTGGTAATTGTGAATCGCCGTGCCGAACGTCCGCTGCACCTGTCCCGCGTTTCCCGAAAATTCGATCACCATCCTGCTGCTGTAAACCTTGTCCACCGAAAATCCCTGCTGGGACAGCCAGTCCGTCGCCGCCTGGATGTCGCTGTCCGCCACGCCGAATTGCGTCCCAAACTGCTCCGGCGTCAGCCATTGATGAAAATTCGGAGAGCTTTTGTCCTGCTGCGCCTGCAACAGGGCTTGCAGCGCTGCTTCCTGCTGATCGCTGCGTTTCAGCAGCAGCAGGATGCGCTTCATCGGCGCGGCATCCCCCACCGCCCCGCGGTCGTATTCCGCACGTGCCAGCGGAATCATGTTGCCCGGCAGCGTGACGCGTTTCGCGTCGTTCACCGCCTCCACCACGCGCGAACGCACCTGCGCATTCGCGGGATTCGGAAGCAGTGCAAACAGGGAACTCCCCAAAAGGAGCGAACAGCGCAGAACCACTCGTCGAAGGTTCATACCCGCTCGGTGACTCGAAATTTACAGTCGTTCGCTGGAACTCCGAGGAGCCACCCTGGGACCTGGCGGGATATCTCCCCGAAGCGCGCGCAGATTAGCACCTCGCACGCTCGATGTCTAGTCCGCGACGTCCCCGTCTGTGTACTCTTCTTGTCACCCCAGTAGGGCCCGCCTGCTATTGTCCAGCGCGCCCCAAACAAAAAAGGCGCTCCGCGAAAGCGGAGCGCCTTTTGCCTGGTCTCGTCTTCTTATTGAATGGTGATATTGGTAGTCCCGTTCGACGTGGCGTAATTCGTATCGCCCGCGTAGGTCGCCTTGATTGTCACCGTGCGCCCGCTGCTGCCGCCTCCGCCTCCTCCGCAGCCCGCGATGCCCACCGACAGCAGCGCGAACACCAGAAACGCCGCGTAGACGTACGCGCGCCGCCGTCCTTGCGGAATCCAGCGCCATCCCAGCGCAAACAGCGCTAGGCTCGCCGCCGCAATCGCCAGCGGCAAAAGCGGCATCTTCGGCGTCGGCGCATTCACCGGCGGTGGAAAGAGCGCCGAAATCGTCGTGGTCAAAGTGGCCGTGCAGTATGCCCCGTTATTTGCGTTGGCTCCCGTCGGTGTGCATGTCACCGCCGATCCGAGATTGCTGCCGCCATTCTGGAATTGCACCGTTCCGGTCGGGCCTTGCGCGGAGTTGCTTTGAGAACCCACAATCGCCGTCAGCGTCACCGATGATCCTGAGCTGATCACGCCCAGATTGCTGGCCACCAGCGTGCTCGTTTGCGCCGGCGTAATGGTCACGCTTAGCGTGTTGCTGCCCCCGCTCTTGTAGTTCGTGTCGCCGGTTGTGAACGCCGCCACGATGCTGTGGCTGCCGCCGGTCAATTGCACGTTGAAGTCTTCCACCAGGCCCATGTTGCTCACGTTGGACGTATTGTTCGATCCGCTCGGGCCGGTGGGAAAATCGTTCAGCGGTTGCCCGTTGTCCGTCAACGCAATTGTGCCCTTAGGGCAGGGAAGCGTCGGCGCCGTGTTCGGATAGTTGAACCCGCACGTGCTGCTGTTTCCCGATTTCATCACCAGCACGTTCATCACGTACGGCGACCCGTACGAGACCGTCTTCGATTGCGTCGTCGGCACCGGATTGTTGTTGCTGTCAAAGGTCACGAAATTCAGCTGCACGCTGGTGCTGAAGTTCGCTCCCGCCACGGTTCCAGAAAGGGCCGTCGGGCTTGACGTGCTCATTGCATGCGTCGAATCTCCAGCATATGTCGCCGTCACATACGCCGTTCCCGGCGGCAAAAGATTTGTCAATGTTCCGCTGAAGATGCCGCCGGCGAGCTTGAATGGGCCAAACGCCCCTAAAACCGTCGTTTGGTCGCTCGCCAGCGCGGTCAACGAAACGTCCCCCGTCGAAGCCGTAGGTGTCACGCTGATCTTCGCCGAAAAATTTGTCCCCGAGGGCGTGCCGCCACTCAGGTTGGTAATCGTCGTGGACGTGCCCGTCCGGTTCGCCAGTGTGGCCCAATTGTTCAGAAGGTTAGTCACGTTGACCGAGCCCAAGCCGGTCGCCAGGTCGTACCCCGTCCCGGCGCTATACGCCACGCTGCTGCTGGCCACCGTCACGCCGTACGTGCTTCCCGTTCCCTGGCACCAATTCGTGCTGCCGTCCACCACGCTTTGCGAGCCTTGTACGCAAGCCACGCCGATATTTCCCGCCGTGACGTCGTTGAACGCGCAGCCCGCCGCGGGCGTCTGCCCCAGCGAGGAGGCGCAATGCCCGCTCATGTAATTCGAGTCGTTCTTGGCCATGGCGTACAAACCGTAGTTCACGTTTCCCTGTCGCGTCCCGGTTTTCTGGTTGAGCAGTGCCACAATCGCGCCGAAAGGCGGCGTCGCCGCCGACGTTCCGCCCACCAAGCTGAAATCCGTGTACGGTGTGCTCAGGTCGCACGAAGCTCCATCCGGATTCGCATCCGCCTGGCAAACGATCAGAGCCACGCCATGCTCCGCGTTGCTGGCGAACAGCGATACGTCCGGGGTCGCGCGCACGGTGGGAAATTGAATGTTGAAGTTTGTCTGATACGCCGGAATCGGATAGCCGGCCTTGCAGTTGTTTCCGTTATAGGTGACGCAGTTGCTCGGTCCGCCGCCCGCGGACACCAGATCAAATCCCTGGGGGTCCACCGAATTGCACGCCGCCGGATAATTGAACGCGCAGAAAGAATCGTCCCACGTCGTCTCGGGAATGTACTGCAGCGCGGACGCAAAAGTCGGTCCGTTCGATGCCGCCCAGTATTGGTTCGGCGGCGTCAGTGGCTGCGCCGAAGGATCGAAGTCCGTGCCGCCCACGGCCACGTTGAACGGCGTGGACGCAATCCCGCTCACCGTCAATCCGTCCACCGCCGCGTTGGTCGAAAACGACGAATCGCAGCCCGCCGGCCCGCTGTCTCCTGTGGACACCACCAC
>Ga0335082_10002185_pt1 | contig 21013 bp, 27 predicted proteins | sample Lox_Sample_41_FD_206718 | JGI IMG/M metagenome (GOLD analysis project Ga0335082, IMG submission 206718) | Soil microbial communities from Loxahatchee National Wildlife Refuge, Florida, United States - Lox_Sample_4.1 | ecosystem: Environmental > Terrestrial > Soil > Wetlands | place: USA...
CTTCCATGACCGGCTCCCTTCGCATGCGGCTCTGGCGCAAGCTAACCCGCGATTATCGCGTGGGCGCCTAACGGCAGCTCACGACCTCGCGATCGGAGCCGGTCACTTCATACGTACTTCTGACCTTCCTGTTGCTCTCCCTCGGGAGCGCTAACCGAACGGCATTGCGGCTAAGCCCGCACGACGCCGTCGACGAACGCGCGGAGGACCCGCGCTGCGAGCTTCTCGGGGTCGCCTCCGATGCGCGCCGGCAGGCGCCCGCCGATCCAGAGCGCGGCGAACCCGTGGGCGATGGACCACGCGGCCGCGGTCGTGCCTTCGACGTCGGACACGGCGACGTGACCTTCGTCGACGCAGCGCTTCACCGTCGCCCGGAGGAGGCCGTACGCGCGATCGGCAGCCTCCGCGTACTCGGGCGAGCTCGCGTCGAGCAGCTCGGAGCGGAACATGACGCCGAACTGCTCCGGGTGCGAGAGCGCGAACCGCACGTACGCGCGCCCGGTCGCCTCGAGGACGTCGGGCGCGGCGCGCGCCCCCGAGCGCTTCAGCTCGGCCTCGATGAGCACGAAGAGCCGCTCGAACCCCTGCGCGGCGAACGCGGTGAGGAGCCCCGCCTTGTTGCCGAAGTGATGCGCGGGCGCGGAGTGCGAGACGCGCGCGTCGCGCGCCACCTCGCGGAGCGACACGAAGGCGATGCCGCGCTTCTGGATGATGCGCTCGACCGACCGCAGGAGCGCCTGCCGAAGGTCGCCGTGATGATAACGAGGTCGCGCGCGCACGCCGCGTCATCTCATCCAAAAGCAGCGCGCCGCGCAACCGTGCGAACTTGACGCTGTCTAGACGTCGATCTAGACAGTGGAAAGGAGGACACGAGCGTGCGACGCCCAGTTTCGCTCGCGTGGCTCGCGCTGACGTCCCTCGCCTGTTCGCAGCTCCTCGGCATCGACGACCTCGCGTGGCGCGGCGGCGACGCGTCGGTCGATGCGCCGGTGGACGCCGAGCTCGACGACGTCGCGGAGGACGCGCCGCTCGACGCGGCGACGTGCGACGGGAGCTTCGCCGCGGACCCGAAGAACTGCGGGCGCTGCGGCCACGACTGCTTCGGCGGCGCGTGCGACGCGGGCGCGTGCGAGCCTGCGACCCTGCTCGCGCAGAGCGGGCTCGAGGCCACGCTCGCGACCGACGGCGAGCAGGTGTTCTTTCGCGTCGGCGGCGCGGTCGACGCGTGCTCGGTGACCGGCTGCGCGTCACCGACGACGCTCTGGACCGCGAGCGCCGCGACGCCGCGCCTGGTCGCCGCGTCCGCGGGCCGGGTCTACTGGAACGACGGGAACGCCGTCTACGGCTGCGACGCGGCGGCGCCGTGCGGAACGCCGGCGACGATGTTCGATCTCGGCGCGTCGCAGCTCACCGGCCTCGCGGCCTCCGCCGCGTCGAGCTGGGTCCTCGGCGCGGGCTACACCGCGTCGACCCTCCGCGTGATGCGCGCGAAGACGGACGCGAGCACCTCCGATCAGGTCGTCTCGATGAGCATCGGCGGGAGCACGTCGGGCGCGGTGACCGCGGTGCCGCAGTCGTCGCACGTCTATTGGGGCGAGGAAGGGGCGCCGGCGATCTTCGATTGTGTCTCCCCGCCGTGCACCACGTACGACCACGACACGACGGCGCTCGGCAGCTCGCCCCTCGCGATGGTCGCGACGATCGCGTCGGTGTTCTTCGGAACGACGGGAGGCCTCTGGACCGTCGACGCGAGCCTCGCGAACGCGAAGGCGTTCGCAGGGAGCGGCACCGTGGCGCTCGTCGTGCTCGCGCCGTCGTCGGAGAGCACCGTGTATTTCGTGTCGCAGGCCGCGGGCACGTGGACGCTCGCGTCGTGCCCCACGGCCGCGTGCCCGTCGCCGGCGACGCTCCGCGCGACCACGACGCCGATCACGGCGCTCGCCGCGGACGACGTCTCGCTCTACTTCATCGAGGGCGGCGCGATCGAGAGGCTGGCGCTCCCGTGACCCTCCGCCCGGGCACGCTCGTCGCCAAGAAGTACCGCGTCGAAGGCACGATCGGCGAGGGCGGCATGGGCGTCGTGCTCGCGGCGCGCGACGTGCAGCTCGGGCGGCGCGTCGCGCTCAAGCTGCTCCGCAAGGACTTCGTCGCGCCGGGCGCGGCCTCGCGCCTCCTCCGCGAAGCGCGCGCGGCGGCCGCGATCGACAGCCCCCACGTCGCGCGCGTGCTCGACGTCGGGCGCACCAAGGACGGCGACCCGTACGTCGCGCTCGAGTGCCTCGAAGGCGAGGACCTCCACGCGCGCGTCGCGAGCGGTCCGCCGGCGCGCGTGGCCGACGCGGCGCGCTGGATGCTCGAGGCGTGCGAGGGGCTCGCGGCGGCGCACGCGCGCGGCATCGTCCACCGCGATCTCAAGCCGAGCAACCTCTTCCTGGCGAAGCGACCTGACGGCGGCGAGATCCTCAAGCTGCTCGACTTCGGCCTCGCGAAGAACCCGGACGAGAGCGACGGGCGCATCACGGCGACCGGCGCGATCCTCGGCTCGCCGTCGTACATGTCGCCCGAGCACCTGTCGGGCAAGGCGCTCGACACGCGCTGCGACGTCTGGTCGCTCGGCGTGACGCTCTACGAGCTGCTCACGCGCGCGCTCCCGTTTCCCGGCGGGACGACGCCGGAGATCTGCGCCGCGGTTCTCTCGTCGCAGCCGGCGCCGATGAGCGTCCACCGCGCCGACGTCCCCGCCGAGCTCGAGGCGCTCGTCGCGAGCTGTCTCTCGAAGGACCCGGCGGGGCGCCCGCGCGACGTCGCCGAGCTCGCCGCGCGACTCGAGCCCTTCGCCGAGAACGCCGAGGGCGCCGCCGCGCGCGTCGCGCGGACGCTCGCGAGCGCCGGTCGCGAAGGCTCGGTGGAGGCGAGCGCGTCGTCGGCGCCGCCGACCCACCTCGTGTCGTCGGTCGAGATCCCGTTGCGCGAGCGCGGCGCGATGACGTGGGTGCTCGTCGCGCTGGCGATCGTTGCAGCTTCGACGATCGCCTTCGTCGCGCTGCGGGACCGCGCGCGCCCCGCGGCGCCCGTCGACGCGGCGCCGCCGCCGAGCCTCGTCCAGGCCCCGGAGCCGAGCGCGCCCGAGCCGCCCGCGCCCATCGAGGTCCCCACGGTGGTCGCGACGGCTCCGCCGAAGAAGCCGCCGCGCCCTCACCCGAGCGCTCGCGTCCGCCCGCGCGCGCCCGACGATCCGATGGGGCGCTTCTGATGCGCTGGGCGAGCGCGCTCGTCCTAATCGCGCTCGCGCCCTCGGCGCGCGCGTCAGGTCCTCGCGCGACGGCGGTCGAGCTCTTCGAGCACGGCCGGACGCTCGCGGCGCAAGGCCGGTGCGCCGAGGCAGTCCCGTTCTTCCTCGACACGCTGAAGATCGAGCCCTCGGTGGGCGCGCTCCTCAACCTCGGCGACTGTCGCGAGAAGCTCGGAGACGCCGCCGACGCGTACCGCCGCTTCCGTGACGCGGCCGCGCTCGCCGAGCGGCAAAACGACGACCGCGGCGCGCTCGCCCGCGCGCGCGCGAGCGCGCTCGAAGCCCGCCTCCCGAGGATCGTCGTCGTCGCTCCGCCGGGCGCCCGCGTCACGATCGACGGCGAGGACGCGACCCGCGCGACCGTCGCCGAAGGCGAGCACGTCGTCCGCGCTGTTGCGCCGACGAAGCGACCTTGGGAGACGACGGTGCGCGCGTCGGGCACCGCGACGACGACCGTCGTGGTGCCGAGCCTCGCCGACGCGCCGAAGCCGCCGGCGCGCCGCGCGCGCGACGGCCGCGCGCAGCAGACCCTAGGCATCGTCGCCGCGCTGGCCGGCGGCGCGGGGCTCGCCACGTCCGGCGTGCTCGGCGCGGTCGCCCTCGCGAAGAAAGGCGACGCGACGAGCCTCGCGAGCGGCCCGTCGGAGTCGGCGTTCGACGACGCGCGGGCCTCCGCGAAGCTCTTCGCCGACGCGTCGACGGTCGCGTTCGTCGTCGGCGCCGCGCTCGTCGCCGCGGGCGTGACGGTGTGGCTCGTGGCGCCGCGCGCGGAGGTGGAGCTAGGGCTCGGCGCTGTGCGGGTGAAGTTTTAGGTGTCAGGGGGTCAGGGTGTCAGGGTGTCAGGCCGCGCGTCACACAGCCTGATTCCCTGACACCCTGACGCCCTGACCCCCTACTCTCTCGCTCCGAGCAACCGATCCAAGTAGATCGCGCACGCCGCGCGGACGCTGAGATGGTTGTATTCTGCACGCAAGCCCACGATGGGCGCGAGGCGCGCGTCGGCGGCGGCGTGGACGTCGGCGGCGAGCCCCCACGCGGTGCCGAAGACGACGAGCACGGGAGGCCCCTCGCCCGCGAGCCGTTCGCGCGCGGCGGCCGCGGCGAGCGCCGACGCGTCGGGCGCGGCCGACGTCGTCCACACCTCGATCGCCGCGCGCCCGCCGAGCGCCTCGTACGCCGCGGCGAGCGACGCGACCGCCCGCACGAGCGCGAGAGCGTCCTTGCGCGCCGGAATGCGCTTGCCGCTCGAGCCCTCCTTCCAGTGCAGCACGATGGCCTCGACGAGCTCGCGCTGCGCCGTGATCGGGTGCACGACGAAGTAGTCGCTCGCGCCGAACGTCCGCGCGCTGCGCGCGAGATCGTGCACGTCGAGGTTCGTGATCGCGCTCGTCACCACGTCGCCGCGACCGTCGAGCACCGGGTGGTGCACGAGCGCGATGGCGACGCGCCTCATCGTTTCTTCTCGAGGAGGTCGGGCCTGCGCGCGGCCGTGCGCTGGTGCGCCTGCGCCGCGCGCCACGCGGCGATGCGCGCGTGGTTTCCGGAGACGAGCTCCTCGGGCACGCCGTCGCCGCGGAAATCCGCCGGCCGCGTGTACTGGGGATACTCGAGCAAGCCCGCGTTGCCCGGGCTGTGCGACTCCTCGTGCGTCGAGCTCTCGTTTCCGAGCACGCCCGGGAGGAGCCGCGCGACCGCCTCGACGATCGCCATCGCCGCGACCTCGCCGCCCGTCATCACGAAATCGCCGAGCGAGATCTCCTCGTCGACGTGCTTGCGGACGCGCTCGTCGAAACCTTCGTACCGACCGCACACGAGCATCACCGCGGGCTCGGCGGCGAGCGCGATGGCCTTGCCCTGATCGAACGGCCGCCCCTGCGGCGTGAGGAGCACGCGCCGCGCCTTCGGTGGCGCGTCGTCGAACGCCTCCATGCACGCGACGAGCACGTCGACGCGCATCACCATCCCCGAGCCGCCGCCGTACGGCGTGTCGTCCACGCTCTTGTGCTTTCCGATGCCGAAGTCGCGCGGCGATCGAAACCGTATCGCGAGCGCGCCGGTGTCGACCGCGCGCCCGACGAGGCTCGTCGCGCGGAACGCGTCGAAGAGCTCCGGGAACAGCGTGACGACATCGACGCGCATCAGAGGTCCTCGAGCGTCGAGACGACGACCACGCCGTTTTCGGCGTCGACCTCTTCGACGTAGTCCTCGGTCACGGGGATTTCGATCGTGCCGCCGTCGTCCTTCTTCACGAGGAACGCGAACGCCGTCGGGTACTCGACGAACCGCTCGACGACGCCGACGCGCTTCTTGCCCAGGCGAACCTCGGCGCCCTCCACGTCGCAGGCGTAGAACTCGCCTTCCTCGAGCGGCGGAAAATCACTGCGCCGAACGCAGATCACCGCGCCGCGGATCTTCTCGGCGTCGTCGCGATCGTCGAGCGAGTAGAGCTTGAGAAGGATCGTCTTGTCCGCGCGGCGCGCGCCGACGACCGAGACCTCGTGCTCCTTTCCGTTCTTCAATCGGACGAGCACCTCGTCGCACGCGAGGAGAAAGTCGCTGTCCTTGTTGTACAGATCGAGGCGAACCTCGCCGCGGACGCCGTGCGGCCGGGCGACGGACGCGAGCGGGATCCAGCGGTCCGACGTCTTCAAGTCAATCGACGATGTCGAGGTGCGCGCGCTTGCCGAGCTTCGTCGACACCGCGGCGAGGATGGTCCGCATCGACTGCGCGGTGCGGCCTTCTTTGCCGATCACCTTGCCGATGTCTTCCTTCGCGACGCGAAGCTCGATCACGCTGCTCTGATCGGTGCCGACCTCGCGCACCTCGACCTGGTCGGGGTGGTCGACGAGCTCGACGGCGATCGTCCGGATGAGCTCCTTGAGCGCGGAGCTGTCGTCCGTCATGGTCAGGCCTTGGGAGCCGCTTTGGCGGCGCGCTTGAGGAGACGAGCGACCGTCTCCGACGTCTGCGCGCCCTTGCCGGTCCAGTACGTGAGACGGTCCTGCTTGACGGTGAAGACGCCGTCCTTGGCCGGATCGAACGTGCCGATGTTCTCGAGGAAACGGCCCCCGCGGGGGCGGCGCGCGTCGGCGACGACGAGACGATAGAACGGATGCTTCTTGGTGCCGGCGCGGGAGAGACGAATGGTGACCATGAAAAACCTTTGCGAAGGGCGCGGAACGTAGTTTTTTTGGCCTGCCCCGTCAAGCTGCGACGCGCTGGGAGGCCTCGTAGGCGTCGAGAATGTCGAGGCAGCCCTCGAAAGAATCGCAGAAAAGGAGGGTCCGCCGGAGCTCGGCGGCCCCCGGCATTCCGCGGAGATAGCCGCTCAGGTGCCGGCGCGTGACGCGGACGCCGTGGAGCTCGCCGCGCTGCCGGACATTTTCTCGGAGGTGGCCCCGGCAGAGGTCGAGGCGCTCGGCGAGCGTGGGCGGGGCGACGTCGGGCCGGCCGTCGAGGCGCGCCCGGATCTCGCGGAAGACCCACGGGTGCTCGATGGCGCGCCGCCCGACCATGACGCCCGCGCAGCCCGTCTCGCGGAGGGCCCGGTCGGCCGCGTCCGCCGAGTCGACGTCGCCGTTCACCACGACCGGGACCGACACGGCCTCGCGCACGCGCGCGGCCCACGTCCAGTCCGCGGCGCCCGAGTGGCCCATCTTCGCCGTGCGGCAGTGGAGCGTGATGGCCGCGACGCCCGCGTCCTCGAGCCGCCGCGCGAGATCGACGATGGGCTTGTGCGTCTCGTCGAGCCCGATGCGCGTCTTCACCGTCACGAGGCACGAGACGCGCGAGACGACGAGCTTGGCCATCGCCACCATCGCGTCCGGATCGCGCAGCCAGCCCGCGCCGGCGCCGCGCCCGGCGATCTTGGGCACCCAGCAGCCGCAGTTGACGTCGACGAACGCGGGCTCGGCGGCCTCGGCGACCGCCGCCGCCTCGGCGAGGCGCTCGGGGTTCGAGCCGTAGATCTGGACCGCGGTCGGCGCGTCGTCCGGGGCGAGCGTCATCTTGCGCTTGGCGTTTCGGCACCCGCGGAGCAGCCCCTCGACGTTGACGAACTCGGTGAAGCACACGTCGGCCCCGAACCCGCGCGCCATGCGCCGGAAGACGACGTCGGAGACGTCTTCCATGGGCGCGAGCATGACGGGCTTTCGCCTCATCAACTCGGTGAAGGCTTCGCGGGAAATCATCTCAACCATTCACTGACATGATGCGTGTAAGATGCAACATCATCGCCGCGTTTCGCAGCGAGCCGCTCACGTCGAGCGTGCCGCTGCGCATCGCGCCGAGCACTTCGCCCATCGTCTTTCGGCCCTCGCGGTCGCCCGCGGCGGGCACCGGGAGGCCGAGGCGGCGGGTCAGCGGCACGTTCGAGAGCGCGATGATGATGTCGGACGAGGCCCGGACGACCACGTCCGGCACGCCGACGACGCCGTCGTGGATGGTGAGCGCGCCGTGGTCGAACCGGAGGGTCATGGCGACCTCGGCGTCCTCCGCGACGATCGCGATGCGCCCGGTGATGGCCTCGAGATCCTGCGTTTTGTGGGGCTTTTGGTCGAGGTTCTGACGCAGGAGGTCGGCCAGCATGACGGCGAGGCCGTTCTCGTCCGCGCCGGGGGCCAAGGTGATTCGGGTCATGGGCGGCGGATACTACCGTAAGGAGGGGCGGGCGGCGCGCGTTGTGGTCCCATGACGGCCGCTGCTGCGCTCGACCTCGGATGGGCTATCGTCGGCCGCGCGATGACCTCGGCGGCCAAGCCCGATCTCGAGGCCGAGCGGCTGCTCGTCGAGCGCGCGCAGGCGGGCGATCGCGTCGCGATGGGCGAGCTCCTCCGGCGGCACGGCGGCGCCCTCTACGCGACGGTGCTCCTGCCGCGCCTCGGCAGCGAGGCCGCCGCGAAGGACGCGCTCGCCGAGACGTACGCGAAGGTCGTCGAGCGGATCGACCGCTTCCAGTGGCAGAACGTCGGCTTCTACCCGTGGCTCCGCACGGTCGCGCTGCGGGTCGCGATCGACGCGCTCCGCGCGCGCAAGCGCACCGTCTTGTGGGAGGCCGACGACGTCGCCCGCGAGCTCGACGCGTCGAGCACGCAGACGCCGCTCGACCAGGCCGTGCAGGAGCAGCGCGACCGTCAAGCCGCGCGCGCCCGCGTCGAGGCCGCCCTCGGCGTGATCAACGAGCGCTACGCGCGCGCCATCCGCTTGCGCGTCATCGAAGAGAAGCCCCGCGAAGAGGTCGCCCAGACGCTCGGCGTCACCCCGGCGACCTTCGACGTGCTACTTCATCGTGCGACGGCGGCGCTTCGAAAGGCTCTCCAGGAGGACTCGTCCGATGACGACGAATGACCAGGATTTTCCGCCGCCGAGCGAGGAAGAGATCCGCGAGAGCGAGAGGCTCCGCGACGCGCTCGAGGGCAAGGGATCGAGCGACGACGCCGAGCTGCTCGAGTCGGTGCGGAGCGCCGCGGCGCCGAAGCCGCTCGACCCGAAGGCGCTCGACGCGCTGGCCGACGGCGCGGTCGCGACGATGCGCCCGCGGCGCGGCGGCGTCGTCGTTCGGGTCGCGTTCGGCGCGAGCGTGCTCGTCGCGGCGGCGGCCGCGGTCGTGATCTTCGTGACGCGCGGTCCCGCGGCGCCGGCGCCCGAGCTCGCCCGCGCGCGCTCGACGCAGCCGCTCTTCCACGACTTCGACTTGCAGGGTGGCGAGAGCGCGCGAATCGATCGCATCGTCGTTGCGCGCGCCGCCGACCTGCGCGAGAACCGCTTCGCGCGATGGGGCGTGACGGACGGAAATCGAGGTCGCCGGTGAAGCCCGCGCGCGTCCAGCTCGCGGCGCTCGCCGTCGCCGCCGTCGTCCTCGCGGGCGGCGTGCTGGCGCGCTGCAGCCGCGGCGAGCCGCGCCCGACCGGCGACGACGCCGCGGTCGTCGACACCGAGCTCCTCGCGTTCCTGTCGCTCGCGCGCGCGCACCACCACGAGGCGAACCTCCTCGAGCAAGACGGCGATCTGCCCGGCGCCATCGCCGCCCTGCGCAAGATCGTCGACGCGCCGAAGCCGCACCCCGGCGAGCGGCTGCCCGAAGAGGAGGAGGTGCTCGCCGACACCTTCGCGCGCATCGCCGACCTCGAGCTCCGGAACAAGGACACGGACGCCGCGCGCCGCGACGTCGAATCGGGCTTGCTCCACGCGCCCGACCCGACGTATTTCCGCGGTCACCTGCTCGAGGTATACGGCATCGTGGAAGAGAAGCGCAGCGACGATTTGCGGGACGGCGGCCGTTCGGACGAGGCCGAGGTCGCGCGCGCGCACGCGCGGACGCTCTTGCATCAGGCCGTCGACATCCAAGAGCGCGTCATCGGCCGCTTGCTCGACGCGGGCGCCGACGCGGGGACGCGATGAGGCGAGCGCTCGCGCTCCTCGCGGTCGCGGTCGCGGCGTGCGGCGGGTCGGAGGCGGCGCCCTCGCAGACGCCGTCGACGACGGAGAAAGCGGCGCCCGAGGCGACGACCGCCGGCGGCGGGGCGACGAACCTCGCGCCGGAGGTCGCGGGCGCGCGGAACGATCTCGATCGTGCGGAGCGCGACGTCGCGGCCGCGCAGGCCGACTGCGCCGCGGCGTGCCGCGCGCTCTCGTCGATGGAGCGCGCCGCCGAGCACCTCTGCGCGCTCGATGGGGGCGCCGAGTGCACGCGCGCACGCGAGCGCGTCGAGGCGGCGCGCGAACGCGTCCGCGCGGCGTGCGGCGGGTGCGAGCGTTGACGGACGTCGCGGTCCGGACCGACGTCCGCGAGGGCGGCGCGTGGACGCTCGCCCAGCGCGCCAAGAACGACTGCCTCTTCGCGCTCGCGAGCGCGGCGCTCTTCTTCGCGCGCCTCGCGTCGCAGGGCGCGCTCGTGCGCTTCGGCCGGCGCGCGGGCCGGCTCGTCCACGCGCTCGCGGCGAGCCTGCGGCGCCGCGCGCGTCGAAACCTCGCCCTCGCCTTCCCCGAGATGACGCCGGACGAGCGCGCGCGCGTCGCCCGCGCGTCCTTCGAGAACGTCGGCGCCGATCTCGCCGGCGCGATCGCGTCGCTCGGCGCGCCGTCCCCGCTCCTCTCGATGCCCGAGGCGTCGCGCGCGGTGCTCCGCGAAGCGCTCGCCGAAGGCCGCGGCGTCGTCCTTCCGTCGGCGCACCTCGGCCCGTGGGAGCGCCTCGCGGCGACGCTCGTCGCGTGCGGATTCCCGCTCACGGCCGTCGTGCGCGAGAGCTACGACCCGCGCTTCGACGCGCTGGTCGAGGGCGTGCGCGCGCGCGCCGGCGTTCGCACCATCGCGCGCGGCAGCCGCACCGCGGGGACGCGCATCGTGCGCGTGCTCCGCGCGGGCGGCGTGCTCGGCGTCCCGATGGACCTCCGGACGCGCGCCGAGTCGGTCACCGTCCCGCTCCTCGGCGCACCCGCCGAGACCGCCGTCGGCCCCGCGCGCATCGCGCTTCGGACGGGCGCGCCGGTCGTCGTGTGCACCGTCGCCGCGTCGGGCGACTCGCCCGATCTCGAGGTCACCTGCACGAGGCTTCGCTCGGCCGGCGGGGAAATCGAGCTCACCGCCGCCATCAACGAGGAGCTCGGCCGCCGCATTCGCGCCGTGCCCGAGCGCTGGCTGTGGATGCACCCGCGGTTTCGCGACGAGATCTTGTGAGCCGCCCACCGGTGCAGCTACGCTCGCGATCCCGATGGTGCACCCCTCCTGGAAGCCCGTCTTCGATCGATTCACGCGTCTCAAGGCGAGCTGGCCAGCGCGCGCTTGGAGCTGGGACAGCCGGCTCGTCTGCGTGACGTCGTCGTTCACCGTCGAGTTCGAGTCCAAGGCGCGCACCGCCGCGCTCGACGCGCTCCCGCTCGAGTACACGTCGGCGACGCTCGGCCGCGCGAACAGCGATCTCCGCCGCGTCGCCGAGCGCACGGGGGGCCTGCGCATCGGCCAGCTCCTCCTCACGGCGCGCGAGTCGACGCCCGTCATGGTCTTCGGTTTGTGGTGGCCGTGGGGCGACGGCGCGACGACCTCGTTCCGCGTCGGTCTCGACGGCCTCGAGTGGGACGACGATCCCTACCCCGCCGTCCGCGAGATCTTCGGCGTGCAGCTCTAGGATGGCCGCCAAGAAGAAGCGCGTCACGCGCAAGAGCAAGACCAAGGAGCTCGCCGCGCCGACCGCGCGCGCCGCCGCGTCCGCCGCGCCGGACCTCGCCGAGCTCCGCGCGCGCGTCGAGGGCGACGAGGGCGCCGTCGTCGGGACGTACGTCGATCCGTTCGCGGGCAAGCCGCTCATGATCGCGCTCTTGCCCATCGACAAGGTGGAGCCGACGCCGTTCCAGCGCGACGTCTCCGAGTCGCACGAAAAAAAGCTCGAGAACGTCATCTCCAAGACCGGCCGCTTCCTCGACCCCATCGTCGCCGTCACCGCGCCGAGCGGAGGCTACTGGACGCCGAACGGAAATCACCGCCTCCAGGCCATGAAGGCGCTCGGCGCGAAATCGATCACGGCGCTCGTCGTCCCCGAGCACGAGGTCGCGTGGCAAATCCTCGCGCTCAACACCGAGCGCGCGCACAACTTGAAGGAGCGCGCGCTCGAGGTCATCCGCATCTACCGAAACCTCCTCGAAGAGCGCGGCGACGAGCCCGAGGAGACGTTCGACTACTTCTTCGAGGACCCGGCGCTCATCACGCTCGGCGCTTGCTACGAGTCCACGCCGCGCTTCGCGGGCGGCGCGTACCACCCCGTGCTCCGCCGCTGCGAGAGCTTCTCGAGCGCGCCCTTGAAAAAAGCGATCGTGACGCGCGAGAAGACCGCGGGCCTGCTTCGCGAGGTCGAGACGCACGTGTCGAGCGTCGTCCAGCGCCTCCGCGACAAAGGCCTCACGAGCCCGTACCTGCGGCCCTTCGTCGTCGCGCGCATCAACCCGCTGCGCTTCAAGAAGGGCGAGCCGCCGCCCGTCGACGAGGTGCTCGAGCAGATGCGCGACAAGGCCGCGCGCTTCAACGTCGACAAGGTGCGCCAGCAAGACCTGATGGGCGCGTCCGGCCCGCCGCCGACCGAGGAATGAACGCGCGCGACGCCCTGCGCGCGGCGCGCGAGCGCGCGTTCTGGCTCGAGAAGGCGCCGGGCCTGCACATCGGCGAGCTCGGCGCGAGCGCCCACGCGGGCGCGCTCGACGTGCGCGAGGAGAAGCAGCGCCTCGAGACCGCGGGCTGGTCGCGCTTCGATCGCCTCGTCCCGGCGGAGGACGCGCGGCGTCTCGCCGAGGGGATTCGATGCTTGCATGATGCAAACATCCCGACGCCCTTCCTCTACGTGTTCGACGAGCCGTGGGCGATCACGACGCGCGGCCGCTTCACGCCGACGTTCGCCGCGCTGATGGGCGCGACGCCGCGCGTCTTGCCGGACGCGTGGGCCTGGTACGTCGTCGAAGGTCGCGGCTGGGCCCCGCACCGCGGCGTGACCGAGCGCGGGACCGAGCTCCTCAACGTGTGGATCGCGCTCTCGGACGTCGGCGAAGAGAGCGCGTGCATGCACGTCGTCCCACTCGACCGCGATCCGCACTGGCCCGGCGCGCTCGAGCGCGTGGACGTCGACCCCGCGCGCGCCGTCGCGCTCCCCGTTCCCGCCGGCAGCGTCCTCGCGTGGAACGCGAACGTCCTTCACTGGGGCGGCGAGATGAAGCCGGGCGCGCCGCCGCGCGTGAGCATGTCGTTCACGCTCGCGCCGGGCGCGCCGACCGAGCCGCCGGCGTTCGAGGAGCGCATCGATCTCGTCGCCGACATGCTCCTCGCGTACCGGGAGCCGGCGGGCGTGTCGGGGCCGTGGCTCGAGTGGGCTCGTCTCTGGTCGGGCATGCGCGCCGTTCGACGCTAATTTCACTTCGTCGCGGGCGCTCCGATACGATTTCTTCATGTTCGTCCCGAAGAACGACCGCAAGGCCACCCGTCATCACGTCCGCATCGATTGCGAGGTCGTCCGCGAGAGCGACTTCCGCCTCGTCGGGCATCGAACCCTCGACCTCTCCCACGACGGCATGCTCGTCCGAACGACCGAGGACGTCCGCGTCGGCGACCGCCTCCTCGTGAGCTTCCAGGCGACGCCGCTCGGGCTCTGGTTCGACGCGCAGGCCGAGGTCATGCGCCTCATTCGCGGCCGCCGCCCGGAGGACGAGGGCCGCGCCCTCGGGCTCCGCTTCGTGGACATGCCCGCGATTCCACGCCTGATTTTGCGCGGCCACCTGCGCCGCGTGCCGCCCCCGCTCCCCCAGCGCCCGCGCCGCGTCGACTACGCCGCCACGATTCGCCAGATCGCAGCGGCCTGATCGTTCGGATCCGAACGATCTCCGCAGATCCTTCGGCTTTCTCGGACGTCCATCGGGGATGTCCCTCGCCGACTGGCTCCAGAACCCGCGCATCCGCCGGACGATCGCCGCCAGCGCCGTCGTGCTCGCGACCGGCGGTCTCGTGCTGTTTCGGTCGCCGACGCCCTCGATCGCGGGCCCCCTCGCCGTCCACACCGATGCGACGCACGCCACGTTCGCGGGGCCCGGGCTCCGCGGGAGCGTCGCGCTGAGCCACGGCGCCGTGCTCGCGGGCGGCGACCGCGACGTCTACGCCGAGGTGCGGCTGTCGGCCGACCCCGCCGAGCGGAGCGGCGACCGCGCACCGTTCGCGCTCGCCATCGCGCTCGACACGTCGGGCTCGATGATGGAGGACGAAAAGCTCGATCAGGCCAAGCGCGCCGTGCTCGAGCTCGTGCGCGACATGCGCGACGACGACCAAATCGCGGTCGTGCGCTACTCGGACTACGCGACGGTCGTGCAGCCGCTCGCCCGCGTCGCCGACGTGCGCGAGACGCTCGCGGTGCAGGTCCGCCAGCTCGAAGCGGCCGGCGGCACCGCGATCCCGCGGGGCCTCCAGTCCGCGCTGGGCCTGCTCCAGGAGGCCGGGCGCGGCCGCGTGCGACGCGTCGTCCTCGTGAGCGACGGGCTCGACTCGTCGCGCCTCGAGAGCGAGCACCTCGCGAAGCAGAGCTTCGACCACGGCGTCACCATCTCGTCGCTCGGCATCGGGCTCGACTTCGACGAGTCGTACATGGGCGCGGTCGCGCGCGAGGGGCACGGGAATTTCGCCTACGTGAAGGACGGCTCGACCCTCGCCTCGTTCCTCCAGCGCGAGCTCCACGAGACCGCGAGCACCACCATCGAGGGCGCGGTCGTGAAGCTCGAGCTGCCGAGCGGCGTGCGCTTCGTGAGCGCGGCCGGCGCCGACGCGCGCGTGGTCGACGACAAGGCCATCGAGCTCCGCTTCGGCTCGCTCTTCGCGCGCGACGAGCGGCGCGCGATCGTGCACCTCACCGCGCGCCTCGACGCGGGCGAGACCGTGCAGGTCGGCGCCGCCGCCGACTGGACGCAGATCCTCCCGAGCGCCGGGGCACCGTTCGTCCCCGCTCGCATCGAGATCGGCGCGCTCTCTCTGCGCGGCGCGGTCGACACGCAGTCGGTCGAGCAGTCGCGCGACGGCGTCGTCTTCGCGGACGCGACCAGCGTCATCGCGTCGCAGCGCGAGCTCGAGGCGACTACCGCGTTCGCCAACGGCGACGTGAGGCGCGCGCAGCAGCTCATCGAGCAGAACGTGAACGAGCTCAACGCGGCGGCGGCGCTCGCTCCGTCGGCCGCGCCCAAGCTCAAGAAGCAGCTCGCCGCCTACGACGAGACGAAGCAGAGCTTCCACGCGGCGCCCGGGAGCGGCGCCGGACGCGCGGCCGCCAAGCGCGCGTTCCAGCAGGATTGGCAGAACCTCGACCGGGTCGCGTACTGAAGGAGAGCATCGCCATGCGTAGAGTCCTCTTGCCCGTCGTCGCTGCCGCCGCGTTCGGCGCGGCACCGCTCGCCTCGCGCCTCGGCGTCGTGTCCGGCTCGGCGCTGCTCGTGCTCCTCGGCGTGGCCCTCGCGCTCGCGGCGAGCGGGTCGATGTCCTCGATCGCGATCGCGGCGGGCGCGCTCGGCGCGTTCGGCGGGCACGTCGTCGGCTCGGTCGTCCCGGCCGCCGGCGGCGCGGTGCTCGTCGGCATGGCCTTCGCGGAGCGCACCACGCGCGTCCGCGGGAAGAACGCGCGCCTCGTGCACGTGGGCGCGAGCCTCGTCGTCGGCGCCCTCGCTGGCTCGCTCGCGAGCGCGTATGCCTCGGCCTCGCCCGCGGTGCGCGGCGTCGCCGTCCTCGTGTGCGCGGTCCTCGTGGCCCTGCCGCTCCTCGTCGACGCCGACGACCCGCTCGCCGCCGCGCTCGACGCCGCCTCGGCGCGCGTCGCCGAGCCCGCGCGCGGCTCGCTGCGCGACGCGGCCGAGCTCCGCCGCCAGTCGCGCGACGTCCCGCTCGACGCATCGACGACGCGCACCGTCGCGGAGACGTGGCGCGTCCTCGGCAAGCTCGCGCGGTCGCGCCTCGCCATCGAGCGCACGCGCACGCTCGTCACCGACGCGACCTCCCCGGCCGCGACCGTCTCGACGATGGTCGACCGCCGCATCGCCGACCACGTCGCCGCCCTCGCCCGCGCTTACTCCGCCGCCGGCGCCGCGCGCGCCGCGGAGACGACGCTCGAAGACGCCGCGCTCAAGGACGCGCAGATCGCCGGTGAGTCGCTCGAGGAGACCTCGCGCGCTCTCGTCGACGTGAAGTGAAGCCTCACCAGCGGTGATACGCCGGGTGCCCCGGCTTCACCGCGACGAAGGTGCCGCGACACGTCGCCGTCACCTTCCCTGCGGCCGTGAGCGTCGCCTCGACCACGGCGCGGTCGCCCTCGGACTCGACCACCTTCGCGCGCAAGTGGAGCGTCTCGCCGATCGGCGTCGGCCGCTTGAGCGTCACGTGGAAATCGGCCGTGACCGTGCACGGCGGCGCGTCGGCGCCGGACTTCTTCATGAGGTGCATCGCCGCGGTCCAGTTCGAGTGGCAGTCGAGGAGCGCGCCGCAGATGCCGCCGTTGACGACGCCCGGAAACGCGAGGTGGTGCGGCTCCGCGCGAAAGTCGCAGACGAGCTCGTCGCCCTCCTCGAAGCTCCGGATGCGGAGCCCCTTCTCGTTCGCGGGCCCGCACCCGAAGCACTCGTTCCTCGGCGCGTAGCGTTCCTGCACGCTCGGCGCGGTCATTTCGTCTTCTTCGGGGCCTGCTTCGCGCGCCACTCGGCGAGCTTCTTCGTGCGGCGCTTCTTTTGTTTGTTTCGCTTGGGCGGATCTTGCGGGGTCGTCATGAGGGCTCCTTTTGGCTGGCCGACTCTAGCTCGTCGGTCGTCGGAAGTGTGGTGATCGCGCTGAGCGCCATCGTGCCGTCGGCGCTCTGCCGCTCGAGGGTCGCGAGCCACGCGTCGATGGCCTTCGCGACCGGCTCGAGCCAGCCCATGCGCGCGAACCGCGCGAGGAGGTGCGGCGTGTGGTCGCCCGCGCGGCGCGTGTCGCCGAAGGCCGTACGCGCCGCCTCGATCTCGCGGAGCGCGTCGTCCCAGCGCTCTTCGACGTTCGCGAGCCACGCGGCGGTGAGGTGCCGGTGCTGGCGCGGCTCCGCCTCGTCGAGCTCGTAGCCCGCCGTCTCGTCGACCAGGGCGTGCGCGGTCGAGTCGCCGCGCGCGAGCGCGATCTGCGCGAAGAGGAGCTTCGCCTCGACGATGCCCCACGGGTCCGCGAGGTTCTCGTAGATGGCGCGCGCCGACTCGGCGTGCACGGTCGCGGCGTCGAGGTCGTTCGTGTCGATCGCGATCATCGCGAGGAGGCGCTCGGCCGCGCCCTCTCCGCGCGGATTGCGCAGATCACGCAGCGACGCGCGCGCCGCGAGCGCCGTCGTCCGCGCACGCTCCATCTCGAACGCGCGGTGATCGGCGTGCGCGAGCACGACGTCGCACTGGGCCATGCCGAGCCGGTAGCCGATCCCGTCGAGCTCGGCCCGCGCCTCGAGCGCGCGCTCGCGGGCGCGCCGGAACGCGCCGACCGCCGTGTTGATCATCGCGAGCAAGATGAGGCACTGCGCGCGACCGAGCGGGTCGTCGAGCGCGCTGCACCGCTTCTGCGCGTCGTGGAGGATCGTCCGCGCGTCCTCGTGGCGCCCGAGCAGGTATTCGATCTCGCCCAGCACGACCAGGCAGTGCGCCTGCCCCGCTTCGTCGCCGATGTCCTCGTAGAGCCGACGCGCGCGCTCGACGTACGCGTGGCCCTGCGCGGTCTGTCCGCGATCCGAGAGCACGTGACCGAGCAGGCGCATCGCGCTCGCCTCGTGCGCCCGGTCGCCAGCGGCGGCGAACGCCTCGCGCGCGGTCTCCGCGTTCTCCTGCGCGGCGTCGAGCTTGCCCGCGTGCCGGAGCGCCTCGCCGCGCCAGAGCGCGTACTCCGCGGCGGCGGCGCCCGTCACGCGCCCTTCGAGCAGCTCGAGATCGCGCAGCGTCGCCGCGGTGTCGCGGCCGCGCCGCCACGATCCCTCGATGAACTGGAACATGAGGCGCGCCGCCGGCTCGTCGTCCCCCGCGCGCAGGAGGTTCTGCACGCGGTGCTTCATGATGCGGCGCGATCCGGACGCGGGATGCTTCGCGAGCGCGGAGGCCGCGAGCCGATAGATCGCGGGCGCGTCGTTGCGCTCGGTGAGGCGCACGAGCAAGTGCTCGAGGAGGAGCGCGTGCGGCCAGCGGTAGCGGTCGTTTCCCGACGCGAGGAGGATCTGCGCGCGCCCGAGCGCGACCAGCGCGTCGCGCGCGTCGAGGCCGAGCGCGGACACGAGCGACTTCAGCACCTCGCCGCGGATGTCTTCGCCGAGCGCGGCCGCCGCGTACGCCGCGAGGCGCATGTCGGTCGGCACCGCGCGGAGGCGCTCGTCCCACAGCTCGGCGGTCGTGATCGCGCGGCCTTCGAGCGCGCTCGTCGGCACCTCGTAGCGGTTCCCGTTGAGCTTCAGGTAACCGCCGCCGGCCCACGCATGCAGCAGCTGCAGCGCGAAGAGCGGGTTTCCGTTGCTCTGCTCGACGCCCTTCTTCACGGCGTCGCTCGCGAGCGGCAACGTCGCGCGGAGGAGCGCCGTCGTCTCCTCGGGTCCGAGCGGCAAGAGCTCGAGCACCTCGCCGTTCCAGTCCGCGCGCGTCGCTTCGAGGCGGAGCGCGGCGTCGAGGTCGGTCGCGAGGGTCTCGCTGCGCGCCGTCGCGATCGCGAGCATCTTGAGCGTGCTCGGCGCGCGCCGCACCCGCGCGAGCACGTCGAACGTGTTCGGCGACGAGAGGTGCAGATCGTCGAACCAAAGCAGGATCGGCCGGTCGTGCCCGATGCGCTCGAGCACGCGCTGCATGACGGCGACGCGGAGCTCCGGCGTGTCGAGCACGAACCGCTTGCCCGTCGGCCCGAGCGGCACGTTGGTCCCGACCGGCGAAGGACGGAGCCACTCCGCCGTCGCCGCGACCCACGTGAGCGACGCGTCGTCCTTCGGGTCCACTTCCCAGCGCTGCATGAGAGTCTGCTCGACGAGCGCTCGGTCCGCGCCCTCGAGCCCGAAGTGCGCGTTCACCGCGCCGGTGATGCCGTCGAGCGGCGTCGCGATGCGCCCGTAGCGCGCGCGGAGCGGCACCATCATGCCCTGCTCGTGCGCCTGCTCGCAGAGCCACTCGGCGAGGCGGCTCTTGCCGACGCCCGCTTCGCCGATGATCGCGACCATCCTCCGCGCGTACGCGCTCCGCGCCGGCGCGCCGCAGACGGCGAGGACGATCTGCCAGAGCTTTCCGCGCTCGTCGTCGCGCGCGATCATCGGCGACGGGCGCAGGCTCAAGAGCCCCGGCGTGAGCGACTGCGCGGCCGCGACGGCCGTGCCGAGCGCCGGGCGCGACGACGCGGGCGCGGCGCGCACCGTGGGCGCCGCCGCCATCACCTCTTCCATCGCCTGGGTGTGCGCCGGGCGAAACGCCGCCCACGCGCGGCGCCCGTCGGCGGCGTACTCGAATCGCTGCCACGGCTTCTTCGCGAGCAGGCGCTGCACGAAGCCGCTCACGCCGGGCGGCACGTCGGGCGGCAGATCGAGCGGCGGCACCGGCGTCCGCTTGTGCGCGCGGAGCACCTCCTGCGCGTTCCCCTCGAACACCTCCTTGCCGACGAGGACGCGGTAGATGATGCACCCGAGCGCGTACAAATCCGTTGCAGCTCCAACGAGCGTCGCGGCGCGCCGAATCTGCTCGGGCGCGACCCAGCCGACCGTCCCCGCCCCCGAGTGCACCGACGCCTCCGGCGCGGGCCCGGCCGCGAGCCGCGGGTCGTGGCGCGGCGTGCGGAGCCACGCGAGCCCGAGGTCGAGGATGTACGCGCGCACCATCTTGTGCGGCCCGGCGACGTCGAGCATCACGTTCGAGGGCTTGAGGTCGCCGTGGATGACGCCGCGCGCGTGCGCGTGCGCGAGCCCCGCGAGCACCTGGTCGACCAGCGCCCACACGAGCGAAAACGGCATCTTCGTCGTGTACATCCACTCGTGCACGCTCCGCCCCGGGAGCACGTCCATCACGAGGTACGGCGAGCCGTCGGCGAGCTGGCCGAAATCGCGCGCGCGCACGATGGCCGGGTGATCGAGCGACGCGACCGCGCGCGCCTCCTGGTGGAACCAGAACGTCTCTTCCTGTCGCTGGGCGCTCTTCTCCTCCGGGATGCGCAGGCGCTTCAGCGCGACGCGCTCGTTGGTCGCGAGGTCGCGGCACAGGTACACGACGCCCATGCCCCCCTTTCCGAGCTCGCGCACCACCTCGTAGCGGCCCGCGAGGAGGGCGCCTATCTCGCTCTTGGGTTCCGCCGACGGGGGGCTCGAGCGCGTATCGCGATCCGAAGGCGCCATGATGACGGTGCCGCCGAAGTTAGCACCATTCTCAGGCGCCGCGGGCTGCTTGCGCTTGCTTGAGGCGGTCGCCGATGGTCTCGCGCAGCTTCACGATGTCGTACCGCGCCGGGCGATCGCCCTCGGGCATCTCGGCGACCTCGCGCGCGATCGATTCCGCGTAGGCGCGCGGGCGCTCCGGCACGCCGAGCCGTTCGCCGAGCGTGGCGAGCGCGGTGGCTTCCTCTGCCGTCACCTCACCGTCGAGGTTCGCGATCCAGCACGCGAGCGCGTACACGAACAAGCGATCTTCTTTGGACATCGTCGAGCGATCGACGGTGCCGAGATCGATCCGCTCGCGCGTCGCCGACTCGATCTCTTCGATCTCCTCGAGGTCGAGCCCCGCCTCGACCGCCGCGCGAACGATGGCGTCCGCTTCGTCCGGATCGAGGCGTCCGTCGGCCCAAGCGATGGCCGCGAGCGCCAGAAAGATGTCGCGCTTCAGCTCGATGACCCCACCCGTTCCGCTCATATCGCGAGGTTAGCCGAAAATGTGCTCCGCAAACCTACCTATTTGTCGAGGGAGGGGGGCTTTTCGCCCGCGACGGACGTACGATGGGGCACGTCACGGAGGCGTCATGGAGACACACGATACGCAAAGCGCTCGTATGCTCGCCGTCGCTTTCTTCGTCTTGATCGGAGCTGCGCTCGCATTCGTCGTCGGACAACGCGTCGGCGGCTCGCTCGATCGCCACGGTCGCAGCGTGACGATCGCGCACGACCACGCGGCGTCGCCGCCTGCGCCGCCCGTCGCTCAAAAGTGACTACGCGGCCAGCTCGCTCTTCTTGACGTCACTCTTCTTGACGATGTGGGGCATCGTCCGGAAG
>Ga0335082_10002186_pt1 | contig 21012 bp, 17 predicted proteins | sample Lox_Sample_41_FD_206718 | JGI IMG/M metagenome (GOLD analysis project Ga0335082, IMG submission 206718) | Soil microbial communities from Loxahatchee National Wildlife Refuge, Florida, United States - Lox_Sample_4.1 | ecosystem: Environmental > Terrestrial > Soil > Wetlands | place: USA...
CAACGGCCGCTACGGCACGCCCGTGTGGTCGCCGCGCGGTGACCTCATCGCCTTCACCAAGATCGACGGCGGCAGCTTCTACATCGGCGTGATGAAGCCCGACGGGAGCGGCGAGCGCCTCCTCGCCAACGGATTCCTGGTGGAGGGGCCGACCTGGGCGCCCAACGGCCGCGTTCTCATGTATACGCGCCAGTCGCCGGGCGGCCCGCGCGGCGACGCCAAGCGCATCTACAGCATCGATCTCACGGGTGCCAACGAGCGCGAGATCGTGACGCCGCAAGATGCCTCAGATCCCGCCTGGTCGCCCCTGGGGAGCCCTTGAACCAGTGGTTAAACGGAACTATAGTCGCGCCCGTGTCGCCGGCTGCGACGCGCGTGTCCGCGGCCGGTGCCCGCCATCCGAGGTGGAGCCGCTTCGGCGACGCCGTCCGAACAATCCGGGTCCAACCCAATCCCAGGATCATCGAAGGGAGTAAAAAATGAATTTGAAAATCTTGACCCTGCTTGCGGCCGTCCTACTCGTCGCCGCTTGCGAGCAGAAGCCCGCCGACCAAGGTGCGCAGACCGGCACCGGGCAGCAAGGGCAGCAGATGACGGGCTCTCCGAACGACATCATGAAGCAGAGGGCGGGCGACACGATCTACTTCGCATTCGACCGGAGCGACATCACCGCGGAAGCGCGCGCGACCTTGCAGCGCCAGGCGCAGGTGCTGCAGCAGAATCCCTCCTGGACGGTCACCATCCAGGGCCATTGCGACGAGCGCGGCACCGTCGAGTACAACCTCGGCCTCGGCGAGCGTCGCGCCAATGCCACCCGGCAGGCCTTGATCGCGCTCGGCGTCGCTGCCAACCGAATCCAAATCATCAGCTACGGTAAGGAGCGCCCCGCGGTCGTCGGCCACAACGAGCAGGCCTGGGCGCAAAACCGCCGCGCCGTCACGGTCGTCAACTGATAGCCCGCGAGCGCTCCGATCGAGCGTGACGCTACGAGGCGCGCCTGCCTCCTCCCTCGGTACCGAAAGAGGGGTGGGGCAGGCGCCCTTTTTTTGCCCAAAAGCGGGCCTAGGGTGCGCGCTGGGGATGAGCGCGGGGCGCGGCGGGGTCCGTGCCCGGCACGGCAATCGGACGGGATGACGATGCAACGCCTGGCAATCTGCGCGGGAGTCTCGATGCTGGCGCTGGTGGCGCTGGCGGCCGTCGGGCGCGCGCAGCAGGACGACCGCGACCTGCAGCCGCTGCTCGACCGGCTCGAGCGCATCGAGCGCGACGTCAACATGCTGCAGCGCCAGGTTTACCGCGGCGGCGGCGCGCCCGTGACCGGAGGAGGCAGCGTTCAGCCCGGCGGCAATGCACTCAATCTGGAGATCCGCGTGGGGCGGATCGAGGATCAGATGCGCGGCCTCACCGGCCAGATCGAAGAGACCAATCACAAGATCGATCAACTGGCCCGCCGTCTCGAGCAGCTGCAAAGCGATCTCGAGTTCAGGCTCTCCCAACTCGAGCAGGGTGGCGGCCAGCCCGGCGCTGCACCTCCCCCCCAGCGGGGCGCCGCTCCGCAGCCGCAGCAGACGTCGCAGACGCCGCCCTCCTCGCGCGGCGGCGCGCCTCAGCCTCGCTCCTCCACGGGCGATACCGGCTCGATACCCACGAACAGGGAGCCCGGCGTTCTAGGCACTTTCCGTCCGCCGACGGGCCAGGATCAGAGCAGCGCACAGGCGCCGGCGCCCACTCCCCCGCCTGCGCCGGCGCCGGGCACCGAGACCGCGAGCTTGCCGCCGGGCTCGTCGGTCGATCAGTACAATTACGCATTCGGTCTTCTGCGCCAGGCGCGCTACGAGGACGCGGAGCAGGCGTTCCGGACCTTCATCCAGCGCAACCCCAACGATCCCCTGGCCGCGAGCGCGCAGTATTGGCTCGGCGAGAGCTTTTACGCGCGCAAGGAATACTCCCAGGCAGCGAGCGCCTTCGCGGAATGCTACGAGAAATATCCCAAGGGCACGAAGGCGCCGGACAGTCTCCTGAAGCTCGGCATGTCCCTCGCCAATCTCGGGCAGAAGGACAACGCCTGCCGCGCCTTCCAGCGCCTCGACCGAGACTTCCCGCAAGCGCAGAGCTACATCAGGGAGCGCGAGGTCGCGGAGAAGCGGCGCATCGGCTGCGGCTGATCGGGGCGCCACGGGAGGCAGGCTTGGGAATAGCGATCCGACTCCTTTGAACGGCCGCGAGTTCGCGCGGCTCATGGCGCCGCTCGGCCCGTTCGAGCCGCGGCCGCTCCTTGCCGTCGCGGTCTCCGGCGGCGCCGACAGCATGGCGCTCGCTCTCCTTGCGGAGCGCTGGGCGCGCGCCCGCCGCGGGCGCATCGTGGCCCTCACCGTCGACCATCGCCTGCGGCCGGAGTCGGCCGCCGAGGCGCGACAGGTCGGACGCTGGCTCCGCGCCCGCGGAATCGCGCACCGGATCTTGGTCTGGAGCGGCGAGCGGCCGCGCGCCGATCTGCAGGCGGCTGCGCGGGCCGCGCGCTACCGCCTCCTCGAGGAGTGGTGCCGGGAATTCGGTTGCCTCCACCTGCTCACGGCTCACCACCGGGAGGATCAAGCCGAGACCTTCTGGCTGCGTCTCGCGCGGGGGAGCGGGCTCGACGGCCTCGCGGGCATGCCCGCTTTGAGCGAGCGCGCCTCTTGCCGCATCTTGAGGCCGCTGCTGCCGGTAGCGCCGGAGCGGCTCCGCTCGCTCCTGCGCGAGCGCCGGCAGGCCTGGATAGAGGATCCCAGCAACGAGAACCCGAGCTATGCGCGCGTCCGCGTGCGCAAGGCCCGCGCGCTCCTCGCCGCCGAGGGCCTCGGGGCCGACCGTCTTGCGGAGACCATGCGCAATTTGGGCCGCGCCCGCGCCGCGCTCGAGGCGGCGGCCATCGGCGTCATGGTGCAGTCCGTCGGCATCGACCCCGGCGGCTGGGCATGGCTCGATCCTGCGGTCCTCACGAAGGCGCCGCGCGAGACCGCGCTCCGCGTGCTCGGCGCTCTCCTCGCGACCATCGGCGGCGGCGCCTATCCCCCACGCCTCGCGCGGACCGAGCGCCTCTATGACGAGCTCCTGATTGGCGGCCTGGGTGGAGGGCGCACGCTGGGCGGATGCCGTGTCGTCGAGAGCCGCGGGTCGATCCTGATTTGCCGAGAAATTGCGGCAGCTCAGGAACCGCTAGAGCTGCGCTTCGAGGGCCGTGCCGTCTGGGACGAGCGCGCTCGCATGGCCTTGCCCAAGAAATTGCCACGGGGGATTAGCTTGGGCCCGCTTGGAGCGCTGCGCGAGGGATTGCCGGCGACGGCGCGGGAGCGGCTGAGGCGGGTGCCGGAAGCGGCGCGTGCGAGCCTGTCCGTGCTGCGGGACTCCAGGGGAAGGCTGGCGGCGGTGCCGGCGATTGGCTGGGCCAAGCCGATATACGGTCTGCTCCTTGCCGAGGGGTCACTACGCTTCCGCCCGCCCCGTCCGCTCGCGCCCATTGGCTTCGTCGAGGCGGGACCTGAGATCGCAGGGGAGGGCGGCAAGACCGTGCGCAATCGCCGGCCACTCCGCCTGAGTTAACAGTTGTTTAATTCCAGCGGCATCTTATGTTGAGTGGGAGGTATCGGCGGCGCTTGGCGCCTGCGGCCCGGGCTTGGCCGGGAGCGGTGTCGCGGCGGCCAGCGATACCCGGGAAAGGCCTTTATCCGTGAATAGCTTCGGCAAGAATCTCGCGCTTTGGATCATCATCATTTTGCTGGTGATGCTGCTCTTCAACCTGTTCCAGAACTCGAACCGAAGCAGCGCGCAGGCTCCCATCAGCTACAGCGACTTCCTGACCGACGTCGGCAACAAGCAGGTCCGCAGCGTCACGGTCCAGGGCAACACCATCACCGGCGTGCGCGAGGGCGGAAGCACCTTCACGACCAACGCCCCCACCAACGACCCCGACCTCTGGAAGACGCTCAAGGACAACAAGGTCCAGATCCGCGTGGGCCAGTCCGAGGAGAACGTGCCCTCGGTGCTCGGCATGGTCATCTCCTGGTTCCCAGGCCTCCTCATGATCGGGCTCTGGTTCTTCGTCATGCGCCAGATGCAGGGCGGCGGCGGGCGCGCCATGGGATTCGGCAAGAGCCGCGCGCGACTGCTCACTGAGAAAGTCGGGCGCGTCACCTTCGACGACGTCGCGGGGATCGACGAGGCGAAGCAGGAGCTCGAGGAGATCGTCGAGTACCTGAAGGACCCGCAGAAGTTCCAGCGCCTCGGCGGCAAGATTCCGAAGGGCGTATTACTCGTGGGCCCGCCCGGCACCGGCAAGACCTTGCTCGCGCGCGCCATCGCCGGCGAGGCGAACGTGCCCTTCTTCACCATCTCGGGCTCGGATTTCGTGGAGATGTTCGTGGGCGTGGGCGCGAGCCGGGTCCGCGACATGTTCGAGCAGGGCAAGAAGAACGCCCCCTGCATCATCTTCATCGACGAGATCGACGCGGTCGGCCGCCATCGCGGCGCCGGTCTCGGCGGCGGCAACGACGAGCGCGAGCAGACCCTCAACCAGCTCCTCGTGGAGATGGACGGCTTCGAGGCGAACGAGGGCGTGATCCTCATCGCCGCCACCAACCGGCCGGACGTGCTCGACCCCGCGCTGCTGCGCCCGGGCCGCTTCGACCGCCAGGTCGTGGTGCCGAACCCCGACGTGGTGGGACGCGAGAAGATCCTCAAGGTGCACATGCGCAAGGTGCCGCTCGCCTCCGACGTGGATCCCCGCATCATCGCCCGCGGGACGCCCGGCTTCTCCGGCGCCGATCTCGCGAACCTCGTCAACGAAGCCGCGCTGATGGCCGCACGCAAGGGCAAGCGCTCGGTCTCGATGCAGGAGTTCGAGCAGGCGAAGGACAAGGTCATGATGGGCGCCGAGCGGCGCTCCATGGTCATGACCGAGGACGAGAAGAAGCTCACCGCCTATCACGAGGGCGGCCACGCACTCGTCATGCTCTACGCCGAGGGCCACGAGCCGCTCCACAAGGTCACGATCATCCCGCGGGGACGCGCGCTCGGCCTCACCATGTTCCTCCCGGAGCGCGACAAGTACAGCCAGTCGAAGCAGGAGCTGCAGGCGGTGGTCGCGAGTCTATTCGGCGGCCGCGTCGCAGAGCAGCTAATCTTCGGCGACGAGAAGGTCACGACCGGCGCCGCCATGGACATCAAGCAGGCCACCAACATCGCGCGCCGCATGGTGACGGAATGGGGCTTCAGCGATAAGCTCGGGCCGCTGCGCTACAGCGAGAACGAGGAGGAGGTCTTCCTGGGCCACTCCGTGACGCAGCGCAAGAACGTCTCCGATGCGACCGCGGCAGTGATCGACCAGGAAATCCGCCGCATCGTCGAGGAAGGCGAGCAAAAGGCGCGGCAGATCCTCACCGAGCATCTCGAGGAGCTGCACGCGCTTGCGAAGGGCCTCCTCGAGTTCGAGACGCTGAGCGCAGATGAGATCCGCCGCGTCATCCGCGGCGAGAAGATCGTGCGCGACACCGGCGGCCCGGCCGAGGACCCGCAACGAGCCGCGCCTGGCCGCCGCTCCTCCGTCCCGCCCACCGGCAAGGCCGCCGGCGGCTTCGAGCCGGAGCCGCAGCCCGGCGCCTGATCCGCCGGTGCCGCCGCCGCGGCTCCGCCCTCTCGGGCTCCTCAGGGGGACCGTCGCGTCGGCTAGCGTCGCAGCGGGAACCGCGCGCTGGGTCGCTGGCGGCCCAGTCGCCTTCACGCAGATCCAGGTGCTGCAGCGCGGGAAGCCCGACGTTACGATGGCGCTCGCGCGCGTTCCCGAATCCTTCGAGCGCTGTCCCGATTGGCGCGAGATCGCGCTACCCGCTCTGGAACGGCTCTCGGCGCCGCGGCCGCCCTGGGCCGGGCTGTCGCTCGATCGCAGGCGGCTCATGGGCGTCCTCAACGTGACGCCCGACAGCTTCTCCGACGGCGGCGCCTTCCTCGATCCCGAACGCGCGATCGCCCACGGTCGCGCTCTGCTTGAAGCGGGCGCCGACATCGTCGACGTCGGCGGGGAATCGACGCGGCCCGGAGCCGAGCCGGTGCCGCCGGAGGAGGAGTTGCGGCGCGTCCTTCCGGCGGTGCGGGCGCTCGCCGAGGCGGGCGCGCTCGTCTCGATCGACACGCGCCATGCTGCGGTGATGGAGGCGGCGCTCGCTTCGGGCGCACGCATGGTCAACGACGTGACCGCGCTCAGCGGCGATCCCCGCAGCCTCGACGTCGTGCGCCGGAGCGGTGCCGCGGCCGTCCTCATGCACATGGGCGGCGATCCCCGGACCATGCAATTCGAGCCCCGCTACGACGACGTGACGCTCGACGTGCTCGACTACCTCGAGGCTCGCATCGCCGCCTGCGAGGCTGCGGGGATCGCGCGCGAGCGGTTCGCGGTCGATCCCGGCATCGGCTTCGGCAAGACCCTCGCGCACAATCTCGCGTTGCTGGCGCGGCTCGGGGCTTTCCACGGCCTCGGCACGGCCGTTCTCTTGGGTGCCTCGCGCAAATCATTCATCGCCAGGGCGAGTCGGGGCGAGGCCCCGGATGCGCGGCTGCCGGGCTCGCTTGCGGCGGCGCTCGCAGGGGCGGGACAGGGGGTGCAGCTCCTCCGCGTCCATGATGTGGCGGAGACCCGCCAAGCGCTCGCCCTCAAAGAGCGAATCGACTCCGCGGGTTAGAGGTTTGTTGACCCCGCTTGCCCCCGCTTGCGCTATAAATCCGGCAATGCGGGATTGTCCCTGAGGGAGCTATGACGCGAAAGCTCTTCGGAACCGATGGCATCCGCGGCAAGGCCAACAGCGAGCCCATGACGCCGGAGACCGCGCTCAAGGTCGCGATGGCGGCGGGGCAGGTGCTGCGCCGCGGCGAGCACCGGCATATGGTCGTGATCGGCAAGGACACGCGGCTATCGGGCTACATGGTCGAGCCCGCGCTCACCGCGGGCTTCATCGCGCGCGGGATGGACGTGATGCTCGTGGGGCCGCTGCCGACGCCGGCAGTGGCGATGCTCACGCGCTCGCTGCGCGCCGATCTCGGCGTCGTCGTCTCCGCCTCGCACAATCCTTTCGAGGACAACGGCATCAAGCTCTTCGGCGCCGACGGCTACAAGCTCTCCGACGAGATCGAGGCGGAAATCGAGGCGCTCGTTCATTCCGGCGCCATCGACCGCGTCGCGCCCGACGAACTCGGTCGCGCCAAGCGCCTCGACGACGCCGGCGGCCGCTACATCGAGTTCGTGAAGGCGAGCTTCCCGAGAGGCCTGCGCCTCGACGGCCTCAAGATCGTCGTGGACTGCGCGCATGGTGCCGCCTACAAGGTCGCGCCGACCGTGCTCTGGGAGCTCGGCGCCGAGGTGATCCCGCTGGGCGTGGCACCCGACGGCTTCAACATCAACAGGGATTGCGGCACCACCTCGACGGCGGCAATGCGCCACGCCGTGACCGCGCGCGGCGCCGATCTGGGGCTCGCCCTCGACGGCGACGCCGACCGCCTGCTCGTCGCCGACGAGCGCGGCGAGCTTCTCGACGGCGACCAGCTCATGGCGCTGATCGCGACGCGCTGGCAGCGCGCTGAGGCGCTTCGGGGCGGGGCGGTGGTCGCGACGGTAATGTCCAATCTGGGGCTCGAGCGCTATCTGGGCGGACTGGGCCTCGCTCTCGCGCGCACCGCCGTCGGCGACCGCTACGTCGTCGAGGAAATGCGCCGGCGCGGCGCCAATCTCGGCGGCGAGCAGTCCGGCCACATCATCCTCGGCGACCACTCGACGACCGGCGACGGGTTGATCGCCGCCTTGCAGGTGCTTGCGGCGATCGTCGAGACCGGCGCGCCCGCGAGCGCGGTCTGCCGCGTCTTCGCACCGGTGCCGCAGCGCCTCCTCAATCTCCGCGTCGAGAGCGCCGCCGCGCTCGAGGCGAAGGCCGTGAAGCAGGCGATCGCCGAGGGCGAGCGCCGGCTCGGCGAGCGCGGCAGGCTGCTCGTTCGCAAATCAGGCACCGAGCCGCTCATCCGCATCATGGCCGAGAGCGAGGACGAGAGCCTGGTCGCGACGGTTATAGACGAGGTCGCCTCCGCGGTGCGGAGCGCCGGCGGCGGGCGGAGGGTCGCGGGATGAAGGGCCGCGTCCTGATCGTCGGGGGCTCCGATTCCGGGGGCGGCGCCGGCATCCAGGGCGACATCAAGACCGTGACTGCGCTCGGCGGCTACGCCGCGGCCGCGATCACCGCGCTCACGGCGCAGAATACGGTCGGCGTCTTCGGCATTCTCCCTGTCGAGGCGAGCTTCGTCGGCAAGCAGATCGAAGTCGTCCTTGCCGACATCGGCGCCGATTGCATCAAGACCGGCATGCTCCGCGGCGCCGATGTCATTGACGCACTCGTGGACGAGCTCGCGGCGCGCGCGCCGGAGGTGCCGATCGTCGTCGACCCCGTCATGGTGTCCTCGAGCGGCGCGCGGCTTCTCGACCGCGATGCCGTCGATACGCTGAAGCGGAGGCTGCTCGTGCGCACGACGGTGGTGACGCCGAACGTGCCCGAAGCGGAGGTGCTCACGGGCATGACCATCCGCGACATCGACGACATGCGCCGCGCCGCTGAGATGCTGGTGACGCTCGGGGTCAGGACCGTGGTGCTGAAGGGCGGGCACATCGGCGGCCGGACCGTATCCGATCTCGTCGCCGACGAGAACGGGAGCTACGTTCTCAGTAGCTCGCGAATCGATACGCGCCACACGCACGGTACCGGCTGCACGCTCGCCTCCGCGATCGCCACGGGTCTCGCGCAGGGAATGGAGATGCGGCCCGCGATCGAGCGCGCCCGGCGCTACCTGATAGCTGCACTCGCCTCTGCCCCCGGCTACGGTCAAGGCCACGGCCCCCTGAACCACGCCCACACCTGCGCTCCGGAGGAGTGGGGCGCGAATTAGGGCGTGAACTCATCAAGACGCTATGAGGCGCCGACCGGGATCCGGTTTGGAGGGAAAAGCGGCCCCCGCTCGCCGCAGCCAGCACTTCCGAGAAGTGCCCATTGCGGAAATGAGGCGCTTTATTCGACGACTTCGTTGACCTGTGCCATCAGCGAGTGGGGGATGGCGTGACCGAGTTCCGCCGCAGTCTTGAGGTTGACAACGAGTTCGAACGTCGCGGCCTGAACGATCGGGAGATCCGCGACACTCGCGCCGCGAAGAACCCGGCCGACATAAATACCGCATTGGCGCATAAGGTCCCTGAGATCAGTCCCGTAGCTTACGAGGCCGCCTGACGCCACGAATTCGCGCGCCGGGTAGATCGTCGGGACGCGGTGGCGCGCAGCGAGCGCGACCAGACGATCCCGGTGGCTTGTAAAGAGCGAGTCCGTGGCGATGCAAAGTCCTCCCGCCGGCTCCCGCTCCAACTCCGCTAAGGAAATATCGATGGCTTCGCCCGAGCTCGCCTTCAATAAGCTTAATGCAATACCTCTCACTCGAGCCGCCGCTTGTACGGCGTCCTTCTCTTCCACGGAGGTCGGGCCCCTGAGATTGTAGAGCAGCGCCAGCCTGGTGTTCGACTGCACCAACTCCCTCAGCAATTCGAGTCGCTTCTCCCCGAGGGTGCTGGAAAGACGGGTAACGCCCGTGACGTTGCCATCCGGTCGGCTCATTCCTGCGACGAGGCCGCCTTTGACGGGGTCGCCGCCGATCTCGAACACGATTGGGATTGTCGTTGTCGCAGCTTTCGCCGCTTGAGCCGGCAAAGCGCTCCCACCGGCAAAGATAGCAGCGACATTTCTGCCGACGAGATCCGCTGCAAGTCCTGGAAGCCGATCATAGTGCCCGTCCGCCCAGCGGTACTCGATCGCGATGTTCCGGCCCTCGACGAACCCCATCTGCTTGAGGCCCTGACCGAAGGCCCCCACTTGATCGACGTAGGCGGCGGACGAGCCGCTGTGGAGATAACCGATAACGGGCGCCGCCTGCTGCTGCGCATGCGCGCGGTGTGGCCATGCGAATGCCGAACCGCCCACGAGCGTTATGAACCGACGCCGCTGCATGTGTGCCCCCCTGCGGATTGCGTATTGTATCGGACCAAACCGTCGACCCGGAAGAGGTTGCTGCCCCTGGACGACAATTCAGGCGGACGTCGCTCGATGTCTGAAAGGAGTCTTAGTTGTGTGAAAACCCTTCGGCGGATCTCGCCGACGAGATATTGATTCGTGCGGGGTCCCCTCCTTGCGGGATTGATTCGCCAGGGTCCGCAGTTTGATTTCATTGTTGGGCCGAGACGGCTGCTTCGCGCGTTTTTGCACAACCAGGGTCAGTATCCGACGTTCGGAGCCCTTCCTACGATGCCCCCTCTTCTGCTATTTCCGGAAATCTGGACGATCCTCTTCACCATGGCACAGTGGTAAGAGCGAGGAAGTAGTCATCCCCGGTGTCGCGTTTCAGTTGTGCTGCTTCGCCGCTTGCGCTGACAGCCAGGTTCTATCCGCGCACTGGCATATTCCCTTCGCATGATCTCGATGGATGTGAAGGCTGTTAACGTTCCGTTAACCATAACTGCGTATAAGCCATTCGACACCCCGTTTGGGAGTCCGACAGGCAGTAGCACAGGAGATACTCCCTGGCCTCGAAGGCCTCGCCTGTCTTGCCCACCGGCGGGGCCTTCACTTTTCGAGCCACCGCAGAGGCGAAGAATGACAGACGCCGCGAACGATGCGCACGCCGCAGCCTTGAAGTATCGAGAGCAGGCGAAGCGGACGACCGGAGCGATACGGAGCGCGAATCTCGTCATGGCTGAGTGGTGGGAGGACCGCGCCTTGCGGCTCATGGTCACGGACAAGGTCCGACGCCTGTTGGATTCCTATCCGACCCACGCCCCATAGGCGGCCGGAGCCGAAGTCCGCCTCGGGTCGAACGCGCGGCTTCTTCCAGGCCCACCAACAGGCTGCTTTTGTGGGCGCTTTCGGAAATGCGGGTTCGCGGTCGATCGCGCGGTGTCGGGCAGGATTGACGGCCTCAAAGTGCAATCTCAAATCGTGCGGCACGAGCTGACCATTGTCGGGTGCGGCACTCACATTCCGTTGCTTCCGAACGAGCTGCGCGGCGTTCCGCATGTGGACGGCCGCCGCCTCCTCGAGGTATCTTCCGCATCAGTCCGTGACCTAGCGCTCAAATCACCGAGAGGTAGCTCTCCGCCGGGCGCGCGAGCAGGGCCGCGACGCGCTCGAGGGCGCGCAGAACGTCCGCGCGGCGCTGCGGCGTGCCGAGGCAGAGGCGCACTGCATTCGGCGGGCTGGTGCGGCCGAGCCAGAAGGCAGTAGCGGCGGTGACGCCGACGCCGGCGCGGCGCGCCGCGGCCTCGAAGGCCTCCGCGCGCCAGCCCTCGGGCAGCCAGAGCAGCAGATGAGTCGCGGAGGGATGGCCGGTGACGCGCGCGCCCGCGAGGATCTTGCGCGCGAGCCGCTGGCGCTCCGCTGCTTCCGCGCGCTTCTCCCTCACGAGCCGGTCGGCGGTGCCGTCCTCGATCCAGCGCGTGGCGAGCGCCGCCATCAGCGGCGTCGCCATGTAGATCGTCGCGCGGAGCGCCGCCGAGACGCGCTCCATCGCCTCGGCGGGAACCTGGACGTAGCCGATCCGCAAGCCCGGCGCGAGGCTCTTGGAGGTCGAGGTGATGTAGTAGCCGCGTTGCGGCGCCAATGCCGCCATCGGCGTAGGCGGCTTCTCCAGCAGGAACCCGTATACGTCGTCCTCGACGAGCGCCACGCCGTGGGTCTCCGCGATCTCCGCGATCGCGCGCCGCCGATTCTCCGAAAGCACGGTCGCGGTCGGATTGTGCAGGGTCGGGAGCGTGTAGAGCGCCTTGACGCTGCCGCTGCGGCAGAGTGCGGCGAAGCTGTCGGGGAGCAGGCCTTCCTCGTCCATGGCGACGGGCGCGAGGCGCAGGCTCAAGAGGCTCGCGGCAGAGCGCACCCCGGGATAGGTCAGACTTTCCACCGCCACGGTGTCGCCGGGCTGGGTCAAAGCAGAGAGAACGGAGGCGACGGCGTTCTGCCCGCTCTGCGTCACCAGCACCCGCGCGGGATCGGCGGCGACGCCGCCGCGCGCGATCCAGCGCGCGCCCGCTGCGCGATCGATCTCGCGGCCCGCATGTGGCTGGTATTGCAGGAGCTCCTCGAGCTCCGGACTTTCCGCGATCTCTCGCAGCCCCTTCGCCACCAGCTTCGGCTCCTCGCCGGTCTGCGGACGATTGAGGCTGAGATCGACGAAATCGGGACCGCGCGGCTCCGTGCGTAGCGCCAAGTCGGGCGCGGTGCCGACCGGCCGCACGTAGGTGCCCCGACCGACCTCGCCGGAGATGAGCCCGCGCCGCTCCGCCTCGGCATAGGCCCGCGTCACCGTGCCCACGGTCACCTTGAGGTTCCAGGCGAGGTCGCGATGCGTGGGAAGCCGCGTGCCCACAGGCAGGCGTCCCGCGCGAATGTCCGTCGCAAGCGCATCCGCGATCGCGCGGTAAATGGGCCCGCGCTGCCGGCTGAGCTGAGGCTGCCAATTTGTCATGGTGACAAGATTGAAATTGACCCCGGGGATAGCGTCCAGAAAACTCCGTCTTGTTAGTATTGTACTCAGAAAATGGCCGAGAGGAATAGGGACAATATGGCGGATGTCCTCATCGAGCTGGCGCCGCTGGCGGGAACGGTGGCGACGCTCGCGGTCAGGCGCGGCCGGATGGTCGAGGCGGGGCTGGTAGGGCTCGCGCTCTCGCTGCCCGCGGCCGCATTCGTGCTGCGGCCGGAGCTCTCCTTTGCGCCCTTCGTCGCGGATGCCGTGCTTCGGGGGTTATGGCTCGCACTCCACGCGGCGACCGTCATCGTAGCGGGCCTCTTCTTCTTCGAGGCGACGCGCGCGGGTTGGTCGACCGATGTCGCCGCGCCCAGCGCCGTCGACGCGCGCAAGCTCTGGTTCGGCTGCTTCCTGCTCGGTCCCTTCTGCGAGGCCGCGACCGGCGTTGGCGTCGGCCTCGTAATTCTCGTGCCGTTCCTGCAGCGCATGGGTCTCGGCGGCGGCATTGCCGTTGCATTCGGCCTCTTCAGTCAGATTCTCGTGCCCTGGGGCACGCTCGCGATCGGAACGGTATTGGGTGCGCAGCTCGCGCAGATGCCGCTTGCGAGCCTGGGCTCGGCCTCGGCCTGGCTCACGGCGCCGCTGCTGCTGACCTATCTCGCGGCCTATTGGCGGCTGCGCGCGAGCTGCCTCGGGACGCCGCGCTTGGCGGAATGCCTCGACGACCTCGTCTGGACTGCGGCGCTCTGGGTGCTTCTCCTCCTTGCGCATCGCGTCGTCGGCACCGATACGGCGGGGCTCGCCGCCGCTGGATCGCTGCTGTTCCTGCGCTTCCTGCGCGACGGCGGACTCTGGAGCTGGCGCGACCCGCGCTTGCTGCGTGAGGCCGCGCCCTACGCGCTGCTGACGGCGGTACTGTTGATCGTGCGCGGAATTCCCGGCGTGGCGTCCTGGCTCGCGCAGCTTTGGACGCTGCGACCCTTCGAGGGTCTCGCACCCTTTCCGGTATTCCAGCACGCCTTTTTTTGGGTCTCGCTCGTCGCGGTGGTCGTTGCGCTTGCGGAAGGGCTCTCGGTCCCGGCTTGGCGCCGCCTTGGCAGGCGGCTTGCGGCCCGCGCGTGGCGTCCCGTCACGGTGACGGTGGTCTTCGTCGTCATGGGTGAGATCCTTGCGCTCGCGGGCATTTCCGAAGCGCTCGCGAGCGAGCTCGCGGCCGCCCTCGGTTGGGGTGCGCTCGCCGTCAGCCCTTGGCTTGCGGCAGCGGCGGGCTTTCTCACGGGCACGAATTTCGCGTCGAACGCCATGCTTATGCCGATGCAAGTGGCGCTCGCCGGCAATCTCGCGGTCGATCCGCGCTGGCTCGTGGCGCTGCAGAACGTCGCCGGCAGCAACTTCACGCTGCTCTCGCCGATCCGCGTCGCGATGGGGGCGGCGCTCGCGGGAGACGGCAAGGCCGCCCGCACTGCAGCCGCCGAGGCTTACCGCCGTCTGCTGCCGCTCACTGCCGCGCTGCTCGCGATCCTCGCCCTCATGGGGCTCGCTCTGAAGGCGCTGCGATGACCCCCGGCATCAGAGATACCGAGCAGCGCCCGGCCGCTGCGTCGCGCTCGTCCTGCTCTCGGCGCCCAAGGCCGTGAGCCGCCGCCCACATGTCTGCACGGAGAAGGCGGGAAACGCCTTCACCAATCCGCCCCACTGCTGAACCACGGAGAACTCCCCATGCGCATCCCGATCTACCAAGTCGACGCTTTCACGGATCGCGTCTTCGGCGGCAATCCCGCCGCCATCTGCCCGTTGGAGGCCTGGATTCCCGACGCGACCATGCAGGCGATCGCGACCGAGAACAATCTCTCGGAGACGGCGTTCTTCGTGCGCGACGGCGGCGACTATTTCATCCGCTGGTTCACGCCCGTCCATGAGATGGACCTCGCGGGGCATCCGACGCTCGCCACCGCCTATACGATCCTCCGGTTCATAGAGCCGGGGCGCGATCGTATTTCCTTTCGGACGGTAAAGGCCGGCACGCTGGTCGTGACACGGAAGGGCGATCTGCTCGCGATGGATTTCCCCGCGCGGCCGCCGAGCTCCTGCGCGACGCCGCCGACGATGGCTGCCGCCCTCGGAACGGCGCCGGTGGAGGTGCGGGCCGCCCGGGACTATCTCGCGGTCTTCGAGCGGGCGTCGGACGTCGCGGCCCTCGCCCCCGATTTTGGCACGCTCGCCAAGCTCGATCGTGTCCTAACCATCGCGACGGCGCCCGGCGAGGACGGCATCGATTTCGTCTCGCGCTGCTTCGCGCCGGCGGGCGGCATCAATGAGGATCCCGTTACGGGCTCGGCGCATTGCACGCTCGTCCCCTATTGGGCCGGCCGTCTCGGCAAGACGACGCTGCGGGCGCGGCAAATCTCCAAGCGTGTCGGCGATCTCTGGTGCGAGCATCGCGGCGAGCGCGTGACCATCGCCGGCAAGGCAGCCTTCTACATGCAGGGCACGATCGAGGTTTGAGCCGCGGGGATCAGCGCGCCGTCACGAAGCCGCGGAGCTTGAGCGGGGCCTCCACGGTGCGGAGCGGCTCGAGCCCCGCGCCCGTGCCGCGCACGACGATGTCGCCGTAGTCGAAGACGCGGCCGAGGACCGACTGCACGACGTCGACGCTCTCGACCTTGTCCATGTTCATCTCGATGGTGCGGCGGCTGATGAGGCCGCGCTTGATGATGATGCGTCGGTTGGTGACGGCGAGCTCGGTGGTGATGCGCCGTACCCAGGCGCCGATCCAGGCGTATACCGCGACCGCGCCGACCGCCGCTGCCGGTACGTATGCGATCCCGCCGTGGAAGTAGTAACCGCCGACGAGGAGGGCCGCGGCGAGCACGCTGCTCCCGAGGGCGTGCAGGTAGACGAACCAATGCAGCCTGGCCCGGTGCAGGATCTGCTCTCCCGGCTGCAATACCTGGTCGATATAGCTCATGACCGCCCCCTCGATGCGCCCCTTCATTAAGCGAGGTTGCGGGCCCGGCGCCAGCGGAAACTTCGTGCGGGGCCTTGCGCGATCCCGTCGCTCGGATAAGGTTGCCGGCTCCGAGGCGAGGAGGAGTCTCCGTGGCAAAAAACTATACGATCTCCGCGATTCCCGGCGACGGCATCGGACATGAGGTGGTCCCGGAGGGGATGCGCGTGCTGGAGGCGGCGGGCCGCCGCTTCGGCTTCGCGCTCAAATGGCGCGAGTACGACTGGAGCTGCGAGCGCTACGCCAAGACCGGCAGCATGATGCCCGCGGACGGGCTTGCGCAGCTCAAGGAGAGCGATGCCGTCTTTCTCGGCGCCGTCGGATTTCCGGGCGTGCCCGATCACGTCTCGCTTTGGGGATTGCTGATCCCGATTCGCAGGGGCTTCAAGCAATACGTGAACCTGCGGCCGATCCGCCTCCTCGCGGGCGTCGACAGTCCGCTCAAGGATCGCAAGCCCGGCGAGATCGACTTCTACGTCGTGCGCGAGAACAACGAGGGCGAATATTCGGAGATCGGGGGCAGGCTCTATGCGGGGACCGATCTCGAGATGGCGATGCAGCAGACGGTGTTCACACGGCGCGGCTGCGATCGCATCATGCGCTTTGCCTTCGAGCTCGCAGCGAAGCGCAAGAGGCATGTGACCTCCGCCACGAAATCGAACGGCATCATCCACACCATGCCCTACTGGGACGAGCGCTTCGCGGCGGTTGCCAAGGAGTATCCCGGGGTCAAGACCGACCAGTACCACATCGACATCCTCACCGCGCATTTCGTGCGCCATCCGGACTGGTTCGACGTGGTCGTGGGCTCGAACCTCTTCGGCGACATCCTGAGCGATCTCGGCCCCGCGGTAGTGGGCTCGATCGGCATCGCGCCCTCGGCAAACATCAATCCCGAGCGCGAGCTCCCCTCGATGTTCGAGCCGGTGCACGGCTCGGCGCCCGATATCTACGGGAAGGGGATCGCCAATCCCATCGGCCAGATCTGGTCGGGCGCGATGATGCTGGACCATCTCGGGGAGAATGCAGCGGCGGCGGCGATCGAGGCCGCGATCGCCAAGGTGCTCGCCGATCCGAAGGCGCCGAAGACGCCGGACCTCGGCGGCAAGGCCAAGACCAAGGAGCTCGGCGACGCGATCGCCGCGGCGCTTGCCTGAGGCGCGGCGATGAGGGGCCGCTGCTTCGAGGATTTCGCGGTCGGCGACCGCCTCGATACTCCCGGCGTCACGGTCACGGAAAGCATGATCCTCGACTTCGCGCTCCGCTACGATCCGCAGCCCTTCCACATCGACGTCGAGGCCGCGAGAGCCGGAGCTTTCGGGGGCCTCATCGCGAGCGGCTTTCAAACGCTGGCCTTGGGTTTGCGCATGGTGCATGCGACGGGCATCTTTCGCGCCGCCGACATGGGCTTCTCGGGCTTCGACGAGCTGCGCTGGCTGCGTCCGGTGCGTCCCGGCGACACGCTTCGCACGCAGCTCGAGATCGTGGAGACGAATCCTTCGCCCTCCGCGCCCGACTGCGGCATCGCCCGAATCATATACAGGATTAAGAATCAGAACGGCGATGACGTGCTCACGCTCACGGCTAATCAGTTGCTAGAGCGGCGGCCCGCCTAGCACCCCTCACCCTTCCGCGCTTTGCGCAGGAGGGTGAGGGCGTGAGCTCGCGATTGACGCCTAGCGGCAACCTCTCTAGTTTCGCCGGCGGGACACGGCCCCCCAACGGGTCGCATCTATTCTGGAAGGAATAGCCATGAAGCCGCTCGCTCGGCCCGCTAATCCCTGCTTCTCGTCCGGTCCTTGCGCCAAGCGTCCGGGATGGTCGCTGGAAGCGCTCAACGCCGCCTGCCTCGGCCGCTCGCATCGCTCGAAGCCCGGCAAAGCCAAGCTCAAAGAGGTCATCGACCGCTCCCGCGCCATCCTCGGCGTGCCCGCTGACTATCGCCTCGGCATCGTGCCGGCGTCGGATACCGGCGCGGTCGAGCTCGCGCTGTGGTCGCTCCTGGGCGCGCGCGGCGTCGATCTTCTGGCTTGGGAAAGCTTCGGCGAGGGCTGGATCACCGATGCCGTGAAACAGCTCAAGCTCCAGGACGTCCGCACCTTCCGCGCGGAATACGGCAGGCTCCCGGACCTCACGCAAGTCGACACCGACCGCGACGTGATCTTCACGTGGAACGGCACGACCTCGGGCGTGCGGGTTCCAGACGGCGAGTGGATCAAGCGCGACCGGCAGGGCCTCGCCATCGCCGACGCTACCTCAGCCGCCTTCGCCATGGATCTGCCCTGGCCGAGGCTCGATGTCGTGACTTGGTCCTGGCAGAAGGTGCTGGGTGGGGAGGGCGCGCACGGGATGATCGCGTTGAGCCCACGCGCCGTCGCACGCGCCGAGAGCTACGCGCCGGCCTGGCCCCTGCCAAAGCTCTTCCGTTTGATGTCCAAGGGCAAGCTCAACGAGGCGATCTTCGCCGGCGAGACCATAAACACGCCCTCGATGCTCTGCGTCGAGGATGCGCTCGACGGGCTCAAATGGGCCGAGCACATCGGCGGCTTGAAGGCGCTGAACGCGCGCTCGGAGGCGAACCTTGCGGCGATCGCTGCCTGGGTCGACCGGACGCCCTGGGTCCGCTTCCTCGCGGAGGACCCCAAGACACGCTCCTGCACCTCCGTTTGCCTCGAGATCGTCGACGATTGGTTCCTGCGCCTGCGCGAGGATGACCGCCGGGCCGCAGTGAAGCGCATGGAAGCGCTGCTCGAGGCGGAGGACGCCGCCTACGACATCCCGGGACACCGCGACGCGCCGCCGGGGCTTCGGATCTGGGCCGGCGCCACCGTCGAGCGCAGGGACATCGAGGCACTGCTGCCGTGGCTCGATTGGGCCTACGGCGAGATCCACCGCGCCGCCGCGGCCTGAGGAGCACCGTCCCATGGCCAAGGTCCTGATCGCGGATGCGCTGAGCCCGCGCGCGGTGGAGATATTTCGGGAGCGCGGCGTCGAGGTCGACATGAAGGTCGGCCTCGCGCCCGACGCGCTCAAACGCATCGTCGGCGACTACGACGGGCTCGCCGTGCGCTCGGCGACGAAGGTGACGCGGCCGCTCCTCGATGCGGCCAAGTGCCTCAAGGTGATCGGCCGCGCGGGCATCGGCGTCGACAACATCGACGTCCCCGCGGCCACGCATCGCGGCATCGTCGTGATGAACACGCCCTACGGCAATTCCATCACGACGGCCGAGCATGCAATCGCGCTCCTCTTCGCGCTCGCACGCGAGATTCCCGCCGCCGACCAATCGACCCAGGCCGGCAAATGGGAGAAGGCGCGCTTCATGGGCGTCGAGCTCTTCGGCAAGACGCTGGGCGTCGTCGGCTGCGGCAACATCGGCTCGATCGTCGCGGACCGGGCGCTCGGCCTGAAGATGAAGGTGATCGCCTACGATCCCTATCTGTCGCCGGAGCGCGCGGTGACGCTGGGCGTGGAGAAGGTCGAGCTCAGCGAGCTCCTCGCGCGCTCCGATTTCATCACGCTGCACACGCCGCTCACGGATGCGACGAGGAACCTCATCGACGCGAAGGCACTCGCCAAGACCAAGAAGGGCGTGCGCATCGTCAATTGCGCGCGCGGCGGCCTCATCGTCGAGCAGGATTTGAAAGCGGCGCTCGAATCCGGCCAAGTCGCCGGCGCGGCGCTCGACGTCTTCCCCGTCGAGCCCGCCAAGGAGAACATCCTCTTCGGTCATCCGCATGTGGTGGCGACGCCGCACCTGGGTGCGGCCACGACCGAGGCGCAGGAGAACGTCGCCCTGCAGATCGCGGAGCAGATGTCGGATTTCCTGATGACGGGCGCGGTCGCGAATGCGCTCAACATGCCATCGCTCACGGCCGAGGAGGCGACGAGGCTCAAGCCCTACGTGAAGCTCGCGGAGCAGCTCGGGAGCTTCGCGGGCCAGCTCACGGAATCTCCGCTGAAGGCGATCGCGATCGAGTACGAGGGCCATGTCGCCGAGCTCAACGTGAAGCCGCTCACGGCCGTGGTGCTGACGGGCCTCCTCACGCCGCTCCTTGACACCGTCAACATGGTGAACGCGCCGGTCATCTGCCGCGAGCGCGACATCAAGGTGAGCGAGACCCGCAGCAGCGTGGAGGGCGACTTCCACATCCTGATCCGCGTCACCGTCACCACCGAGCGGCGCACGCGGAGCCTCGCGGGGACGCTCTTCGGCGGCAACAAGCCGCGCATCGTCATGATCGAGGGCGTGCCGATGGAGGCCGAGCTCGGCGCGAACATGCTTTTCGTGCGCAACAAGGACAAACCTGGCTTCATCGGCAATCTCGGCCGCACCTTGGGCGAGGCCGGGATCAACATCGCGACCTTCCACCTGGGCCGCACCGCGCCTGGCGAGGACGCGATCTGCCTCGTCCAGGTCGATCAGTCCCTGGACGAGCTGGTCCTCGGGCAAATCTGCACCCTCCCGCACGTGGTGCAGGCGAAGCTGCTCCGGTTCTGAGCCCGCCCGCCTTTTCGTTTGCGGGCGTCGCGGAAACCGGATATCCCCGGCGGCATGAACGAGAGCCTGCACCCGGCGCTCCTGCCCCTGGGCCTTTCGGACCTGCTGCCGCCGGAGGCGAGCCGCGAGGCCGAGGCCGTCTCGCGCATGGTCGCGGTGCTGGAGAGCCACGGCTACGAGCGCGTGAAGCCGCCGCTGATGGAGTTCGAGGAGAACCTCCTGAGCGGCGCCGGCGCCGCCATGGCGAAGGAGACCTTCCGTCTCATGGATCCGATTTCGCAGCGGATGGTGGGGCTCCGCGCGGACATGACGACGCAAGTCGCGCGCATCGCCGCGACGCGGCTCGAAAGGGCGCCGCGCCCGCTGCGACTCTGCTATGCGGGCCAAGTGCTGCGCGTGCGCGGGAGCCAGCTCCGCCCGGAGCGCCAGGTGGGCCAGGTCGGCGCCGAGCTCATCGGCTCCGACAGCGTGGCGGCCGACGTCGAGGTGGTGGCTCTGGCCGCCGAGGCGCTCGCAGCGCTCGGCGTCGCCTCGCTCTCGGTCGATCTCACGCTCCCGACTTTGGTTCCCGCGGTGATGCGGGAGCTGGGGCTTGCGCCGGAAGTGCAGGAGCGGCTCCGCGAGGCGCTGGACCACAAGGATGCCGCGGCGGTGGCGGCGGTCGGCGGACACGCGGCGGAGGTGCTGGAAAAGCTGCTCGCGAGCGCAGGAGCCGCTGCGGATGCGCTGGCGGCGCTCGCTTCGGTCGAGCTGCCGGCAGCCGCGGCCGAGGAGTGCGCGCGGCTGCGCGAGGTCGTGGCGCGGCTCGATGCCGCGCTGCCGGATGTGGCGGTCACTGTCGACCCCGTGGAGAATCGCGGCTTCGAGTATCACACGGGCATCAGCTTCACCTTCTTCGCCCGCGGAGTGCGCGGCGAGCTCGGCCGCGGCGGCCGCT
>Ga0335082_10002187_pt1 | contig 21010 bp, 15 predicted proteins | sample Lox_Sample_41_FD_206718 | JGI IMG/M metagenome (GOLD analysis project Ga0335082, IMG submission 206718) | Soil microbial communities from Loxahatchee National Wildlife Refuge, Florida, United States - Lox_Sample_4.1 | ecosystem: Environmental > Terrestrial > Soil > Wetlands | place: USA...
GGCGCCGGCAACAGTTTGGAACCCCGCGCTGTCGGGCTTGAGGAGTGAGATTCAGCGCGACCGCTTCGTGCGCAGCAAGATTGCCGACACTCCCGTTCCCACAAAGGATGAGGACATCGCATTTGCAACCGTAGCGCGACTCTCGCGCTGGATCGAGAGCAAGAAGCTTAGTTCGGAGCGGCTGACGCGAATCTATCTCCAGCGTCTGGAGAAGTTCAATCCGCAGCTTCGTTGTGCGATCACGATCACACGCGACCGCGCCCTGAAGCAGGCGAAGCAGGCGGACGAAGAGATCGCGCAGGGCAAGTACCGCGGCCCGCTGCATGGAATTCCTTTCGGCGTGAAGGATCTGCTCGACACGGCGGGCATTCCGACAACGCATGGCGCGGAACCATTCCGCAACCGGATCCCGTCGGAAGATTCTGTGGCCGTGAAGCGCTTGTACGAGGCCGGCGCTGTTCTCGTTGCGAAGCTGAGCCTGGGCGCGCTCGCGTTGAACGATGTCTGGTTCGGTGGACAGACGATGAATCCGTGGCTGCCCGAGGAAGGCTCGTCGGGATCGAGCGCCGGACCGGGCGCGGCGACGGCCGCAGGACTTGTTGGATTTTCAATAGGCAGTGAGACCGGCGGCAGCATTATCAGCCCGTCGATGCGCTGCGGCGTGACCGGGCTGCGCCCGACCTACGGACGCGTGCCGCGCACTGGCGCGATGACTCTGTGCTGGTCGCTCGACAAGCTCGGCCCGATGACGCGCTGTGTCGAAGACACGATGCTCGTACTGAAGGCGATCTCGGGGCCGGACGGGGGAGACACAGCGAGCGTGCCCAGTCACCTCGACTTTGATGCCAATGGGAAAGTGAAGGGCCTGCGTCTCGGTTACTTCCCTGCCTGGATGAAGGAGCGTCCAGCAACTGAAGTCGACCGCGCAGCGCTCGAGACGGCAAAGAAGGTTGGACTCGAACTGGTGGAAGTGTCGATTCCCGAATGGCCATATGACAGCCTGAATCTGATTCTGTTTGCCGAGGGCGCTGCGGCGTTTGAGGAGTTGACGCTCAGCGGCGGCCTGGGCGAACTCAAGATGCAGACGCCGGATGCGTGGCCCAACCTGTTCCGGCAGGCGCGATTCCTGTCGGCCGTCGATTTCGTGCAGGCCGACCGGTTTCGCCGCAAAGTTGCGCAGGAAATGGCGCGAGTGTTCTCAGAGGTCGATCTTTTGATGGTGCCGTCGCTGCGCGACGAGATGCTGGTGATCTCGAACAACACGGGGCATCCGTCGCTGACGCTGCGCGCGGGATTCGTCGAGGTGCAGCAGGCCCGCAGCGACTGGGCGCCCGACCCAGCGCATCCGCTGCCCACATTCGCAACCCCGCGCCGCGTGCCGCATGGGGTCACGTTGATCGGCCGGCTGTTCGACGAGGGCACGCTGGCTTCGGCGGGAATGGCACTCGAGTGGGGATTCGGAGTAATGGGTGAGCGGCCGGCAGGGTTCTAGTCGTTCGTCCACAGAAACTGCTGGACACCTTCGCGGCCACGTATATAATTCCCGCGCCGAGACGATTTCCCCCTTCGGCGCCCTCCATGGTCCCACGGATTGCTGCGTTCGTCCTTCTCTTGACCGCTCTGGTCGCGGTTGGGCGCGATAAGCCTGAGAACTGGATCCAGGTGCGAAGCCCACATTTCATCGTGGCGACCGATGCCAGCGAGAAACAGGCCCGCCGCATCGCCGACCAGTTCGAGCGGATGCGCTCCGTCTTTCATGCGGCATTCCCGAAACTGGAGGTCGACCCCGACTCACCCATCATCGTGCTCGCGGTCAAAGATGAGAAGGACTTCCGCGCGCTTGAACCGGAAGCATACCTCACCAAGGGATCATTGAAGCTGGGCGGACTGTTCCTACGCAGCCAAAACAAGAACTACGTTCTCGTGAGAGTCGACGCCGAAGGCGAACATCCCTACGCTGTCGTCTATCACGAGTACACGCACTCGCTGATGAGCAGAGCCGCGGACTGGATGCCCCTGTGGATGAACGAGGGACTCGCGGAGTTCTACGAGAACACCGACATCCACGAGAAGGACGCTGTATTGGGCGAACCGAGCAGCGAGAACATCCTTTGGCTGCGTCAAAATCGGCTCCTGCCCCTCCAGACATTACTTACGGTGGATCAGAAGTCTCCTTACTACCATGAAGAAAAGAAAGGGTCGATCTTCTACGCCGAATCCTGGGCCCTGGCGCATTACATCCAGATCAACGACTTTCAGCAGAAGACACACCGGTTAGTCGACTACTCGGTACTGCTTGTTCAGAAAGTCGATCCAGTGGAAGCGGCGCGTCGCGTCTTCGGCGATCTGACAGTGTTGCAATCCAACCTGGAAAAGTACGTGCAACAAGGCCGCTTCTTTGCTCTGAAGATGGCGACGACCACCGAGGTGGACGACTCCGCGTTCAAGGTGAGGCCGATGGAACCAATCGAGTCAGACGCGTTGCGAGCCGATTTCCTGGCTTATAACCAGAGAGTCTCGGACGCTCAGGCTTTGCTCGACAAGGTGCTGCAGGAGAATCCCAAGAACGTATCTGCTCTCGAGACCAGAGGGTTTCTCGCCTTTCAACAGAGGCACTTCGACGAAGCGAAAAAATGGTACGAGCAGGCAATCCAACAGGATTCACAGAGTTATCTTGCCCACTATTATTTTGCCGCAATCTCGATGAACGATCCGCCCAACGCAGCGGAACAGGATCAGATCGAAAGCAGTTTGCGGGCGGCGATCAAGCTGAACCCGAAGTTCGCTCCCGCTTACGATGTCCTGTCAGTGCTTTTGGCCCTGCGCCACAAAGGTCTTGACGAAGCACACATGTTGGGACTCACCGCAATCGCCTTGGACCCGGCGAACATCGCTTACCGGATTAACGTTGCCCATGTGCTGATGACGATGGAGAATCCGAAAAGCGCGATCGAGGTTCTGAGCGTCGCATTCAAGCTGGCCAAGACGCCGGAAGAGAGCCTGATGGTCGCCGATGCTCTTACTCGGGCCCAGCAGTACGCCGACGCGCAGACGGAGCTCGCCGAACAGCAACGGCGCTATCGCGAAGAGCAGAAGACTTCGGCGGAGAACAACGACGGAGGTGTTCCGCGGCTCAAGCACAGAGCCGAGTTCGTTTCGAAAGGACCTCACCGCTTCGCCGTCGGTGTCCTGAAGAAGGTGAGTTGTGAGGACTCCGCACTCGATGTGACCGTTGCCACGAAAATGAAGGAGCTTTCTCTGCACGTCGACAACTACTACAAGATCGTTTATTCCACCCTGGGGTTCGTCCCTGCGAAAGACCTCAACCCATGTAAGGACCTTGAGAACCGTCCGGCGAAGGTGGAATACGTCGAGTCCGCCGATCCTTCCGTGGTGCCGCAACTTATTTCGGTCGAGCTTCACAAGTGACCAGCCTCCCGTATTCCCAGCGGACGATATAATAGAAGGATTCTCTGTCGGCAAAATTCGGCCCTGTGGAGATGTCGGCAGAAAGCTTGACCACCGACAGCCGCCGCACGAGTCCAGATGGAGGACAGTTTTTGTCCTAAATGGGAGATATCGTTTCAGAGATTTTGCTGACGGCTCAGGGCTGGTCTTAATGGATTTCAAACTCGTTTCCAATTACAAGCCGCAAGGCGACCAGAAAGCGGCAATCGAAGCGCTGACTCGCGGTGTATTCGACCGCGAGCAGCACCAGGTTTTGCTCGGCGTCACTGGATCGGGCAAGACGTTCACCATGGCCAAGGTGATCGAGGCGGTGAACCGTCCGACGCTGGTGATGGCGCATAACAAGACGCTGGCGGCACAGCTTTATCACGAGTTCAAGAGTTTCTTTCCGCACAATGCAGTCGAATATTTCGTTTCGTATTACGACTACTACCAGCCCGAGGCGTATGTTCCGGCCGCCGACCTCTACATCGAGAAAGAAGCGACCATCAACGACGAACTCGACAAGCTGCGGCTATCGGCGACGCGGTCGCTGTTTGAGCGGCGTGACGCGCTGATTGTTGCTTCCGTGAGTTGTATCTATGGTTTGGGCTCGCCCGAGGCGTATTACGGGATGATGCTGTTTCTCGAAAAGGGGCAGAAGGTCAAGCGCGAGGACATCACGCGCAAGCTGGTCGACATTCTCTATGAGCGTACAAATGGCGAGTTTCGCCGCGGAATGTTTCGCGTACGCGGCGATGTCATCGAGGTCTTCCCTACCTATGACGACATGGCGTACCGCATCGAGATGTGGGGCGACCAGATCGAATCGCTCTCGCAGATCGATCCGCTGTTTGGCACGGTCAAACAGAAATACATGCGGCTGCCGATTTATCCGAAGACGCACTATGTGATGAAAGACGAGACGCGCGCGTCGGCCGTGGAGTCGATCAAGAAAGAGCTGGCGTGGTGGGAAGTCGAACTGGAGAAGCAGGGACGGCTGGTCGAGTCGCAGCGCATTCATCAGCGGACGATGTTTGATCTGGAAATGATCAAGGCGATGGGCTATTGCCATGGCATTGAGAATTATTCGCGGCATTTTACGGGGAGGCTGCCGGGGGAGCCTCCGCCGACGCTGCTCGATTATTTTCCGCGCGACTTCGTGATGTTCATCGACGAGTCACACCAGACCGTGCCGCAGTTGCGTGGGATGTATGCGGGCGACCGGTCGAGGAAGGAAGTGCTGGTCGAGTATGGATTCCGCATGCCATCGGCTTTGGACAACCGTCCGCTGACGTTTGAGGAGTTTGAGCACCGCACGAATCAGCTTGTATATGTGTCGGCGACGCCCGGGCCGTATGAGCTGACGAAGTCGGCGGGCGTGGTGGTGGAGCAGATCATCCGGCCGACGGGATTGATTGATCCTCCGGTGGAAGTGCGTCCGGTGAAGGGGCAGATTGACGACCTGCTCCACGAGATTCGCGCACGCGTCGAAAAAGGTGAGCGTGTACTGGTCACAACTCTGACCAAGCGCATGTCGGAAGATCTGGCCGAGTACTATGCCGAGGTCGGTGTGAAGTGCCGCTATATGCACTCGGAGATCGAGACGCTCGAACGGGTGAAGATTCTTCGCGATCTGCGCAAGGGCGAGTTCGACGTGCTAATCGGCATCAATCTGCTGCGCGAGGGTCTGGATCTTCCGGAAGTATCGCTGGTGGCGATTCTCGACGCCGATAAAGAAGGATTCCTGCGGTCGAGCGGATCGCTGATTCAGACGATCGGCCGTTGCGCGCGGCATTTGAATGGGCGCGCGATTTTGTATGCAGACCGCATGACCGATTCGATGAAGCGCGCCATGGACGAGACTTCCCGCCGCCGCGCGATCCAGTCTGCCTATAACGAGGAGCACGGCATTACGCCGGAATCGATCGTGCGTCCCCTGGATATGTCGCTGGCGGCGATCGTCGCGGCCGACTATTCCGAAGTGCCGCTCAATGAAGCGGAAGGCATGCCAGAGTTCAAGTCGCAGGAAGACGTCGACAAGTACATCGCCAAACTGGAGGAAGACATGCGCGAGGCCGCGAAGAAGTTCGAGTTCGAGAAGGCGGCGAAGCTGCGGGATACGATCAAGGAGCTAAGGACGAAGGAGTTTTTGTTCGCGTGACGGCAGGCGTGTATCGCCATGAAGAACCAACCTGCACCACAAATCAAACCTGGGGACATCGACAGGATTGTCCGGAGGGACTTCCAGAAATCTCAGTTCGATGCCGTCTTGTCGCTACTCGGCGAATACGGATTTGAGAAGTGGCACCGAGAGAGCGACCGCGTCAAGGCGGCGGTACTCAAACTGGCAAACGGAAAGCTAGATGCACTTCGTAGGCACCTCGATGTAGCCAAGCGCGATTACCGGGATGTGCTCGTTGCCGCGGAGTATCCGGAATATGCCCGACAAACGAGTGGTTCCTCCCGAAGACTGGAGGACACCGAGAAGAACCGGATAATCGAGAGTGATTGGGAGCAGTATAGGGCTTGGCTGGAAAAACCCTAGGACCTAGTCACACCATCCGCACCGGGCCCGGATACTTTGCCACGACCGAATCGGCTGTAAGAAGCGCAATCCCTTCCACCGCGGCCTGCGCCACCAACAGACGGTCGAAGGGATCTTTGTGGATGGGCGGCAGACTGTCGATCGCCACCACATGATCGCTGAGAACCGGCAGTTCGCTGTATCCGTTATCCAGCAATCCGCGGCGGAGCAGACGCGGATCGGCCTGAAAATCGCTTCGCCCAAGTCCTCGCTTGATCGCCACTTCCCAAATGCTGGCCGCACTGAACAGAAGCTCGCTGGCGGGAGCGTCCATCAGCTTCCGGGCGGCAGGCGATAATCGATTCGGCTGTCCGGCAGCCCACAAAAGCAGGTGAGTATCGAGCAGCAGCTTCATTTCCCGCTCGTAAAGAGACGCTCGATTTCTTCTGCGCCCATGCGATCGAAGTCATCCGGGACCCGGATCTCTCCGGTCATGAATCCCAGCCGTTTCACTTCTTTTCCCACAGGGGCGTCCAAAGCAATGACCTTCACCATCGGCCTGCCCGCCTTCGCAATCACAAACGGCTCGCCCTTCGAGGCTTCGTCAACCAGCTTGGAGAGTTGGGTCTTGGCTTCGTGGATGTTTACGGTTTTCATAGACTAAACTAACTTGACTTAGTCTAGTCTTTTGCCCATCCAAATGCAATCTGGGGTTTTATCGTCCGTACGCCGCGCTGGCGGCCATCGGCTTGCGATGGATCGTGTAGCCATCGTAGGTTTCCTGGCGGAAGTTGAGATTCGGGGCGTAGAGTTTTTCGGTCTGGCTTAAGAAAAGGTATCCGCCGGGTTCAAGATAGAGGTGCAGGCGCTCCATCAGGGCGAGGCGCTGGTTGCGGGAAAGTTGTGGCAGCACATCCATGCAGAAGATGCAGTCGAAGCGTCCGATATAGACGGGCTTGATCAGGTTCATCGTGTTGAAGGTGACCAAGCTGCGCAGGCGCGGCTTCACCAGCAGGTGCGTGCCATTCGAGCCATTCCCATTCGTTGCAGCAGACTGCAGTGCCTCAGCCGTGCCATTTCCATTGCCGTTGGAACTCCCAATCTTCGAGAAACTGGCGCGAATCATTGCCGGGGGCAGCCCCGTCAACGCCGATTGCGGATACAGACCGCGCTCAGCGACTTGGATTGCCGACGGCAACAGATCGCTGCCGACGATGTGAATCGACCACTCCTTCGTCGTAGGCGCCGAAGGAGGAACGGAGTTCTCCGAGATCCCGCCATTGCGGCAGGCAGGCTTTTCTTTCGCCCCGTTGCCATTACCCGACCCATTGCCGTTGCCATTGCTCCCGTTGGGCAGGGCATCGCAGATCGCCATCGCGATCGAATAAGCTTCTTCCCCCGTACCGCAACCCGCACTCCACACGCGCAACGTGCAAGGACCTTCATCGGTTTTGCGCGTGGCGATTTGGGGCAGAACGTGGCGCGCCAGCGCGGTCATCGCGCCGGGATGCCGGTAGAATCCAGTCTTCGCATTGAGGATGCCGTCGAGGAATTCAGCCAGCGTGGCGGGGTCGAGATCACAGGCACGGAGACGGTCGAGCAGCGCCGCCGGAGATTCCAGCTCGTGCCGCTCGAGATACTCAGCGACGTGCGCGGCCAGCGCACTGTTGGGACAATCGAGCAGAACCCCGGTCTGGCGCTCGACCAGCAGGCGCAGTTCCGACAGTTCGTGTTCGAGAATGGTGACGCCTGCAATCAGTCTGTGCATAAATCCTTTCCTCAGTGGCGCGGCCGCTTCGCGACCGTCGCCCGGGGGAGGAGAGGGTATCGAGTTTTCAGTTCTGAGCTACGAGCTGTGAGCTTCCTTCAATCTCCCGCTGTTACCGCGTACGACTTGTACGAATCCTGTCCTGCCTGTTGTGCGACGACGTTCATCTCTTTCTCGAGCGACGAAAAACGCTGCATGATTTCGTGAATGCGCAGCGTCATGTTGCGAATGGTCTCGATTTGGGCTCGGGTCTGCGCGGAATGGCTGCCAGGTTCGAGCAGCAGCAAGTCGGAATTTCCCAGCACCGACGTAAGCGCGTTATTCAGGTTATGGCGCATTTCGAGCATGTAGCGTCCAAGCATTGCCTGGCGCTCCAGATGTGAGCAGGAGAGTTCAGCAGTGCGGGCGCGAGATTCGGCGCGAGAGCGGTGCAGCGCTTCCGCCGCCGCCAGTACCAGCGTCTCGAGCCAGTGCTCGCTGGGACGCAGAATGGAAACCCGCGGCCAGCGGTCGCGGACCAGTTGCGCGGTAGCGGCATCCTGCCCCACGCAGAAGATCGGCTGTCCCGTCGAGTGCAGCGGCTCCAGTACTACCGAAAGCAGATCGCGCCGCACCTGGCCGACGATGGCAACGTCGAAAACGTCAACCGCGAACCGCGGCCACAATTCCCCGCTCAGCAGGGTGAATGTGGGAACGTTCCGCTCCATCTGCCAGCGGGCGGTGATGCGCCGCGAGAAATCGGCTTCGTCGGCGATGATGAGAACGGTCGGCGTTTCCACGAGCTGCACTTCCCTTCCTGCGTTCGAACCGCCTAATGGCGTTGAAACCCTTACTTCTTTTTCCCGGGCTGCGACGCTCCTTCTGCATCCCAACCTGAACCGGACACCTCAAACTCAGGCGCGTCGGCTGCGGGCGGTGCCGGCTTCGCGGCAGGCTTTATCGCTGCAGGCCGTGCAGCGGGAGACTTCGCGGGCGCAGGTTTGGCCGTTGCGGAAGCCGCTGCCGCTTTCGCAGCCGCCGGTTTCGCCGACGGTGTTGCCGCTGCGGGCTTGGCCGCTGCGGCAGTCTTCGCGGCAGCGGAGGGTTTTGCCCCGGCTTCGGACTTGCCTCGTCCCAGCGCGTGCTCCACTGATGCGCGCAAATCCACCAGCATGCGCAGCGGCGAGCCCGACGAGTATTCCGCCTGGAACATCACCTTCCACGACTGACAGATCATGCGCAGCCGAATGATGGGTTCCTTCTCTGAGAACTGCGCGCGCCGGCAGTCGATGGTCTGCACGCCGCGATCTTCGAGTTCGGTCAGGCCGTCAAGGATCAGGTTCAAATCGCCGAGCATGAGGCGGAAGAAAGCACGGCGCATGAGGTAACCAAAGCGCGTGAACGCCACCAGTGCGACCGGAAGGTAGAACAATTCGCCGGCCTGCCCTTTGGCCTTGCGCCCCTGTTCGAGGACGCCACCGTGCAGCAACTCGTCGAGCGATTTGCACTTGCGGGCCGAGTCGAGCACGCGGTCGAGGGCATTCAGCCATACCGGAGCTTTCAGCTCAACCTGTCCCAGCACGGTTTCCATGGCCTGCGCCACGTAGGCGAGGTCGACCTCGGCATCGTTCACTCCCGTGGGAGCGATTTGGGCGAAATACTGCACCAGCAGGAAATCAATTTTGTCGCGGATGGCGTCGGTCTTCGCCTGTTTCGCCAGGTAGTGCTGCAGCAGATTGAGCAGGCTGTCGGGTGTGACCAGCGAACTGGTCTGCAGAAACTGGCGGAGCTGGTGGACCTGGATCGCAGTGTCCATGTGCTCGATCCACTGGTGGGCCTGCTCGACCGCGTCCTTGCCGGGCGTGTCGACGCCGGCTTCCAGATCGGCGCAGGCCTTTACGTCGATGGCAAACTCGCGGGCCAGCTCAAAGTAGATGGGATACAGCTTGCGGGCGAAACTCCATTGCGAGGCGAGATCTTGTACCGGTGTAGTCGGAGTCATGGTTTCACGATCCAGTTGGGCACATCGCGATTGAAGCGCGCGGCCACGAGAGTCTTGCCGGGGTGATACTGCACAGCGACGACGTGAACCTCCACGTCCAGCGAGCCGTCGGAGTTGCGCAGCTGCAGAACATCGGCAAACTCCAGCGGGGTCTTGCAGGCGAACAGGACTTCGCGCGGCGTGCCGAATTCGATGATGGTACTTTCGCTGAAGTCGGGGGACTGGCCGCTCTCGACCAGACGCGCAAACTGCACCGGCATGCGCATCGAGGTCGCATCCGGAAAAAAGCGGGCGAGCGCCGCCACGGCATTGGCGTCGTGCGGTGCGCGTCCCGGGGCTGTGGCCTGCTGCGCCAAGCGAATGAAAATCCTCTAAGTTCGGCTCGGTTTGGAGCCGCAATGCGGTCGGGCTCCCCCTCTTCCTGGTTTGGAAGAGCTTTGGGGAGCCGGATCTCCGCGGTTTCGCAAGAAGATGGAGCAACGTGAGAACCATCCCGGCGAACGGAAGGACTAGCACCGAGGGGAGCGAGTTTTCAGCGAGTTAGCCAGCGAAACCTCGTCTCTTCCATAGGCCAAGCTGTGGCGAGCGCCCCAGTGAGTCTCAAGGTGAGATGTTCGTCTCACTTCGCTCGCGCTCGACATGAAGAGACGCTCACACATGGAAGACTCCAAAGCCTGACTCACGGGCAAGACTCTTCCTGTCGAGCTGCGATGTGTTGGGTCCTCGCGTTTCACCCTGGAGACCTGCTACCGATTTTTCCGGATTCTCGTCTACATGCACGAGTCTCACCGCGGTCGCGATTCGGGACGATCCGTTCACATTCAACTTCCGACAACTGTGCAGAGGTGCCATGGTTCGATCCATATGTTCCTACCTTCTTGCGTTCGGGTTGCTGAGCGCGATCGCGCTCCCGGCGCAGGAGCGCAAGGTCACCAAACTAGCCGAGGGCGTATACGCCATCGAGCATGCCGGGGACGGCGGGGGTAACACCACGGTAATCATTGGCGAGCGGCAGGTTTTTGTGGTGGACTCGTGCTTTCTGCCATCAGCGGCGCGCGAAGATATCGCTCAGATTAAGCAATGGACAAACAAGCCGGTCAGCTTTGTGCTGAATACGCACTTTCACAACGACCATAACCTGGGCAATCGCGCCTACATGGAGGCCTTTCCCGGGTTGACGGTCATCTCGCATGTTGAGACGAAGAAAGACATGGACCGATTCGGACCCGGGTCGGAGATGCGCGAGGAGCGAGGCCTGGCCTCTCTCCAGAAAATGCAGGACACCGGCAAAGCCCAGAGCGGGCGCGCCCTAACGGCCGAGGAGAAGAGCGAGGTCAAGAACGCCCTGGCTCACCAGCAGGCGGTGATCGAGGAACTGAAGAAGGTCGAATTTCAGAGTGCGACGCTCACGTTTGATCACGACTTCGCGATCGATGTTGGCGGGCGTGAGGTCGAAGTCAAGTTCCTGGGACGCGGCAATACTGCCGGCGATGCCGTGGCCTTTCTTCCTAAGGAGAGGATCGTGGCGACGGGCGATCTGGTGGTGTATCCGATCCCCTACATCTACGACGGCTATCCGACGGAGTGGATCGAGACGCTGCAACATCTGAACCAATTGGAGGCCGACACGATCGTCCCCGGGCATGGCCCGGTCATGCATGATAAGACTCACGTGCTCTTGATTCGCGATCTGCTGAAGAGCGCAGTCGACCAGATGAACGCGAAGCTCAAGCAGACGCGTCCGGCGATGTTTCAGACACTGGACGAAGTCAAAGGGGCGGTGGACTTAGCGGCTTTTCGCACCCGCTTTGCGGGCACGGATCAAGAATTGGGGGCAGAATTCGACGATATGTCGGCCAACCTGGTGAAAGTTGTATTCGAGGAGGCGACTCTGCGATGAGAGAGCAAACGGGGATGACACGCCGGGAAGCCGTACGGATCGCGGGTTTTGCAATGGTTGGGACCTGGATCGCGGGGCGCACCGATCATGGACTGGCTGCTGTATCGAGCGATACGACTCCAGCTCTCGCGACGGGATCGCCGATGTCGCCCGAGCGGCTGGCGTTGATCGAGGACTTCAAGAAGAAGGCCGACGGATTGGAGAAGAAGTACGAGGCGCGCACTTATAAGAGCGACTGGACGATGCCTTACCGCCTGTTTCGCCCCGAGACTGCGGGCAGGTTGCCGCTGATTGTGTACCTGCATGGCAGCGGCGGACAGGGGGACGACAACCAGAAGCAACTCGCCCTGGGCAATGTCTTCGGAACGCGTGTGTGGCTGCTGCCTGAGAACCAGAAGAAGTCTCCCTGCTACGTGCTTGTGCCCCAGTCCAATCGCGGATGGGTGCGGTACGATCCGGCGAAACTGGACAAAGGGCAGTACGAGATGGTCGCGGGGCCGGGTCAGGGGGTCTCTCTCGCGCTGGAGGTAGTCGATGCAGTGCGCCACGAATTTTCCATTGATGACGCCCGGATTTATGTGACGGGTCAGTCCATGGGAGGAGCGGGCACGTGGAACATGATCGCCAGCCGCCCGGGGTTCTTCGCCGCGGCCGTCCCGTGTTGTGGAGCACCGTCGAAAGACGACGGCACAGGATCGCTCGATACTGCACTGTGGAACTTTCACGGAGGGTCGGACCAGACGGTTCCCGTTGCGTGGTCGCGTGACCGCATCGCGGCCCGCCGCAAAGCCGGAGGACATCCGCTCTCTACCGAATACGCCGGGGTTGACCACAACGTGTGGGAATGGGCGTACACCGAGCCGGGACTGGTGGAATGGGTGTTCGGGCAGAAACGAGGTTAGGGCGAGGATCTGCCGATTTCTTTACTGCAGCGTCTGGCTCGATGAATCCTGCGCGGCTCCTGCGCCGATGTTGTAGCGCTTGAGCTTGCGGTAGAGCGTGGCGCGGCTGATGCCGAGCATGCGTCCAGCGAGCGCCTTGTCGCCTTTCACCTGCTCGAAGACGCGCTGGATCGTGGCTCGCTCAATGTCTTCCAGATCGGTCGCGGATGACATGCCGCCCGGAGACATGGATACAGGCGCTTCTTCTATCAGATCGGGATCCAAGATGGCGCTCTTCCTGGTAGAGGACGTCGTAGTGGATGGAAGTGAGACTGCCCCAGACGCGATCGCGGGAGGCAGGTCGCCGAGGTCGATGATCTGACCGTTCCCCAGCGCGACAGCACGCTCCACACAGTTTTCCAGCTCGCGCACGTTGCCTGGCCATTCATAGTGCATCAGGGCCTTCATGGCGGCGCTGGCCACGTGCAGCTCCTGTCCCGCCGCGTAGCGCTCCAGGAACCAATGCACGAGGAGGGGAATATCGCTGCGGCGCTCGCGCAGTGCAGGCACGAAGAGCGTAACCACATTCAATCGAAAATACAGATCTTTGCGGAAGGTGCCGTTCTTGTAGGCGGCTTCCAGGTCGCGGTTGGTGGCGGCGATCACGCGCACGTCGACTTTCACGCGCTGGTTGCTGCCCACGGGGCGCACCTCTTTTTCCTGCAGGACGCGCAGCAGCTTGGCCTGCAATTCCAGCGGTAGTTCGCCGACTTCGTCGAGGAAGATGGTGCCGCCGTCAGCGGCCTGGAATAATCCCTGCTTCGATTTCAGCGCGCCGGTGAAAGCGCCTTTCTCATAGCCGAAGAGTTCGCTTTCAATCAGCGTCGGCACGAGTGATCCGCAATCAACCGCGACGAATGGACGCGAGGCAAAGGCTCCGCGGAAGTGCATGGCGCGCGCGACCAGCTCTTTTCCGGTGCCGCTCTCTCCGTAAATCAATACCGGCGTGCGCGTATCTTTCAGTCGGGCCACCATCCGCAGCACTTCCTGAATTCGGGTGGAAGATCCCACGATGCCGTGTACCGCGGTTTCGGAATCGGTACGCTGCCGCAGGAATTCATTTTCTTCCACCAGGCGGATTTTCTCAGCCATGCGCCGCAGGAACAGCCGCAGTTCTTCGAGTGGCGAGAAAGGCTTGGTAATGTAGTCGTAAGCGCCGAGTTTCATCGCCTGCACGGCAGTTTCGATGGAGCCGTGTCCGGTCATGAGCGCGACCTCGGTACGCGGCAGCAGCTTCTTTACCTTCTCGAGAAATTCGAGTCCCGACATGTGGGGCATAACCATGTCGGTGAGGATCATGTGAACCGATTGCTCTTCGAGCAGCGCGAGCGCGGACTCGCCGCTTTCGGCCTCGAGGCACACGAATCCCAGGGCCTCTCCGACCGTCGAACAAAGTTTGCGGATAGTCTGCTCGTCATCGACGATCAGAAGGCGTATGCGGAGATCTTCTTTGCTTGCGTTATTCACTACTCAGCCTTCCCAAAAGTTTTCGAAACAACCTCGATAAATTGCTGGACGCGAAAAGGTTTCTCCACACAGGGCGCCCCGGTCTCGCGCAGGGTTGCGACGGTTTCTTCGTTGGCAATGTCGCCGGTGATAAAGACGAGACGATTAGCGAGATCCGGCCGGTGGCGGGCGATCCAGGCGTGCACCTGGCCGCCGTCGACGCCGCCAGGCGTCCGCATATCGGAGACGATGCCCAGGAAGGTGCCGTTCTCGAGCAGGCGAAGCGCGTCGACGCCCGACTCACAGCAGACCACGGGGTAACCACTTCGTTCCAGCGCGGCCTGCACATATGCCATGACGGCAGGCTCATCCTCAATCAGCAAGACGGGGAGTGGTTGCGGTTTCAGAGCAGGCAGGCTCATGGTTGTGTCACTCCTGCGGCCACACCCAGAGACGCGGTGTGCGTCGATGCGGGCAGGCGCACGATAAACGTTGCGCCTTTGCCGCCGATGTTGTTGTGGCAAAGAATCTCGCCACCATGTTCCTTGACGATGCCGTAACAGATACTGAGGCCAAGGCCGGTCCCCTTTCCGACCTCCTTGGTGGTGAAGAACGGATCGAAGATCCGGTCAGGATGAGAGATTCCATTGCCGTTGTCAGAGAAAGAAACTTCGACTGCCTCGCCGGATTTGGTGGACATGATCTCGATGCGGGCGGGCCGTCCGACCTCGCGCACCGCATCGTAGGCGTTGTTCAGGATGTTGAGAAACACTTGTTGCAGTTGATGCGCATCCCCGATGACGTCGGGCAAGCCTTCGTCCAGATGCTCGATCACTTCGACGCCGTGACTGTTGAAGTCGTACGAGCGCAGTTGGATAGTGCGCCGCAGAATGGAATTCAACTGGAGAGGGTTGCGCTGCGGCGGCATCTGGCGGGCGAAACTGAGCAGGTTCTGCACGATCTGCTTGGTGCGCTGCGCCTCCTGCAGGATCACGCGCAGGTCTTTGCGCGCGGTATCGGGCAGATCGGGACTCTCCATCAGCAAGTCGGCAAAGCCGAGGATCGCCGTCAGTGGATTATTGACTTCGTGCGCCACGCCGGACACAAGCTGTCCGACGGCGGCCATTTTTTCGGCGTGGACCAGTTTGTCGCGCAAGACGGCAGAGTCGGTAATGTCAGTCAACACCAACACGATGCTGGTCACAGTTCCCTGCTCGTCACGCATGGGGCTGAGGTTGGCAGAGAATTTTCCGGCGGCACCGTTGCGCCGGACAATTTCCAGTTCCAGGTTGTCCACCTGTTGACCGCTGAGCGTGCTGTGGATCGCGTCGGCCAGCGACGGGACAAAGCCGGGAGCAGCCAGTTCGAGCAAGGGACGACCGAGCAAATCTCCTTGCTCAAAACCAGCCTCGTACCAGCGGCGGTTGGCATAGCTGACCAGCCCTGCGGTGTCAGCCACAAGAATCAGGCTCTGGGTGTTGTTGAGAATCTTCCCCGAGAAATCGCGCTCGCGATGCAGTTCCGACTGATAGGTGCGCAGGCCGGTGATGTCGAGCATCAATCCACGAATCTGCACCAGTTTCCCCAGGTTGTCGTGCAGGCCGAAAGCATTGATGAGCACATGAATCGGGGATCCGTCCTTACGCCGCAGGGTGGCTTCGAAATTCCGCAGATGTCCCTGTTCCTCCATAATGCGCGCGTGATGCTGGCGCTGCTCAGGAGTCATGTATAGCTGCGTCGGGATATCAATTTGCAGAAGGTCTTCCCGGCTGGTGTAACCCAGCATGCGCACCATGGCGTCGTTGACCTCGACGAAACGTCCGCTGGGTGTACTGAAGAACAGGCCTTCCTGAATATTGTCGAACAGCTCGCGATAGCGGCGCTCGGCTTCGTTGCGATCGGAGATGTCTTTCAGCACGTGGATGGTCTGCAGACCCTCGCCGGTGACGCCGTGCACGCGCGAGGTTGAGACGAGATAGGTGCGGTCGAACACAGGATGCGCAAATTCTCCGGACTCTTCTCCCACCGAGCGGCAAAATGGGCAGGAGTAGGACGCAGTGTCACTGGTCAGCGCCATCAGCGCGCGCATGTTTACACCGATCAACTCAGCGGGCGACACTCCGATCATGGTCGCCAGCGAACGGTTCACACGCAGCACTCGGTCAGACTGATCGTGTACGACGATGAAGTCCGTGATGGCGTCGAAGATCTCGGTCCAATGACGGTTGGACTGCTCGATGCGCGTGAACAATCGGGCGCTATCGAGGACCATGGCGGCATGCCCGGCCATTGTCTCCAGAAAAACGCGGTCTTCGTGATTCAACGAAGACGGTCCCGCGGAAAGGCACAGCAGTCCGGCCAATTCCTCTTTCGCACCGGGCAATCGGACCAGGATGCAATCGGTCCATTGCAGGTGCGCTGCCGCATCGGCACCTAGAATATGCTCGGAGCTATCGACAACCACCTTCTCGGGGTGATGCGCGGAGAACTCTCCTAGCGCCGTTCCCAGGGAGCGCTCAATCTCGCGATCGATAGGCGGTTCCACCGGCAATGCGGACGCGCCCTCGCGCGTGGGCGGCCCGGGCTTGGTCAGAGCGGTCAACTCGGAGACGACCTTCTCCGCCCCTGCCAGCGCGGGCCGCTGATGCAAGGCCACGACCTGCCAGCGGCCTTCCTGGAATACGGCAAGAAATCCCGATTTCGAGCCGGTGAGATCAGCCGTCCGGCTGACAAAAGTCCGAGCGAAATCTGGCAGGCGGAGGGATCCATCAATCTCGCGAGCGAGATCCATGAGCGCCTCAGCGCGCCGGCGGTGCTGCTCGGAGTTGTGCAGATTGCTGGCAACCTCCAGCATGACGGCCGCCTGATTGGAAAGAGCGCGGGCACGGCGAATGTCTTCCTGTGAGATGCCCGTGCCGTCGAGCCGGTCGAGCACGCCGAACATGCCCAGGAGACGTCCGTTCATGCCCAACAGCGGAACGGCCAGGACCTGACGTACCTGATACTTCGAGACAACCGTGACATTGATTCCGGGGACCTTGCTAGCTTCATCGGTCCAGAAAACTTCCTTGTTGCGCAGTGTTTTGGTCGCGATCCCTTCGGGAAAAGTGGTGTCTACGCGCCGCGGCTCACCCTGTTCGACTCCATAGCGAATTTGAAACTTGTCGTTTTCCAGCAGCGCGATGAAGCATCGTCCGTAGCCCAGGAAACCCGAGGCGCGCATGACAAATGCCTGCAAGAAATGTTCGAGATTGCCGCTTGCGCTGAGTTCGGAGGAGATCTCAAGGAGTTGGTGAAGTTCCTGGGCCTGGGAGTGGGCAGTGGCATGCAATTCTGCGTGAGCCACGGCGACCGCGCCGAATCCGGCGATGGCTCCCACCAGGGAGCGCTCTTCGGAGGTAAAGACTCCGTCCTGGCGCGGATAGATGAGTATCGCGCCTTGGGTACGCGCCGTGCGGAAGGGCGCGGCAATCAGCATACCGGGAAAAACCAGGTTGCCGAGCGAATGGACGTCTGTGCCAATCGAAAGAGACAGTGGCTCTCCGGCGGCGATGGCGCGTTGGGCCAGATCGGCGGCGAAGCGCAACGTCTGACGGTCATGGCGCGAACGGGCCGAAGTCGCCAGTTGCGGAGTCTCTGCTGACACCGCCTTGAGTTCGAATGGCCCCTCACGCTTCAAAAGGACACAGACCAGCCTGGTGCGCAGCAGTAGACGAAGACGATCGGCCAATGCCTCGATGACCGCTCCGACGTCAGGGCTGCCGTGCAGGGCGTGGGCGACGTCGGCCAGAATCTCGGCCCTGCGATGCTCTTCCTTCGATGCCTCGCCTAATCGCGCGGCTTCCAGTAGGCTGCCCAATTGCCCAGCGAGGATCGTCGCCTTGGCTGCCAGATCTTCGTCAAAGAAGTCATCCTTCGAGTCGTGCAGGAAGGTTACGGCACCAATGACTTCATTGAAAACCACAAGAGGCGCCGCCAACAAAGACCTGGCTTCAAAGTCCCGCGCAACCGGAAACGCCGTCGAGTGAACATGATTTGCAAAGATCGTACGGCGCTGGCGAACTGCGTCGGCGGTTACGGTGCTCTGGTCCGGACGCAGGCGGAGCCCAACGAAGCGTTCTGCCAGTTTGCCGTCCGCCTGTTCGCCGACGAGTTCCTCCGAGGTGTGGCAGCGCCAGAAGTAGACACCCGAAACCTCAAAGAACTCACGACAGGCCCTGCAAAAGAGTTGGATCAGGGTCTTGGGGTCGGATCGTTCTCCCGATTTGGAGGCAATACGGAGCAGAAGCTTCTGGAAGCCCTCGTCGGACCCGGAGAAAGTCCTGGCGACCGGGGGAACATTCGAACTGCTGACGGAAGCGGCAACATCTGCACCGATGCTAGGAAACAGGTTTTCTCGATTCACAAGTACTTGAATCTATTGGGAAACTATCTTTCATCTCAATTTGAGTCAAGGGAAATGGGCCGGGGGGTGCCTTTGTGTGAAATCCCGAGACTATAGTGAGATTTTCGTCTCACCCTGAGAAACACTACTGCGTTTTTGCCGAATGAGACAGCTCTAATTGGCGAGACAGCCGGTCTGGCCCGTCTCGCCTGCACCTAAACTCTTATTTCTCAGGCGCTTAGATATCATTACTTTGGTTTTTTCAAGAAGGTTCCCATGGCCCGGGCATTGCACGGTTAGCCATGCGCAGCTCTTGTGTAGCGAGGAGGATTTGTGTCTCAACGAATCGCGGTGGCCGTGCTGGCCGCTATGACCTTGACCTTGGCAGTGCCGATGACTCCTCCATACGCCACAGCACAAGCGACACAGAACGACGAGATCATTCGCCGGGCCAAAAACAGAGTGCAGCCCGCTTATCCGGAACTGGCGCGCAAGATGAATATCACCGGGACGGTGAAGATTGAAGTGATCGTTGCTCCCAATGGGACGGTGAAAGCGGCGCGCATCGTGGGCGGACACCCGGTGCTGGCCAACGCGGCGCTGGATGCGGCCAAGAAATGGCGCTTTGAGCCGGCAGCAAATGAAAGCACAGGAGTCATCGACTTCAAGTTTGAGCCGCGCTAGACAGTAGAGCCGCGGAGGAGACAGGGCATGACAATCGGCAAGAAGTTGTATGTCAATTTCGGCATCATCCTCACCATGGTGTTGGTGCTGTTCCTGGTGAACTGGTCGGCGGTGCAGCGCGAGCACGCGGCGAAGGCCGCGGCGTCGGCCTCTCTGGAGTTGGCGGATGCTACCAACGCCGTCCGCTTTCAGATGATGCAAAACCGGCTCTACCTGAGCAACTACTTGCTGAGCGGCGACACCCGCGAAGTCGACCGCATGAATGACGGCATGCGCACCCTGAACGAGAAACTCGAACAGGGCAAGGGCCTGGCCAACTCCGATCAGGTGAAGACCTCTCTGGGCAAGGTGCAGCAACTGGAGCAATCCTGGGGCAAGGAGTTTGCCCAGCCGCTGATCGAGAAGCGGAAAGATGTCGACTCGGGCAACGCCACCGTGGCCGAGCTACAGATCTACTACCTGCAGAAGGACGCCTCGTCGTGGGTGAAGAACTCGACCGATTCGCTCGACGTGGCCGACGGCGAAAACCGCAAAGTGGTCGAGGAGCGCCGCAAGTCCGATGAGACCGCGGCAACCTACACCATCATCGTCTCGCTACTCAGCACCATGCTGGCACTCGGACTCGGCATCGTGATCGCCTACCGCACTGCCAAAGCGATCACCGAACCTCTTACCAACCTCATGAATGTGGCCCGCGCCATCGGCAATACCGGCGATCTGGAACACAACATCGATCTCAACCGCGACGACGAAATCGGCGAACTGGCCCGCACCTTCCACAAGATGGTCACCTACCTCAAAGAAATGGCAGGAGTTTCCGAAGCCATCGCCGGCGGCGATCTGACTCTGGAAGTGAAGCCGCGCTCGTCGCACGACACCCTGGGCAATGCTTTCGCGAAGATGGTCGAAGGCCTGGCTGGACTGGTGCGCAGCGTGCGTGACGCGTCGTCTCAGGTTGCGAGCGCTTCCAACCAGGTAGCGGGAGCCTCTGACGACTCGGCCAAGATCGGCCTGCAGGCGTCCTCGGCCATTGATGAAGTCACCAGCACCATGCACGAGATGAGCGTCAACGTGCAGAACATGGTGAAGAGCACGCAGGTGCAGGCGTCGAGCGTGAGCGAGACGTCGGCCTCGATCGATCAGATGGTCGCCTCGATCCAGCGCGTGGCCGATACGGCGAAAGTGCTGCTCGATATCTCCAACCGTTCGCGAGAGGAAGTGCACAACGGCATCGGGACCATGGAAAAAGCCACCGACGGCCTGAACCGGATCAACACCACCATCAACTCCTCGGGGGAGATCATTGGCGCCCTGGGACAGCGGGCGGACGACATCGGCAAGATCATCGAAGTCATCGATGACCTGGCCGAGCAGACCAACCTGCTGGCTCTCAACGCCGCCATCGAAGCCGCCCGCGCCGGAGAACATGGACTTGGCTTCGCGGTGGTCGCCGACGAAGTCCGCAAGCTGGCCGAAAAGTCCGCGCAGTCCACCAAGGAGATCTCCGAACTCATTCAGAGCATTCAGAAGGAAGCCCGCAAGGCGGTCGAGAACATGGACCGCTCGACTTCCATCGTCAACGAGGGCCTGGAACTGGGATCGGAGCTGAACTCGGCGTTAAAGAAGATCTCCAACGTTGTGACCGAAGTCTACAAGTTCGCGCAGGAAATCGGCGCGGCCACCAACGAACAGTCGCACGGCTCGTCGCAGATCGCGCGCGCCACCACGCGGCTGAATGAAATCACGCACGAAATCAACTCGGCAGTGGAAGAGCAGGCGTCTGGAGCCCAGGCGGTGGTCAAGGCGATGGAGCGGATGCGGGAACTGGTACAGCAGTCGACTTCGAGTTCGACCGAACTGGCGGCGTCGTCGGAACAGATGTCGAAGATGTCGCGCAGCCTGCTGGACTTCATCGACCGGTTCGCGCTGGCC
>Ga0335082_10002188_pt1 | contig 21000 bp, 19 predicted proteins | sample Lox_Sample_41_FD_206718 | JGI IMG/M metagenome (GOLD analysis project Ga0335082, IMG submission 206718) | Soil microbial communities from Loxahatchee National Wildlife Refuge, Florida, United States - Lox_Sample_4.1 | ecosystem: Environmental > Terrestrial > Soil > Wetlands | place: USA...
CCGAGACCATGTTGGGCAGGAACTTCCCGCGGACCGCGTCGGGGCCCACGTGGTGGATCGCCTCGATGGCGCCTTGCGTGAGCATCGGGCAAAGCTTGAAGGCGAGGTTCGCCGCGCCCCACATCTCCTCGACCGGCGTCGCGATGAGGTGCGGCAGCCCCTGGCCGCCGAAGTCCGTGGGACCCAGGATGTTGTTCCAGCCCGCGGCGCAGTACTGCAAGTACGCGTCCCTGAATCCCGGCGGCGTCGTGACCGCCCCGTCGTTCCACTTCGCGCCGGTGCGGTCGCCCGTGCCGTTCAGCGGCGAGAGCACCTCGCTCGCGAGCTTGCCCGCTTCCTCGAGGATCGCGTCCACCACGTCCGCGGTGACGTCCTCCCAGCCGGGCAGCGTGTTCACCTGGTCCAGGCCGACCACGTGTTTCAGCACGAATTGCATGTCCTTGATGGGGGCGACGTACTCGGCCATGGCGTCCTCAGATCTTCTGGGTGAGCTCCGGGACGATCTGGAAGAGATCGCCCACCAGCCCGTAATCGGCGACCTGGAAGATGGGCGCTTCCGGATCCTTGTTGATGGCGACGATCACCTTGCTGTCCTTCATTCCCGCCAGGTGCTGGATCGCGCCGGAAATTCCGATGGCCACGTAGAGCTCGGGGGCCACGATCTTGCCCGTCTGCCCCACCTGGTAGTCGTTGGGGCAATAGCCCGAGTCGACCGCGGCGCGCGAGGCGCCGATGGCCGCGCCCAGCTTGTCGGCGAGCGCATCGAGCATCTTGAAGTTCTCGCCGCTCGCGAGCCCGCGCCCGCCCGAGACGATGCGCCGCGCGCCGGCAAGCTCGGGACGCGACGATTTCGTGAGCTCCTGGCCCAGCACTTTCGACTGGCCCTTGTCGGGGCCCGCCGCGACGGATTCCACGGGAGCCGATCCCGTGGACGCGGCCGCCTCGAAACCCGTCGCGCGCACGGTGATCACCTTGATGGGATCGGACGATTGCACGGTGGCGAACGCGTTGCCGGCGTAGATCGGCCGCACGAAGGTGTCGGGCGACTCGACCGCGGTGATCTCGGAGACCTGGGCCACGTCGAGCAGCGCGGCCACGCGGGGCATGAAGCTCTTGCCGAACGCGGTGGCGCCCGCCACCACGTGCGAGTACGACTTCGCGAGCGGCGCCACCAGCGCCGCGAAATTCTCGGCCAGCCCGCCGGCGTACTGCGCGCCCTCGACGTGCAGCACCTTGGTTACGCCGGCGAGCTTCGCCGCCGCATCGGCCGCGGCGCGCGCGCCCTGCCCCGCGACGAGGACGTGCACCTCGCCGCCCATCTTCGATGCCGCCGTGACCGCGTTGGCGGTGCCGCCCCGGATGTGCGCGTTGTCGTGTTCCGCGATGACGAGAACGGCCATGTCAAATCACCTTTGCTTCGTTCTTGAGCTTGTCCACCAGGTCGGCCACGTCCTTCACCATGACGCCCGCCTTGCGCTTGCCGGGCTCGGCCACCTTGAGCGTCTTCAGGCGCGGCGCGACATCCACGCCGAGCGCGTCGGGCTTCACGACGTCGAGCGGCTTCTTCTTCGCCTTCATGATGTTGGGCAGCGTCGCGTAGCGGGGCGTGTTCAGGCGCAGGTCCGTGGTGATCACCGCCGGCAGCTTCACCTCCACGGTTTCCAGGCCGCCGTCGATCTCGCGCGTGACTTTCGCGCTCCCCTCGCCGATCTCCACCTTGCTCGCGAAGGTCGCCTGCGGCCAGTCGAGGAGCGCGGCGAGCATCTGGCCCGTCTGGTTGGCGTCGTCGTCGATCGCCTGCTTGCCGAGGATCACGAGGCCGGCGCCCTGCGCGGCCGCCACGGCCTTGAGCAGCTTCGCCACGGCGAGCGGCTGCAGCTCGGCGTCGGTTTCCACGAGGATCGCGCGGTCCGCGCCCATGGCGAGCGCCGTACGAAGCGTCTCCTGGCACGCGGCCACGCCCGCCGAGACGGCGATCACCTCGGTGGCCTTGCCCGCTTCCTTGAGCTTGAGCGCCTCCTCGACGGCGATCTCATCGAAGGGGTTCATGGACATCTTCACGTTGGCGAGCTCGACGCCCGACTGGTCGGACTTCACGCGCACCTTCACGTTGAAGTCCACGACGCGCTTGACTGGAACGAGGATTTTCATCTTATGGAACGAATTTCAAACGAGTGTTTGAAATTCTAGCGGATTCCGGGCGCCCGGGACAGCCGCCCGATGGTGCCATGCCCGCCGTGCGCTCAATAGCCCGCGAAATCCTCCGTGCGGATGTCGTCCCCGTCGATGCCCGCCTCGACCACGACGCCGCGCGCCGCGGCGACCATCGCGGGCGGCCCCGCCACGTAAACGATGGGGCTGCGGAGCCCCGCCACGACGTCGCGCACCATCGCCGCGTCGATGCGGCGCGTCTCGCCCGTCCACGGCTTCCCGGAGCGTTCCATCGCGGTCATGGTCGCGCGCAGCTCGAAACGCGGATTGTCCTTCGCGAGGCGCTCGAGCTCCTGGAGGAAGGCGGCATCCTCGGGACGATGGTTCGAGTACAGCAGGGCGATGCGCTGCGCGGTGGGATTGCGGGCCGCGTGGCGCAGCATGCTCATGAAGGGCGTGATGCCGATGCCGCCCGCGACGAAGAGCGCGTCGCGCTTCGGATTGCGGTGCAGCGTGAGGGAGCCGAACGGGCCGTCGACCTGCGCGGCGCCGCGAAGGGCCAGCGAGCCGAGCGCCCGCTTGAAGGCGCTGTCGCGCAGCCGCGTCGTGATGACGAGGTCGGGCTCGTGCGGCGCGCTCACGATCGAGAAGGCGTGGCGGGAAGCCTCGCCCTCGAGCGATGGGAGGATGAGGTCGAGGGCCTGCCCGGGCACGAACACGAAGTCGCCGGGCTTCGAGAAGTGGAAGGCCGCGGTTGCCTCGGCCACGTCCTCGCGTCGCTGCATCTGCACGTCATGGATCGTCATCGCCCTCTCCTTTCCCATCGGACAGGCGCAAGGGCCGTCCCGTTCCCGCTAAAGCGACCGCGTTCGCTCGCGCAGGACGAACTTCTGGATCTTGCCGGTGGACGTCTTCGGCAGCTCGCCGAAGACCACGGTGCGCGGCACCTTGAAGTGCGCGAGGTGCTCGCGGCACCAGGCGAGGATCTCCTGCGCGGAAACCGGCGGCGCGCCGGGCTTGAGCGTCACGAAGGCGCAGGGCGTCTCGCCCCACTTCTCGTCGGGCCGCGCAACCACCGCCGCCTCCATCACGTGCGGATGCCGGTAGAGGCACTCCTCCACCTCGAGCGACGAGATGTTCTCGCCCCCGGAGATGATGATGTCCTTCGAGCGGTCCTTCACCTCGATGTAGCCGTCGGGGTGCCACACCGCGAGGTCGCCCGTGTGGTACCAGCCGTCGCGGAAGGCTTCCCCGGTCGCGGGCGCGTTGCGCAGGTACCCCTTCATGATCGTGTTCCCGCGCAGCATCACCTCGCCCAGGGTCTTGCCGTCGCGCGGCACCGGCGTGCCCGAGGCCGGGTCGCCCACCTGCATTGCGTCGAGCGTGGGATAGCGTACGCCCTGGCGCGCCATGAGAACGGCGCGCGCATTGAGGTCCAGGCCGTCCCACGCTTCCTGCCAGGCGCAGAGCGTGGCCGGCCCGTAGCTTTCGGTGAGGCCGTAGAGGTGCGTCACGCGAAAGCCCATGGACTCCATGGCCTCGATGATCGCCGAGGGCGGCGCGGCGCCGCCGGTGGCGACCTCCACCGTGTGGCCGAAGCGTTTCTTCACCGCCGCGGGCGCGTTCACCAGCAGGTTGAGCACGATCGGCGCGCCGCACAGGTGCGTCACGCGGTGGCGCTCGATGGCGGGAAAGACCAGGGCCGGGTCCACCTTGCGCAGGCATACGTGCGTGCCGCCCACGGCGGTGACGGCCCAGGTGTACGTCCAGCCGCTGCAGTGAAACATCGGCAGCGTCCACAGGTATACGGAGCGCGGCGTGAGGCCGAAGGCGAGCGCGTTGCCCAGCGCGTTGAGGTAGGCGCCGCGATGGTGGTAGACGACGCCCTTCGGGTTCCCGGTCGTGCCCGACGTGTACAGCAGGGCGAGCGAATCCCATTCGTCGGCGGGATCGCGCAGCTCGAACGAGGCGTCGCCCTGCGCGATCCACGCCTCGTAGTCGATGCTCCCGAGCCTCTCGCCGCCGGAGGCAAGCGCGTCGTCGATGTCCACGACGAAGATCTCGCGTCCGAGCTTCTTGATCGCCTCGCCGATCACCCCCGAATACTCGCGGTCCGTGATGAGCACCTTGGCCCCGCCGTGCTCGAGGCAGAACGCGATGGTGGCGGCATCCAGCCGGTAGTTGAGCGCGTTCAGCACGGCGCCCAGCCCCGGCACCGCGTAGTGGCATTCGAGCAGCGCGGGCACGTTGGGCGCCATCACCGCGACCGTGTCGCCGCGGCCGACGCCGCGGGCGGCGAGCACGGACGCGAGCCGCCGGCAGCGCTCGTGGAACTCGAGATAGGTGTAGCGGCGCTCGCCGTGGATCACGGCGGCCTTGCCCGGGTAGACCTCGGCCGAGCGCCTGAGGAACGAGAGCGGCGTGAGCGGCGCGTAGTTCGCCGCGTTGCGATCGAGCCCCGCGACGAAGGGATGGCCGGGGCCCACCATCGCCCGGGCTAGCGGCTCCTGCGCCGCCTGAGCCACGCCTCCATCTCGCCCAGGATGCCGCGGCGGAACGCGAGCACGCAGACCACGAAGATCATGCCCTGGGTGATGGTGACCCACGAGCCCAGCTCGGCGAGGTAGAACTGCATCGAGACGATGACCACGGCGCCGACGATCGGGCCGAACACGGTGCCCATGCCGCCCAGCAGCGTCATCAGCACCACCTCGCCCGACATCGACCAGTGCACGTCGGTGAGCGAGGCGTTCTGCGCGACCATGGCCTTGGTGGCGCCCGCGAGCCCGGCGAGCGTGGCCGACAGCACGAATGCCGCGAGCTTGTAGTGCTCGGTGCGGTAGCCCAGGGAGATGGCGCGCGGCTCGTTCTCGCGGATCGCCTTGAGCACCTGGCCGAACGGCGAGTGGACGATGCGGTGGATGAGGCCGAACCCCGCGAGGAAGATGGCGAGCACGAAGTAGTACAGCACCGGAATGGCCTGGTCCCCGACATGGAACAAGGGCGCGTTGAGATCCACCACCCCGAGCAGCTTGCTCAACGGGACCGACTGGATGCCGTCCTCGCCGCCGGTGAACGGCACCTGCAGGCAGAAGAAGTACAGCATCTGCGCGAGCGCGAGCGTGATCATCGCGAAATAGATGCCCTGGCGGCGGATCGCGAGCAGCCCCGTGAGCCCGCCGAGCAGCATCGACGTGGCCGCGCCCGCGACGATCGCGACTTCGACCGGCAGGCCCCACACCTTGGCCGCGTGCGCGGCGAGGTAGCTGCCCATGCCGAAGAACATCGCGTGCCCGAACGAGAGCAGCCCGCCGAAACCGATCAGCAGGTTGAAGGCGCAGGCGAAGAGCGCGAAGCACAGCAGCTGCATGCCGAAGCGCGGGTAGATCACGAACGGCATCGCCGCGAAGGCGACCACCAGCACCACGAACGCGATGCGCTCGTAACGCGCCTCCCAGGCGGGATCCTGGAGCGTGGCGCCGAGGCTCTGCGATTCGTTCATCAGCGCTGCCCGAACAGGCCCTGCGGCCGGATCATCAGCACGATCGCCATGATCACGAAGATCACCGTGCTGGAAGCCTGCGGGTAGAAATACTTGGTGAGTCCCTCGATCACGCCCAGGCCGAAGCCGGTCACGATGGAGCCCATGATGGAGCCCATGCCGCCGATCACCACCACGGCGAACACCACGATGATGAGCGACGAGCCCATCTGCGGGCTCACCTGGTAGATCGGCGCGGCGAAGACGCCCGCGAGCGCGGCGAGCCCCACGCCCAGCCCGTAGGTGAGGGTGATCATGCGCGGCACGTTCACGCCGAAGGCCTGCACGAGCGTGGGGTTCTCGGTGGCCGCGCGCAGGTACGCGCCCAGCTTGGTGCGCTCGATCAGGAACCAGGTGGACAGGCAGATCGCGAGGGAAGCGAAGATCACCCACGCCCGGTAGTTGGGCAGGAACATGAAGCCCAGGTTCTGAACGCCCTGCAGGCTCTCGGGGATCGAGTACGGCAGGCCCGCCGAGCCGAACTGGTGCTGGAAGGCGCCTTCGATGATGAGCGCGAGGCCGAAGGTGAGCAGCAGCCCGTAGAGGTGGTCGAGCCTGTACAGGCGCGAGAGCATGAGCCGCTCGATCACCATGCCCAGCGCGCCCACCACGACGGGCACGATGGCGAGGGCCCACCAGTAACCCAGGCCGAGCTTGTTCAGCAGGAAATAGGCCACGAACGCGCCCAGCATGTACTGGGCGCCGTGGGCGAAGTTGATGATGTTGAGGAGCCCGAAGATGACCGCGAGCCCCAGGGAAAGGAGCGCGTAGAACGAGCCGTTGATCAGCCCGATCAGCAGTTGCCCGAACAGTGCCTGTGTGGACATCGCTCTACGCGCGGTGCTAGGTCACTTGACCAGCGAGCAGCCGCCTTCGTTCAGCGGGCGGAACGCCTCCGCGGCCGGGATCGTGGCGCGCAGCTTGTAATAGTCGTACGGGTACTTCGATTCCGACGGCTTCTTCACCTCGAAGAGGTAGGCGTTGTGGATCTTGCGGCCGTCGGCGCGGATGACGCCCTTGCCGAACAGCGGATCGTCGGTCGGCAGCTCCTTCATCTTCGCCACCACCTTGGCGCCGTCGGCGTCGCTCTTCAACGCTTCCACCGCCTTGAGGTAATGCAGCACGCCGGCGTACACGCCCGCCTGCACCATGGTGGGCTCCTTGCCGCCGTTCGCGGCCGCGAAGCGCTTGCTCCACGCGCGCGTCTGGTCGTTCAGGTCCCAGTAGAACGTCTCGGTCATGATGAGGCCCTGCGCCTTCTCCAGGCCGATGCCGTGCACGTCGGTGAGGAACACGAGCAGGCCCGCGAGCTGCTGGCCGCCCTTCACGATGCCGAACTCGGCCGCCTGCTTGATCGAGTTGATCGTGTCGCCGCCCGCGTTCGCGAGGCCGATGATCTTCGCCTTGGACGACTGCGCCTGCAGCAGGAAGGACGAGAAGTCCTGGTTGTTGAGCGGCACCTTCACGTCGCCCAGCACCTTGCCGCCGTTCTTCTCCACCACCGCCTTGGTGTCGCGCTCGAGCGCGTGGCCGAACGCGTAGTCGGCCGTGATGAAGAACCAGGTGTCGCCGCCCGTCTTCACGATCGCCTTGCCAGTGCTGTTGGCGAGCATCCACGTGTCGTACGTCCAGTGCACCGTGTTGGGCGAGCACTTGGCGCCGGTGAGGTCGGAGGATGCCGCGCCCGAATTGATGAAGACCTTGTTCTTGGCCCTCACGACGTCGTTCACCGCGAGCGCGACACCCGAGTTCGGCGTGTCCACGATCACGTCCACGCCTTCGGCGTCGATCCACTTGTTGGCGATCTGCGTGCCGACGTCGGGCTTGTTCTGGTGGTCGGCGAAGATCACCTCGACGTTGAGGCCCTTCTCCTTCGCCTTGAAGTCCTCCACGGCCATCTTGGCCGCGAGCACCGAGCCCTGCCCGCCCAGGTCGGCGTACAGGCTCGACTGGTCGTTCAGCACCCCGATCTTCACGACGTTTCCGGTGATCTGCGCCTGCGCGGCGCCCGTGCCCAGCGCGAGCACGGTTGCGGCGAGCAATGCCTTCAGCTTCATGTCCATCTGCATAACTCCTCTCTCTTTGTAAAGACTACACTCCCAGGTATTCGTGGAGCATCGCCGTCTTCGCCTCGAGCTCGCGCGCGGGGAAGGACTCGGCGATCTTGCCATGCTCCATCACGTAGTGTCGGTCCGCGAGCGGCGCCGCGAACCGGAAATTCTGCTCCACGAGCACGATCGTGAAGCCGCGCTCCTTGAGCTTCACGATGATGCGCCCCAGCGTCTGCACGATCACGGGCGCGAGCCCTTCGGTGATCTCGTCGAGGAGCAGCAGGTTGGCCCCCGTTCGCAGGATCCGGGCCATGGCGAGCATCTGCTGCTCGCCGCCGGAGAGCTTGGTGCCCTGCGCGGTCTTGCGCCGCTCCCTCAGGTTGGGGAACATCTCGTAGATCTCGTCCACGGCCATGCCGCCCTTGGCGATCTCGGGCGGCAGCTCCAGGTTCTCCTCGACCGACAGGCTGGAGAAGATGCCGCGCTCCTCGGGACAGTAGCCTACGCCCAGGTGCGCGATCTTGTAGGTCGGCCAGCCGACCGTCTCCACGCCGTTCACCACGATCGAGCCGGTGCGCTTGCCCACCAGCCCCAGGATCGACTTCAACGTCGAGGTGCGCCCGGCGCCGTTGCGGCCGAGGAGCGTCACGACCTCGCCCTTGTTCACCGCGAGGTCCACGCCGTGCAGCACGTGCGACTCGCCGTACCACGCCTGGAGGTTGGCGATGCGCAGGACCTCGTCAGCCATGCGCGGTCCCCATGTACGCTTCCATCACCTGCGGGTTGCCCGAGACCTCGGCGTACGTGCCCTCGGCGAGCACGGCGCCACGCTGCAGGACCGAGATGGTGTCGCAGATCCCGGACACCACGCTCATGTTGTGCTCGACCATCAGCACCGTGCGGCCCGCCGCCACTTCCTTGATGAGCGACTTCACGCGGTCCACGTCCTCGTGGCCCATGCCGGCCGTGGGCTCGTCGAGCAGCATGAGCTCGGGCTCCATGGCGAGCGTCGTCGCGATCTCCAGCGTGCGCTTGCGCCCGTAGGCAAGCTCGCCCGCGTGCACCCGTGCGAATTCCGTGAGCCCCACGCGAGCGAGCAGCGCCATCGCCTTGTCGTTCAGCCGGTCGAGCGTGCGCTCGCGCTTCCAGAAGTGGAAGCTCGTGCCGAGCGTCCTCTGCAGCGCGATGCGCACGTTCTCGAGGACCGTGAGGTTGGGAAACACCGCCGAGATCTGGAACGAGCGGATCACGCCGCGGCGCGCCACGTCCGCCGGGCGCTCCCGGGTGATGTCCTCGCCCTTGAAGAGGATCGTCCCCGACGTGGGCTGCAGGAACTTGGTGAGCAGGTTGAACGTCGTGGTCTTGCCGGCGCCGTTCGGCCCGATCAGCGCGTGGATGGCGCCGCGGCGCACCTTGAGGCTCACATGGTCGACGGCGACGAAGCCCTTGAACTCCTTGGTGAGGTCGCGCGTCTCGAGAATGGTGTCGCCGGTCATCGCAACGGGGCCCGCGTCCGTGGCCCGGGCCACGGACGGAGCTCCCTTTGATCTTGGTCCGCCGATGCTACCTGCGACGGACGCGAGGCGCTAGTGCGCGATCAGCCGCCGCCCGGGTTGCGGTTGCGGAAGGCGACGGCGCCCTGGTTGCCGCCCAGGTTGTACATCATCCCCGCCCCCTGCCCGCTGCGGCCCGTGAAGAAGCCGTCGAAGCTGCCGGTGGCCCCGGACCCGCAGGACGGCGAGCAGCCGATCACGAGCGGGTTGGGATTGGGCAGCCCCGGGATCGACGAGCCGCTGTAGGCGGAGAAGTACTGGTCGCGGTAGATCGGCATGTTGTTGGCCGTGCCGGTCCACGTCTGCCCCGCGATGGAGATGTTCACCGCGGCATCCACCGTGCGGTTGGTGAAGTTGGCCGCGAGCGATGCGCTGTTCAGGTGGCCCGTGTCGCCCGCGCCGCTGGTGGGCGTGGTCGATCCCACCACGTCGTAGATGGCCGATCCCGTGAGCGGCAGGTTCACCGGCCCGGCCTGCGCGCTCGCGAAGATGTAGTGCAGGCTCGCGTGCGTGAGGTCGATGCCGACGCTCTGCCCGTTGCGAACCGCGGTCGCCTGCCCGCCGCCCCAGCGGCCCCACGTAAGGCCGGTCTCGGCGTCGAATCCCGACTCGACCACCTGCGCGCTTCCGAGCGAGTAGGTCGTGTTGGCCCCGCCCGTAGCCTCGAAGGGCGCGTTGAAGCCCACGATGCGGTTCTGCGAGTCGAGGACGATCTCGGTCGTGCGGTCGGTGGCTGCATAGCTGCGAATGAGGTCGGGCAGCGACCCGGTCGGATCCGAGATGCGGCCCTCGACGAAGGGCGCCGAGCCCTGCTGGCGGTCGCCCGCGAGCGCGGCCACGCCCGACACCGTGTTCCAGTTGTTCGCGTTGGACGAAGTGACGTCCTGGATGCCGTAGCCCAGGATCACCGCGCCCAGGCCGTTGCCGACGAAGCTGCCGCCCACGGAGCCGGTGAGCTGGTGGTTGCTGGTGGACGTGGCGCTGCCGTTGTTGATCACCAGCGTGTCCGACGTGGAGGAGATGAAGGAGTTCTGGGCGATGGGCACGTTGCTCGCGTTGAGGCGCCAGTTGCCGCCGGCGTTCGAGCCCGCCGCGGGAATCGACACGTTGGCGCTGAGGCCGAGCATGCGGTTGGTGAAGTCCACCGAGAGCGAAGCGCTGCCCAGGGTGCCCGCGGTGCCTACCTGGTTCGTGGGCGACGTCGCCGCCACCAGCGTGTAGGTCGCACCGCCCGTGAGCACGTCGGACAGATACGTGGGATAGCCCGAGTTCGCGTAGATCCACTGCAAGCTGCCCGCGACGGGCGTGCCGCCCCCGCCCGGGCCGGAGAGGCTCAGCGAGGCGCCGTTGTAGCGGCCCATGAAGATCGTGACGCCTTCGGCGAAGTAGTCGTTGGATTCGGCGAGCGTCCCTCCGATGATGGCCGGGTTCACGCCGCTGTTGTTGCCGGCGTACGAGCGATAGCTGCGCAGGTTGTTGCCGTCGGCGGTGATGTCGCCTTGCGTGGCCTGCCCCCCGAACGGCGAGCCCACGGTCAGGATGATGTCGCGAAGGGAGATCGGGTCGGCTCCGAGGTTGACGATCGCGTTGATCGGGTTCACGAGGCCCACGGGGTTCGCGGCGAAAACCTGCGTGGAAGGCTGCTGCGAAGGCGGCAGCGCCGGCGTGTCGCTCGGGGAGAAGTTGCGCGTGTCGCCAGTGGCCTGCGTGGTGATCGCGCCCGCGACGGTCGCCGGCTTCGCGGAGGCCATCGTGGTGGCGGCGTCGGCGATGAAACGCGGTGTCGGGATGTAGGTCGGCGCCTGGTTGCCGAGCACGAGCACCGTCTGCCCCGGGCCGGTGATGAGCGTGGTCACCCCGCCCTGCTGCGCGGGCAGGTTCGAGTCCCCGATGTTGGACACCGAGTGGCTGCCCTCGATGGTGTGGTTCACCGTGATGGCTTCGTTGGGACGGCCGGCGGCGACGCTCTCGTCGCAGGTGCCGGGCTCGCACGCGTAGAGGATGTTGCCGGAGCCGCGGATGCCGACGGTGGCCACGCGCGTCTTCATCACGAACTTGTCGCGGTTGGTGGAGGCGAGCAGGCCCGTGAAGGTGCGCAGCGTCCCCTGGAAGAGGCTGAGAATCGCGCCCTGCGCCGACTCCTTCTGCTCGGGATAGGCCTCGATGGCGAACTGGGTGTTCGGGCGCAGCGACAGGCGCGCCTGGTCGACCATGGTGAGCTGCGCCATGCCGTTGGGCCCGGTGGTGATGCGGTCGCCCGCATCGACCGGCGTGCCGCGCTGCGGCGTCACGCGCTGGCCCGCCTTCTTGATGAGGCCCACGTCCCCCGTCACGAAAGTGAATTCGCCGCTCGCGGCGCCTGCCAGGAGCGGCGTGGCAGCGAGCGCGGCGATCAGCAGGCGGTTCACCTTGTTGCGGACGGGTCGTTTCATTTGGCGTCTCCGGGCTAGGTGTCGCAACGGACGGTCGAGCTGACCTCGTAGCGATTGAAGTCGTAGATGTCGATGTTGGAATTGTTCTTGGAGTACAGGTACTGAAGGCGCAGGGTGCACCGGTCGCGGAATACCCAGGCGACGCCGATGCTCGCGTCGCCATACCAGTCGTGCCCGTCCTTGATCACCGTGGAACGCGCGTAGTCGTCCTTGTCCTGCCGGTAGATCGCCGTGAGGCCGCTGTAGAGCTGCACCTTCGGGTTGACCGAGTACTGGTAGTAGGCCCGGCCGCCCGCGAGGTTCTTGCTCTTGCTGGAGGTGCCGTTCACGCCGTTGTCGAAGGTGCGCGTCGCGCGATCGTCGGTGACGAACCCGGTCACGTAGAACATCGGCGAGCCCTTGCCCTCGAAGGTCTGCAGCCAGGCGGCCGAGAGGTAGATCTGGTTGAAGTCCTCGAGCTTCTGGTCCGGGAACCGGACGCTGTTCAGCTGCAGGCCCAGGCCCCACTGCTGGCGCGTGTTGAGGGCATGGCGCCAGTCGAACGCCGCGCCCGCGATGCGCCGGTCGTTCGTCTGCACGGGCTCGGTGGGCGCTTCGCCCTTCTGGTTGAACGGCGAGTACGCGGCGGAAATCCGGTACTGGTCGTCGCCCGCGTTCAGCGCGCCGCCGCCGTGGACTTCGCCGGACGTGATGTTGAAATCCGATTCGTTGTGATAACCGCGGCCGCGGATCTCGCCGCCGGCGAACAGGCTCCAGCCGCGCGAGAGCGGATGGTGATACTCGCCGCCCGCCAGGCCCTCGACGAACGCGGCCGAGCGCTTGACCGAGTTGCCCGTGGGCTGGATGCCCGCGAGGTTGAACGATTGCTGCGCGGCGGCGCCGAAGTCGGTCGGCACACCGGTGATGTTCGAGTCGTAGCCGATGCCCAGAGCGCCGTACGCGCTCCAGCCGGCCTGGGTGAGCAGCTTGCGCGCGCGGATGGCGTCCAGGTAGCGGTTGATCGCGATCTGCGCGGCGGGCGGCGGATTTTCGCCCTTCAGCTTGAGGAACGCGGCCTCGGCGAGGTCGAAGGAGCCGGCCGCGTAGTAGGCGCGGGCGAGGTCCATCTGGGCGCCCGCGTGCCCCGGCACGAGCGCGAGCACGCGCTCGAAGGCGATGATCGCGTCGTCGAGGTGGCCGCTGTCGAGGGCCGCCACGCCGAGAAGGTAGTCGTACTCGGGCATCCCGGCCATCTTGTCCTGGAGGACCACGAGCTCCTGGTAGGCCTGCTTGGCGTTGCCCGCGGCGAGCTGGCGGCGCGCGCTGTCGAGCACGTCGCCCTGCGCGCTCGCCGGAAGCGAGGAAAACGCCGCCAAAATGGCGACAAGGGCCATTCCGCAGTACCGTGCGCGCACATTCATGTCGGATTGTCCTTGTTATTTGGCCTCTGAGTGCCGGCAGCCTCCCCAACTCCCATGGCGTGGCGACGGCAGCGAACGATGTTATTCCTCTTGCGTCACTCTGGCAACGCGCGATATTCCGCCCTCGCAGGTGCGATAATTCCGCTTGACTCCGCCCCGGGATCCGAGCCATGGACGACCGCCCGATTTCCGCCGACCCGTTGGTGCTGCGCAGCGTGGCCGACGGCGTGGCGACCCTCACCCTGAACCGGCCCGCCCAGTACAACGCGCTTTCGGGCGCGATGCTGGCCGCGCTGAACGCCGAGCTCGACGCGCTGGCCGCCGACGAGACCGTCCGCGTGCTGATCCTCACCGGCGCCGGGCGCGCGTTCTGCGCGGGCCACGACCTGAAGGAGATGCAGGCGCTCCAGTCGGCCGCCGGGGTGGAGGCGCTCTTCACCGCGTGCAGCGCGATGATGCGCAAGCTCACCGCCCTGCCCCAGCCGGTCATCGCCGCCGTGAACGGCGTGGCCACCGCGGCGGGCTGCCAGCTCGTGGCGCAGTGCGACCTCGCGGTCGCTTCCGAGCACGCGCGCTTCGCCGCCTCGGGGGTGAACCTGGGCCTCTTCTGCTCCACGCCCGCGGTGCCGCTGTCGCGCAACCTCTCGCGCAAGCGCGCCGCGGAGATGCTCTTCACCGGCGAGTTCATCGAGGCCGAGCAGGCCCTCGACTGGGGGCTCGTGAACCGGGTGGCGCCGGCCGAGCGCCTGATGGAGACCGCGCGCGAGCTCGCGAACAACCTGCGCTCGAAGCCGCGCGAGGTCCTCGCGCTGGGCAAGGCGCTTTTCTACCGGCAGCTCGAGGAGAGCCTCAAGGACGCCTACGCCGATGCCTCGCACACCATCGCGCAGAACTTCGCGGGGGAATCCGCGCGCGAGGGCGTGAAGGCCTTCCTCGCCAAGCTGCCGCCGCCCTGGAAAACCTAGCGGCGCGGCATCGCCTTGCCGGCGTCCCTCAGGATCTCGCGCGCCGCGTTGTGGCCGGGCGCGCCCGTCACGCCGCCTCCCGGGTGGGATCCGGAGCCGCACAGGTAAAGGCCCTTCACCGGCATCCGGTAGTCCGCGTGCCCCAGCACCGGGCGCGCGCTGAAGAGCTGGTTCAGCGTGAGCTTGCCGTGGAAGATGTCGCCGCCCACGAGGCCGAACTCGCGCTCGAGGTCGAGAGGCGAGAGCGCCCGGCGCCCGAGCACCGAGGCACCGAAATTGGGCGCGAAGCGCGTCACGTGGTCCAGCACGGCCTGTGCCGCCCGCTCGCGTTCGTCTTCCCAGCGCCGCCCGCCGGGAAGGGCGTACCGGAAGTGCTGGCAGAAGAGGCTCGCCACATGCTTGCCGGGCGGCGCGAGCGTCGTGTCCACCACGCTCGGGATGAGCATCTCGACGATGGGCTCGGCCGACCATCCTCCCGCGCGTGCGCTCGCGTGGGCACGGTCCATGAATTCGATCGAGGGCGCGAGGATGATGCCCGCGCCGTGGTGCGCGGCCGCTTCGCGCCCCGGGAGCGCGCTGAAATCCGGCAGCTCGGAGAGCGCCACGTTCATGCGGAAGGTCGCGCTCTCGGAGCGGTAGTGGCCGAAGGCCTCGCGCCACTCGCCTTCGGCGTCCGGCAGCAGCGACAGCAGCGCGCGCGGATGGGCGTTGCAGACCACGCGGCGCGCGGCGATCTCGCGTCCGTCGTCGAGCGAGACCCCGGCGGCGCGGCCCGCCTTCACCGCGATGCGCGCCACGCCCGCGCCCGTCATGATCTCCACCCCGCGGGAGCGAGCCTCGCTCGCCATCGCCTGCGTGATCGCCCCCATGCCGCCGATCGCATGGCCCCAGGTGCCGCGCTTGCCGTTCACCTCGCCGAACACGTGGTGCAGCAGGACGTAGGCGGTCCCGGCATCGTGCGGGCTCGCGAAGTGGCCCACCACGCTGTCGAACGCGAAGCACGCCTTGATGGGCGAGGACTCGAACCAGCGGTCGAGCCATTCGGCCGCCGAGACCGTGAAGAGGTCGAGGAGGTCGCGCTGCGCGGTGCGCGGCAGGGCCTTCACGACGCGCGCCGATTTCCAGGCCGAGAGCAGGTCGCGCAGGCCGCCGCCGACGTTGGGCGGCGTCTCGAGGATGAGGCTGCGCAGGACGTCGCCGATGGCGTCCAGGCGCGCGTAGTAGCCGGGAAGCCTTTCGGCGTCCGCGCGGGAGAAGCGCGCCACCTCGCGCTGCGTGGCCTCGAGCCCGCCGCCCACCTTGAGGTAATCGCCATCGGGCAGCGGCAGGAAGTTCGCGAACGGCCGTTCGACCACGCGCAGGCCGTGCTCGGCGAGCCGCAGGTCGCGGATCACGCGCGGGTTGAGCAGGCTCACCGTGTAGCTCGCCGTGGAATTGCGAAAGCCCGGGTGGAACTCCTCGGTGACCGCCGCGCCACCCACCACGGCACGGCGCTCGACCATGCCCACGCGCAGCCCCGCGCCGGCGAGGTAGCAGGCGCAGGTGAGCCCGTTGTGTCCCGCCCCGACGATGAGGGCGTCGTAGGGCTCGCGGCTCGCGGGCATCGACTTCAGCGCAGCAGGAACCGGCGCACGGCCCCCGCCTGGTGCTCGTCCATCAGCATGGGCGCGTGGCCGGTGCCGGGCACGAGGAAGCGTTCGGTGTGGGGCCGCTTGCACATCTCGTCGAGGATCGCGGGGGTGAGCAGGTCGGAGTTCTCCCCGCGGATCGCGAGCACGGGGCCGTGGATCCCGTTCCAGAAGGCGCGCAGGTCCACGTCCACCACGGGCCCGGACTTCATGTTGCGCGCGATGCCCGGGTCGTAGCGGAAGCGCCACTTCTCACCGTCCTGGCGCGCCACGTGCAGCGACAGGTGGCGCCACTGCTCGGCCGTGAGATCGCCGAACGGGCTCACCGCGCGCATCGCGGCCTCGAGCGCCTCGAGCGAGTCGAAGGCCGGCTCGAGGCCCACGTACTGGCCGATGCGCTGCAGCGCTTCCTTGGGCACGACCGAGCCCACGTCGTTCAGCACGAGCTTGCGCACGGGCGAGCCGGGCGTGGCCGCGAGGATCATGCCGATGATCCCGCCCATGGAGGTTCCCACCCAGTCCACCGTCTCGGCCTGCAGGCTCGCCAGCAGCGTGGCCATGTCGGCGCAATACACGGGGAAGGCGTAGTCCGCGGGATCGCGAAGCCAGTCGCTGCGCCCGCGCCCCACCACGTCGGGGCAGACGACCCGGTAGGCATCCGAGAGGCTCTCGGCCAGGTAGTCGAAGTCGCGCCCGTTGCGCGTGAGGCCGTGCACGCACACGAGGATCCGCTTGTTGTTCGCGTCGCCCCACTCCGTGTAGCGCATGAAGTGGAAACCGTGGGGGTCGAGGCAGCGCACCTGCCCTTCGCGCATCGCGCTCACTCGATCGCCGCCGTGCTCTTCGCCTTCTCGCGAAGGACGAACTTCTGGATCTTGCCCGTGGAGGTCTTGGGCAGCGGGCCGAACACCACCGTCTTCGGGGCCTTGAAGCGCGCCATGCGGGCGCGGCAGAACTCGACCAGCTCCTCGGCGCTCGCCGAGGCCCCCTCCTTGAGCTCGACGAAGGCGCACGGCGTCTCGCCCCACTTGGGATCGGGTTGCGCGACCACGGCCGCGAGCATCACCGACGGATGGCTGTGCAGCACGTCTTCCACCTCCTGCGAGGAGATGTTCTCGCCGCCCGAGATGATGACGTCCTTCGACCGGTCCTTGATCTTCACGTAGCCGTCGGGCTGCATCACGGCGAGGTCGCCGGTGTGGAACCACCCGCCGCGGAAGGCTTCGGTGCTCGCCGCGGGATTCTTGAGGTAGCCCTTCATGGTGATGTTGCCGCGGAACATGATCTCGCCCATGGTCTGCCCGTCCCACGGCACCGGGCGCAGCGTCTCCGGGTCCATCACGTCCATCCCCTCCTGCAGCAGGTAGGCCACGCCCTGGCGCCCGTTCTTCCTCACCTGCTCCTCGAGCGGCAATGCGCTCCACTCGGGGTGCTTGGCGCATACGGCCGCAGGCCCGTACGTTTCCGTGAGGCCGTACACGTGCGTGATGTCGAAACCGATCTTGCCCATTCCCTCGATGACCGCGGCCGGCGGCGGCGCCGCGGCCACCAGGCAATGCACCTCGTGCTCGATGCCCTTGCGCAGCTCCGCCGGCGCGTTGAGGAGCATCGAATGCACGATGGGCGCGCCGCAGTAGTGCGTGACGCGATGCTCGCGGATCAAGTCGAGGATGGGCTTGGCTTCCACGCGGCGCAGGCAGACGCTGGTGCCCGCGGCCGCGGCGATGGTCCAGTTGAAGCACCACCCGTTGCAGTGGAACATCGGCAGCGTCCACAGGTACACCGGATGCTTCGGGATCGACCAGTCGAGGATGTTGTTGATCGCGTTCAGGTACGCGCCGCGGTAGTGGTACACGACGCCCTTCGGGTTGCCCGTGGTTCCCGAGGTGTAGTTGAGCGCAATGGCGTCCCACTCGTCGGGCGGCGGCGTCCAGGCGAACGCCGGGTCACCCTGCCCGATGAAGGCCTCGTACTCGAAATCGCCCACCCGCTTGCCGCCCTCGTAGAGCGGGTCGTCCACGTCGACCACCAAGGGGCGCTTCTTCGCGAGCGTGAGGGCCTTGGCGATCACCGCCGAATATTCGCGGTCGGTGAACAGGACCTTCGCCTCGCCGTGGTCGAGCATGAAGGCGAGCGCCTCGGCGTCCAGGCGCGTGTTGAGCGTGTTGATCACGGCGCCCATCATCGCGGGGCCGAAATGCAGCTCGACCATGGCGGGAATGTTGGGCAGCATCGCGGCCACCGTATCGCCGCGCTCCACGCCATGCTTCGCGAGCGCGGAAGCGAGCCGCCGGCAACGCGCGTAGAGCTCCCGCCAGTCCCGGCGCATTGCCCCGTACACCACCGCCGTGCGCTCGGGATAGACGTACGCCGCCTTGGCGAGGAACGACACGGGCGTGAGGGCGGCGTAGTTCGCCTCGTTGCGGTCCAGGCCCTTCTCGTACGGTTTCATGGAGCCACTCCTCTTCAGGTGATGCGCGTTTCCATGGAAGCGCCGAAACCCGCGCGGCGTTCCGCCGACTTCACCGTGTTGCCGAGCAGCATCGCGATCGTCATCGGCCCCACGCCGCCGGGCACCGGCGTGATGCGCGAGGCGACCTCGCGCACCGCCGCGAAGTCCACGTCGCCGGCGAGCTTGCCGTCGGGCATGCGGTGGATGCCCACGTCGATCACCACGGCGCCGGGCTTCACCATCGAAGCGCCCACCAGCGCGGGCTTGCCCGCGGCCACCACCAGGATGTCGGCCTGGCGCGTGACCGACGCAAGGTCGCGCGTCTTCGAATGGCACACCGTCACCGTGGCGCTCGCGTTGATCAGCATGAGCGCCATGGGCTTGCCGACGATGGTCGAGCGGCCCACCACCACCGCGTGGGCGCCCGACAAGGGGACGCCCTCGTGCTCGAGCATCTTCATCACGCCCCACGGCGTGCACGGATAGAACGCCGGCTCGCCCACCACGAGCGCGCCCACGTTCATGTAGTGGAAGCCGTCCACGTCCTTGTCCGGCGCGATGGCCTCGATCACCGCGCGCGAGTCCAGGCCCCGCGGCAACGGCAGCTGCACGAGGATGCCGTGCACCGCCGGGTCCTCGTTGAGCCGCTTCACGTAATCGACGAGCCCGGCCTCGCTCGTCGTGCCCGGCAACGCGTGCACCTGCGAGTGCATGCCGATCTTCTGCGAGGCGAGCGCCTTGTTGCGCACGTAGACCTGGCTCGCCGGGTCCTCGCCCACGATCACCACGTGCAGGCCCGGAACGACGCCGCGCTCCTTCAGGCGTTCCACGCGCACGGCGAGCTCCGCGCGAAATTGCGCGGCGATGGCCGTTCCGTCGATGAGGGCCGCGCTCATGGGCCGTCCGAGAGGGCGAGGTCCACGGGGATGTCGTGCGCTTCGCGCGGCAACTGCGCCACGTGGAACTCCGCCGGCAGGGCGCACACGCAGTAGGGGCGCATGCCGCGCCCGGCGAGCAGGCCGTCGAAGTAGCCTGCGCCATAACCCAGGCGGTAGCGGCCTGCGTCCACGGCGAGCGCGGGCACCCATGCGAGGTCCACTTCGGCGAGCGTAACCCGGGGGCAGCGCGCGGGATCGGGCTCGGGAATGTCCCAGACGCCGGGCACCAGGTCATGTTCCAGGTCGGCAACGGCGTGGATCTCCAGGCGCGGCGGATCCTTCGCCACCCGCGGCAGCACCAGCGTCTTGCCCTCGCGGCGCGCGCGCTCGAGGAAGCCGCGCGTGCCCCATTCGGAGCCGATGCTCATGGTGGCGAGCACCGAGCGGGCGGCGCGGTACTCGGGCAGCGCCGCGAGGCGCTCGACGAGTCGCTCGGTGCGGCGCGCGCGATCCCCGGGGCTCATGGCGTCGCGGCGCGCGATGAACGCGCGGCGCATCGCCTTCTTCTCTGCGGCGACATCGGCAAGGGGTTCCATAACCCGTATTCTAAGGTGGCCCGGCGCGCGGGAATTCGGTATTCTCGCCGCTTCACTTCCACCAGGATCCGATCGATGAAAAATGCCCGCCTTTTCGCGCTAGCCCTCGTCGCCGGAAGCGCCGCCCTCGCCCTGGCGGCCGGCCCCGAGGACTACTTCAAGGGCCGGATGAAGGCCGGCATGTACGAGTACAAGATGACCATGAACATGGGCGCGGTCCCCGGGATGCCGCCGGGCATGGGCATGAGGGACGTCACCTTCTCGCACTGCGTCACCGACAAGGACATCGAGAACGGCCGCATGGGCCGCGGCGGGCGCGACGGCAAGATGCCCGAGACGTGCAAGATCACCAACTTCACGACTTCGGGCAATAGCGCGAGCTACACGATGACCTGCACCGACCCGCAGATGACCGCGGACAACAAGGTCACGTTCGGCGGCGACGCGTTCCACATGGACATGAAGATGTCCATGGTGCAGAACGGCCACCCGATGAACATGGAGCAGCACATGGACGCCAAGTACCTGGGAGCCTGCCCGCCCGCGAAGTGATCGCGCCATGAGCGCCTCGCCGGACCGCGACAATCCCTTCGCCCCTCCCCGGGCGGCGGTCCTCGAGGCGGCATCGCCGCTCGCCGGCGAGCTCGTCGCCGAGGGGCAGAAGGTCGCCGCCTCGCGAGGCGTCGCGTGGCTCGCGGAAGGCTGGGAAGGGTTCCTGCGCGCACCGGGCATGTGGCTCGCCACCTGCCTCGTGTTCGGCGTGATCTGGATCGTGCTGAGCTTCCTGCCGCTGCTCAACCTGGTGAGCGGCATCCTGGGCCCCGTCTTCCTCGGCGGGATCATGCTGGGCTGCGACAAGCTCCGGCAGGGCCACGCCCTCGAGCTCTCGGACCTCTTCTCCGGTTTCCAGCGCAACGCCGGGGGCCTGCTCCTCGTGGGCCTGCTGTACCTGGTCGGATGGTTCCTCATCATGGCGTTCGTGGGGATCGGGATGGCCGTCGTGGTGGGCGTGGCCTTCTCGCCCAACGACCTGCGCGGGCTCGTCACGGCCGGGCCCGCGATCCTGCTGATCGCCCTCGTCGCCGTGGGCCTGTCGATGCCGCTCATCATGGCGATCTGGTTCGCGCCGGCCCTCGTCGTGTTCCACGAGCTGCAGGCCACCGCCGCCATGCGCGCGAGCTTCTCGGGATGCCTGCGCAACATGGGGCCTTTCCTCCTCTACGGCCTGGTCTCGCTCGTGGCGGCGATCGTCGCGATCCTGCCCGTGGGCCTGGGCCTGCTGGTGCTCTTCCCCGTCATCTGGGGGTCGATGTACGCGGGTTACCGCGACATCTTCGTGCGCGCCGGTTGAAC
>Ga0335082_10002189_pt1 | contig 20994 bp, 20 predicted proteins | sample Lox_Sample_41_FD_206718 | JGI IMG/M metagenome (GOLD analysis project Ga0335082, IMG submission 206718) | Soil microbial communities from Loxahatchee National Wildlife Refuge, Florida, United States - Lox_Sample_4.1 | ecosystem: Environmental > Terrestrial > Soil > Wetlands | place: USA...
TACCACAGGTGGGTGTTCGGCGTGCTGTCCGGCAGGCCGAGCAGCTTCTGCACCACGATCGTGCGGCGGCCGGAGTCGGGGACCGCCTTCTCGATCGTGTCCATGAACGTGTCGTAGCCCAGGCCGTTCTGCACCACGAGCCGGGCCGCGTTGACCAGGCGGCCGGTCGACGCGCTCGCCTCGAACGTGTGCGGGTCCGTATTGGGGTTGCTCATGATGGCGCTGGCCTGCACGTACTTCCCGCCGACCTGCGCGATGACGTCCGCGTACTGGCTCTCGGCGCCGACCGCGATGATCGTGCCGTTGTGTGATGCCGTGCCGAGCGCGAGGGAAGAGGAGCAGCCGGCCGCCAGCAGGGCCGCGCCGGCCAGGGCGGCCCACGCCAGGATGGCGCGGGGCAGCGCCGCGCGTCTCCTCTGGCGGTTCGGCATGGCAGGTTCTCCCAGGTGTACGGGTGCAGGCATAGGCGTGCAAACGTCAGCGGTCGTGCGGGATAGCGTTCCCAATAATGATAATGATTCTCACTTTTGTTTGCAACACGGTTGGCGGGGTTGGGGCTGGCTTCGGGCTGGCTTCGGGAATGGCCCGAGGCGGCATAAGGGCTCGACGCGTCGCCGATGGGGTGCCCGAGCGACTGGACCGCTCACGACAGCCTCGCCTGACCCGTGGGTAACGCGCGTCTCATTGCGACGGGTGCCGGACGTGGCGAAGCTATGGGCCGGCATCCGCGCCCCCGTCCTGCTGGGTCGAGAGCGGGCTCCGGGTGAGTCAGATCATGCGCAGCGTCGTCACAGCCGATGCGGTACACCGCACGCAACGGTTCGGACCAGTCGCCAGCGTCGGTACTGTTGAGGCAAGCGCGCACCGGACCCGTCGCCAACGGGGATGGCGTCGGCGGCTCAGGGCCGCAGCGCGAGTACGAACCGATAAGAAAAGGCATTTCGCCTGTCATCCCGGTCCCTTGTGGGGACGCGCGACAGGCGGCCTGCGACCCCGGAGCACGGGCCGCAGGCGACCCAGGAAACCAGGAGACCGGTTTCTTGCCTTTTCGCGTGCGGTTTGGTCGTTCGCTCGAGGCGGGAAGCCGGAGCGAACGCAAGGAGTACTCGTGCTCACCTACGCCGGATGGCCCGCTGCCGTAATCGCTGCGGTGTTTCTGATCAGGTCGGCCATCAAGGACGACGACCAGACGCGGCGGCTGATCACCATCATCGTGGCGTCCATGGCCACGCTGCTGGTCACGGTGACCGTCTGCGTGGAAGTGCTCGGGATGCAGGTCCCGGGATTCCACGTGCCGGTCACGACCCGGACGGCGGCCCCGGTGGCCACCGCCTCGCCCCGGCCCGCGCCGCCCGTCACGTCCAGCCCGGTAGCGACGCGGAGCCCGCGGGCTGCTGCGCCGACTGCGCGCCCAGTACGGGTCCGCTCCGGATCGCCGGCCCTGCGTGCGCGGGCCAGCCGAGGCCCCAGCCGGCCAGCGCGGACCAGGCTCCAGCGGGAGGTGCAGTCGGCGCGGCCTGCTGCTCCCCGGCTCATGACGGCCTGGCCGTGGCCGGGATCGGGGTGGCCGGGCTGGTCAGGTCATCGACGCGACGATGGCCCCCGATGCGACCTGGAATGTGTTCCCGACCGCGATCGCGACCGGCTGCCCGGTCCAGGTGCCGTACAGCCAGCGGACCGGCGTGCTGGCGCGGTCCCACAGCTCAATCCCGACGATCTACCAGGGAGGCCGCCTGACACCCGCCGCCGACCTCAGCCCGACCCCGCGCTTCCGGAGCCGCCGCCCGGCACCCCCGGTCAGCCCGCCGGACAACCCAGCCACCCCACCGCCCCGACCGCCGCACACGCCACGGTCCGCTGCCGCGCGCCCACCGGGACCCAGTTTGCGTGTCAGGGGTGTTTTGATCCACAATGATCTGCCGTCTCCGATCGTGGTACTTCTGTGGCTGCTGATACGATCCGCCGGATGGAAATCGTCGTCGTGGACAGAAACCCTCGGGAAACCGCGGGTTTCGGTCCATGATGACGATGCGCCTGGCGCGTTGGCCGGAGGTTCGGGGCGGGCGTCTAGGTGGAGGCTCCGAGGTCGGATGTGCTGGTCTGCGGATGGCAGGTGTGCGTGCCCTGGCAGTTGTAGAGGGGCGGGCGGTTCGACGGGTAAATCCTGGTGATCCTGGTGAAGTAGCGGGCGCCGGGGTGGCCCGGGAGGGGTTCGGGGCGCCACAGCGTGATCAGCGCCGGGTAGGATACCAGCTTGCCGTCCGCGCAGTCCGGGGTGCAGGTGTTGACCTGTTCGGTGCCGGTGCCGAAGGCCTGATTGTCCGCCCAGCTGACCCAGTGCAGGGCGGTCAGCGCATCGTTCGCGTCGGCGCAGGTCAGGACCATGCTCGACGGGCGGTTCTGCTGCTGGCCGGAGCAGCCGACCACGACAGTGCTCCCCGCCTGGTTCTCGGCTATCGACGCTGACACGGTGGTCCCGGTACGGGCCGGCGCGCAGCCTGCCAGGAAGCCCAGGGCGAGCAGGATGACGGTGAAGGCGGCGGCCCGCCGGCTGGGTGAAGGATTCACGGTCCCTCCTCGCAACGCCCATCACACTGTACGACGCGGCGGGGCGGGGGACGGTTGGGTACCGCCGGGTGGGGCGGCCTCAGTCCCCGGGGAGCAGGGACCGGACGGCCGGGGTGCAGGCGGTGGCGGGCTGGTCACCGGTCAGCTGGCAGATGGCGGCGGTGATGTAGTTGACGGTGCCGAGGATGGACCGGCCCCTGATGCCGCGGGGATTCCTGAGCTCCGCCGCTAGCTGGCTCCAGGTCTCGTGTTCCAGGATGCCGGGGTCGAAGCTGGAGCCGGTGAGCGCGTACCTGTTCCCGAAGTCGGTGAACGGGACGGCCCGCGGGCTGTCGTACGTGGCGAAGACGGCCTGCTGGGCCGCTGTCAGCCGCTGCAGGACGGGGTAGCTGTTCTTCTTCGTCGGGTCGGCGTCGCGGGAGATCAGGACGTTGGATCTCGTCTCCACCGAGACGAACGTGAGGTACTTGCTGGTGTAGGCGGAACCGTAGAACGTCCAGGTGTCCAGGGGCGGGACGAACGGCCCGGCTATGGTCGCCGCCAGGGCCGAATCGTAAGCGGCCGAGCGGATCGTGCGGAGCCCGGTGAACGTGCCGAACCGGCTGAGCGCCACGATCATCGCCCAGCTCTGGGTGGCACAGTAGGGGCAGTACTCGGTGGCGACGTAGAAGACCTCCGGCTTGCCGTGCGCGATGAGCGGCGGCCCGGCGACGGGGGCCGGCTTGGCGGTCACCCGGTCGCCGCCGTTGCCCGCGACGTCCGAGGTGCGGACCGGGACACTCGTGACCTGGGCGATGAGCCTGGCCAGGGCCGGGCCGGGCTGGCCTGCCGCCGGGACGCCCGGCTTGACCACCACGAAGACCACCGCCGCCGCAACGCCGATGACGGCGGCGGCCGCGATCGAAATGAGCAGCGGGGTCCTGGCCGGTTTCGGCGAGAAGTCGATGATTTCCGGGTCCGAACGGTCCGGATCAGGCACTGCGCACGCTCCCGGGATGAATGCGCGCCCTGCCGCCCTGGCCGCGGCCGAGGCGCACGAGCCAATTAAATCGGCACCGGCGCGGTCGCGGCGCGAAATTCAGGGAGGCGGCGAGCCACGGCGCGCGTTGGGCGGAGCGGGGTGAAGGTTGTACCGTGCGACTGTGACGATGCCGCAGCCTGAGGAGCCCGTGCGGGCCAGGACCCGGGCGCGCGGGACCCGGCAGGCGCAGGCCCTGGCGGCCGCGCTGGAGAGCCTGCCGGGTTTCTGCAGTGCCCAGGAGATCCACGCGGAGCTGCGGCGCCGGGGCGAGCACGTCGGGCTGGCCACCGTCTACCGGCACCTGCAGGCGCTGAGCGAGGGCGGCAGCGTCGACGCGATCCGCGACGCCAGCGGCGAGATCCTCTACCGGCAGTGCGGGACGAGCGTGCACCACCACCACTTGACCTGCCGAAACTGCGGGCGCAGCGTGGAGGTCGAGGGCCGGGCCGTGGAGCAGTGGGCGGAAAAGGTTGCCGCCGAGGCGGGCTTCACCGACGTCGGCCATACCGTGGAACTCTTCGGCCTCTGCCCCCAGTGCGCCCAGGGTTCGCTTTCATGATCGTGGGGAGTTTCGACGGATAGAGCCTGGTGCCAAGCCCGAAAACACGAGCCAGTCTCGTCGCCTGGTACATGATCCGATCTGGCTTCGGAAAAGGATTCCTGTGCGGACCACCCCGAGCTAGCCAGCCGCTGATGGTTCTCGGTGCGATTCTGTTGATCGCTGCGGCAGCTCCGCCGACTTAGGTTTCCGGTAGCCATAGCTCCTCCATCACAGTCTTAAAACTGCGCGCGGCCGGGGTTCAGATGGGGTAGCGGGTGGGTTCGGTGTCGTAGGTCCGCCCGGCCGGGGTGGTCCAGCGGAAGGTCCCGTCGGGGAGCTGGTCTACTGTCCACCGGGGGTGCTGCTTGAGACGGTGGTCGTGACGGCACTTGGGACCGGTATTGCACAGGCAGGTCCGCCCGCCTGCCTCATGGGGAACGTTGTGCTCGAAGTCGCACTGGGCGGCGGGTCGGCGGCAGACCGGGCTGGCGCAGGTGGCGTGGCGGACCTGGGCCAGGTGCCGGAGCCTGACGCCGGGGTCGTGGCGGCTGGTTTCGTGCTGGTGGTCGCAGGGGTCAGTGGTCAGTGATTCCACCGTGATGATCAGGTCCGGTCCGGGGCCGGGGGTGCGCAGCCGCCAGGTGCCGTAGCCGCCGGACGGCCCGTCCCGGCTGGCCGGAGTGAAGCAGAACCCGCCCGGCGGCGGGCCGGGGGCGGCGCGTTTCCGGTGGCTCTTGGGTTCGGGCCGGGCGCAGCCGTGGCCGATGGCGTGTCCCAGGTTGTCGGTGACGGTCAGGCACCAGGTGGTCTTCGGGTTGGCCGCGGCGGCGGCGGCCAGGTCGCGGGTCAGCCAGGGGTCGGCCGGGCCCAGGCCGGACAGCTCGCCGGGGCGGTCCGCGAGATTGGTCAGGGTGGCCAGCGGGGCGGTCAGGGTGACCCGGCCGGCGAACCCGGCCGAGGCCGGGCCGGCCGGGGTGGACTGGCCGGGGGTGCCGGGCTGGCAGCCGCGGGGGCGGGAGTCCTGGCCCAGGAGCAGGTCCAGCAGGGCGCGGGCACGCAGCTCGTCGGTCCCGCCGTCCAGCCCGGCGGCCTTCAGCTCCCGGGCCCGGGCGGTGATCCGCTCATCGGCCGCTAGCACCTGGTCCGGGGGCAGCTCCCGGCCGGCCAGGGCGGCGTTGCCGGAGTCCTCGGCCCACCGCTCCACCCGCGCGAACCGCGCCGCGGTCTCCCGCCGTTTCCTGGCCTTGCCCGGGGCGGCCTCCATGACCGCGCGGGCGATCGCGGCACGCAGCCCGCCCGGGGTCAGCGAGGCGGCCCGGTCCAGCACCCCCGCCTCCGCGGCCCGGGCCTCATCCAGGTCGAGCAGGCCGGTCGCGGCGGCGATGATCCGGGCCTTGCCCAGGCTCACGGTGCCGTCGCGCAGCGCCGCGCTCGTGCCGGGCAGGCAGGTGCCCAGGTGGCCGGCCGTGCCGATCAGCTCATCGGCCCGCCAGCGGGATTCCGCCAGCGCGTTCGCGATCTGGTCCGCGGTGAACTCCGCGTCCTCGGGCTTGAGATTACGGCGCGCCAGCTCACCGATCGCGGCCAGCTTGCGCGCGGCGGCGTGGGCCTCGACCCGGTCCCACGCGCACACCACGCCGACCAGCTCGGCCTCGGACACGCCGCCGAACCGGTCGTCTCCCGCGGCGGCGTCGGCGGCGACGGCCAGCTGTGCGCAGCCGGGCAGCACGTCGAAGACCATCCCCGGGCCGAACGCCGCCGCCCGGCTGGACGACTCGCCGGGAAACACCCGCGCCGAGCCGGGCTGGCCCGGGCCCCGCCGCCCGGTGCTGGCCGCCCCGACGGCGAGCAGCTCATCGGCGGCCGCGGCCTCGATCTCGGCCAGCTCCTCCGCGGTCAGCGGCTGGTGGTCCTCGTACTCCTCTTCCTGCGGGGGCTCGTCGTGCTCACGGGCCCGGTCCCGCCAGCAGTCCCGTTCCGGGTCGCGATCCAGCCAGGCGAGATCCTCGTCCCGTCCGGGGTCCGCGGGGGCCGGTGACGCGGGCATGGAGTACCGTCCGTTCGGGATCGAAAGGGTTTTACTTCACCAAACATAATAGCGAAAATCGTTCATGATCACCAGTATATTTGCGGATAAGGTGTTAGATTCGAATAGAAGGGCGAGCGAGGATGGTGTGACTCGGGAGCGGGCTGAGGGAGGCTCAGAAGGGTCGCACCGAAGGCCCGCCGCGGGCAGGAGCGGGAGCTAGCGGCGGAGCTTGGGCTTGGGTTTGGGGGGGTGGGCGGCGGCTAGCTCGGCTTTGCGGTCGGAGGCGTACATGTGCACGTACTCCTGGCCGGAGAGCTCCTGGATGGCGGCCATCACCTGCTCGGCGATGAGCTGGCGGGCCTTACCGGGCGGGGCGCCGGTAACCGAGGCGGGGAACTCCAGGGGCGCGCCGATCCGCAGCTCGATCCGGCCGGGACGCGGCACCACGTGGCCGGGCGGCAGCACCCGGCGGGTGCCGTGGATGCCCACCGGGATGACCGGCAGGCCGGACTTGAGCGCGAGCCAGCCGACGCCGGGGCGGCCCCGGTACAGCCGCCCGTCCGGCGACCTGGTGCCCTCGGGGTAGATGCCGAACAGGTTCCCGTCCCGCAGCAGCGCCAGCGCGGCCTCGAGGGTGTCCTGGGCGGCCCGCGGGCCGTCCCGGTCCATCTGCAGCTGGTTCGTGGCCTTCAGGTACCAGGCCCAGAGCCGGGCGGCGGGGCCGGAGGCGGTGAAGTACTCGGATTTGGCCGAGAACGTCACCGGACGGTCCATCATCAGCGGCAGGAAGACCGAGTCGACCACGGACTGGTGGTTAGCGGCCAGGATGGCGCCGCCGGACGCGGGCACGTGCTCGGCGCCGGTCACCTTCGGCCGCCAGATGGTGTGCAGGAACGGCCCGGCGAGAACGCGGGACATCTGATACTGCACGGATCACCGTCTGCTAACCGTGGGGCGCTTGGGGGCCGTATCACCATAGCGTGCCTGGTCCGGAGGGTACGCGGCGGCGGCGAGGATCGCGATGCCGAGCGGCAGCGCGAACGGCAGCGCGGCGGCGGCCACGATCACGCCGGAGTCGTTGGCGAGCCAGCCGAGCAGCGGCATCAGCCACAGCACGCCCAGCACCGGGCGCAGCAGCGGTTCGGCCGTGAAGGCCGCGGGCACGGTCGTCAGCCGGAACCAGGCGGGCCGCCAGAGCATCAGCCCGGTCACGATGACCACGATCGGGATCAGCGGGCTGAACGCGTTGACCGACAGCGAGCCGAGGTTGGAGTTGATCTTGCGCAGCAGCAGCCCGCCGGAACGGCCGTGCAGGGTATTGCCGGCGAACACGCCGATGTCGGAATGGCCGGTGGCCGGCACCAGGTAGCTGATCAGCGCGAACACGGCGAACAGGGCGAGCCCGCTGACCGCGGCGAGCAGGATACGGCGCCAGTTCAGCTTGATGCCGGCGACGACCATGCCGAGCAGCAGGAAGCAGGGCACCATGGCGATGGTGCCGCCCACCTTGCCGCCGAACCCGGGCCAGCCCGACGCGAACACCGCGAACACAGCGACCGCCGTGACGGCCAGGACCGCGGGCCGCCGCGACGGCGAGTACCGCCGCAGCAGGACCAGGGCCAGCCAGGCCGCACCGAACAGGCCGGACAGGCCGTAGATGCCGAGCGCCTCGTTGCCGATGCCGTAGAACCGGCCGGCCTCGAGCACCGACAGGCCGAACGGGGTCTCCAGCTGCAGCCCCGACCCGGTCATCACGTCGACCCCCAGCACGGCCACGGTGAACAGGCAGATCACGCCCAGCGGCGCGAGCGGGCCGCGGTGGCGGCAGCCGAGCAGCGCGGCCACCGCGATGACCAGGGCGAACGCCACCGAGACGCCGTACAGCCAGGCGGCCGGGTGCGCGGTCGTGGACCAGGGCACCAGGTTGGCCAGGAAGGTGCCCGCGGGCACCGCGACGGCGAACACCCCGGCCACCCGCCACCGGCGGGCCCGGCGCCGGCGCTGCTCCGGCGCCGCGCCCCAGGACGCCAGGCCGATCGCGGCCAGCACCGCGGCGTCGGCCAGCGAGTAGGCCCAGAAGAACTCGTCGTGGGTGTCCCGCCACACCTGCTCGGCGGTGTCCCGGCCGGTCAGGGCCTGGACCGTGGCGGCGAGCGAGCCCCGGTCGCCGCGGGTGAGGTGCGCGCCGACGGTCTGCGGCGGCACGCTTGCGCCCAGCCAGCCGAGCACGCTCGGGGTCAGGTCGGTGAGCACGACCAGGCCCGGCTGCCGGGTGGAGGCCGCGTTGAGCAGGCCGGAGGAGTAGCCCGGGCCGTCGGCCAGGACGAGCTGCAGGTGCGGCGGCTTGGACGGCGCGCCCGGCGCGGTGACCAGGAGCGTGGTGTCCGCGGGGAGCGCCGCCGCGATGGTGGCGAGCCGGGCGTCGGCGGTGGCGAGCTGCCGGGCCCGTTCGGTATATCCGAGCGTGCCGAGGTCGACCACGGTCAGCGGGCAGCGGGCCAGCACCGCCGCCGTGACCTGGTCCGGGCCGGGCAGGTAGGAGGCGACGTGGCCGGCCCGGCCGGCCAGCGCCAGCGCGGCGCCGGGGCCGGCCGCGGTGGCGCAGCCCGGGGTCTGCCCGGACAGCAGGCCCCAGTCGGGGTTGTTGTGGAAGCGGTGGTTGTAGGTCTCCAGCGCGGGCAGGCCGGGGACGCTGGCGCCGGCGCCGGCCGGACGGACGGCGGGGAAGGCGCCGCAGGCGGCGTTGGTGTGGTCGGACTGGGCCCGGGCGCCCGCGTTCAGCGTGAGCCAGCCGTCGGCCGGGCAGGTCAGCGGGAGCACCGCGTAGTCGACCAGGTTCCCGATCGAGCCCTGGCCGGCCAGCCGCCACAGTTCCGGGGTCCTGGTGGCGGACACGTCGCTCCAGCGCAGCCCGGACAGGCCGACCACGACCACGTGCTGCGCCCGCGGCGGCGGCTCGGCGGCGCGGGCCGGGGTGGCCAGGGCCAGCACCGCGAACAGGCAGGCAAGCAGGGCCGACCAGATCGCCGCGGGCCTCGTGCTCACCGGTTCACCGTATCCGGCTATTTATTCCGAACGGGCCGCTTCCACGTCGACGTGACCGTTCTCACCGGTCACGATGTCGCCGATGAGCGCGGCGGGCAGCCCTTGCGCCCGCAGCGCGTCCAGCAGGGCGGGCGCCGCCGCGGGCGGTGCGGCCAGGAGCAGGCCGCCGGAGGTCTGCGCGTCGTGCAGGAGCACGGCGATCTCGGCCGGGACCGCCGGGTCGACGGCGGCGAAGCCGCGCATCCGCTCGGTGTTGGCCCGGGTCCCGCCGGAGACGAAGCCGGCCCGGGCGAGTTCGGCGGCCCCGGGCAGCAGGGGGACCGAGGCGGCGTGAATGCGGGCCGCGGCGTGGCTCGCGGCCAGCATCCGGTGCAAGTGCCCGAGCAGGCCGAACCCGGTCACGTCGGTGGCGGCGCGGACGCCGGCCCGCAGCGCGGCCTGGCTCGCGCCCGCGTTGAGCAGGGTCATCGAGGCGACGGCGGCCGTGACGACGTCCTCGGGCGCCTGGCCACCCTTGAGCGCGGTGGCGACCACGCCGGTGCCGATGGCCTTGGTCAGGATGAGCTGGTCCCCCGGGGTGGCGCGGTCGATCGTCATCAGCCGCGCCGGGTCGGCCAGGCCGGTCACGGCCAGGCCGTACTTGGGCACCGGGTCGTCGATGGTGTGCCCGCCCGCGACGAAACAGCCGGCCTGCGCGGCCACCTCCGCGCCGCCGCGCAGCACCTGGCCGAGGATGGCCAGGTCCAGTCCCTCCGGACCCTCGCCGGGCCAGGCGGCCAGGTTGACCGCGAACAGCGGCCGGCCGCCCATGGCGTAGACGTCGGACAGCGCGTTCGCGGCCGCGATCCGGCCCCAGTCGGCCGGGTCGTCGACGATCGGGGTGAAGAAGTCCGTAGTCAGCACCAGCGCGCGCTCGTCGTCGAGGCGGAGCACCGCCGCGTCGTCGCCCTCGGCCGCGCCGACGAGCAGGTCGCCGGCTGCCGGGCCCATGGCGGGGGCGCCCTGCAGGCCGGCGAACAGCTGCTCCAGCTTGGCCAGCGGCAGCTTGCAGGCGCAGCCCGCGCCGGGCGACAGCGAGGTCAGCCGGGGCGCGCGGGTTTGTTCGGCCGTCACGGTGGCCACTGTAGCCGGGGCCGGCTTCCATCAGGATGGCGGTGGCGTCGTCGCGGAGCCGGCCGCCCTATTGGTTATGGTTGTTTCTGATGTCTTCCAACAGAAAGTCCCGCCACGACTTCGTGGTGGTAGCCAGTCGGCTGCCGGTTGACCGGGTCGAGGACGCCGATGGCAGTACTACGTGGCGAACCAGCCCGGGCGGGCTGGTCACCGCGCTCGAGCCGGTGATGCGCGAGGCCGGCGGCGTATGGATCGGCTGGTCCGGCGATGCCGGGCCGGCCCCGGGAGCGTTCGAGGCGGACGGCCTGCAGCTGATCGGGCTCGGCCTGTCCGACAACGAGGTCAGGCACTTCTACGAGGGCTTCTGCAACGCTACGCTGTGGCCGCTCTACCACGATGTCATCGCGCCGCCCCAGTTCCACCGCCGGTGGTGGGAGGCCTATGTCACGGTCAACCGCCGGTTCGCGGAGGCCGCGGCGGAGCAGGCGGCGCCGGGGGCGACCGTGTGGGTGCACGACTACCAGCTCCAGCTGGTGCCGCGGATGCTGCGTCAGCAGCGCGCCGACGTCCGGATCGGATTCTTCAACCACATCCCGTTTCCCGGCTACGAGATCTTCGCCCAGCTTCCGTGGCGGCGGCAGGTGGTAGAGGGCCTGCTCGGCGCCGACCTGCTGGGGTTCCAGCGGCGGGCCGACGCCACCAACTTCCTGCGCGCCTGCCGCCGGGCCGTCGGCCTGACCACCAGGGGGTCGACCGTACGGGTCCGCGAGCTGGAGGGCTCGCGGACGATCCAGGCGGCCGCGTTCCCGATCTCGATCGACGCGAAGGGCCTGGGCGAGATCGCCAGGCGGGACGACGTCAGGAAACGGTCCAGTCAGATCTGCGACGCACTGGGCGAACCGGGCCTGGTGCTGCTGGGGGTGGACCGGCTCGACTACACCAAGGGCATCCTGCACCGGCTGCGCGCCTACGGCGAGCTGGTGGCGGACGGGCGGCTCGGACCGCGGCCGGTGCTGATCCAGGTGGCCAGCCCGAGCCGGGAACGGGTCGAGGCCTACCAGACGCTTCGCGACGAGGTCGAGGTGATGGTGGGCCGGATCAACGGCGAGCACGGGGAGGTGGGCTATCACCCCGTGCACTACCTGCACCAGTCTTACCCGCGCGAGGAGATGGCCGCGCTGTACCTGGCCGGGGCGGTGATGCTGGTCACGCCGCTGCGGGACGGCATGAACCTGGTGGCCAAGGAGTACGTGGCGTGCCGGAACGACGAGAACGGCGCGCTGGTGCTGAGCGAGTGAAAGATTCGATCGTGCGCGCGGCGACCGCCAACCCGGCCGAGGCCAGGCGCCGGATGCGCGCGATGCGCAGGCGCGTCCGCGAGCACGATGTGGCCAGCTGGGCGGCCAGCTTCCTGGAGACGCTGAGCAGGGCCCCCGGCGCGGACGAGCCGGCCTGGGAGCCCGAGGCCAGCTGAGTCCGGCTGAAGTCCGAACACGACCGCACCGGAGTCGTCTGCCGGTGACGACCCCGGTGCGGAGTCGTGATCCTGATCCTCCCGGGTTAGCTGCCCGGCAGTTCGCCGAGCGTGACCTGGACGCTGCGGTCCTGGCCATCGCGGCTGACGGTCACGGTGACCGTGTCGCCGGGCTTCGCGGCGGCCAGCGCCTGGGACAGCGCAGTGGTGTCGGTGACCTGCGCCCCGCCGACCGCGGTGATCACGTCGCCGGCGCGAAGTCCGGCCCGTTCGGCCCCTCCACCACTGGTGACGGCGACCACGCCGACACCTCCCGCGGTGCCGTCCGGGCCGAGCACGGTCGCGACCTCGGCACCTATCGCGGCCCGGTGCGAGTTGGTGACGTGCCCGGTGTCGATGATCTGGGTGGCGATGTCGCGGGCCAGGTTGGACGGGATGGCGAAGCCGATGCCCTGGGCCTGGCCGCCGCCCTGCGGGCTGCCCGCGGCCAGGGTCGGGATGCCGACCACCTGGCCGGAGGCGCTGACCAGGGCGCCGCCGCTGTTGCCCGGGTTGATCGGGGCGCTGGTCTGGATCGCGCCGGGCAGCGTGGCCGCGGGCGAGCCGTCCGTGGCCGGCTCGGTGACCGCGCGGTCGGTGGCGGAGATGATCCCCTGGGTGACGCTGCCGGACAGGCCCAGCGGGTTACCGATGGCGAGCACCACGTCGCCGGCCTGCACCTTGCCCGAGTCGCCGAACTTGGCCGGCTGCAGCCCGGAGGGGTCGTCGGCGCGGATGACCGCGAGGTCGTCGGGCGGGTAGGTGCCGACGAGCCTGGCGCTGCGCGGGGCGGTGTCGCCAGCCACCTGGACCTGGAACCTGGTGGCGTCGCCCGCGACGTGCGCGTTGGTGACGATGTTGCCCTTCGTGTCGAGCACCACGCCGGAGCCGAGCCCGCTCTCGGTCCTGATCAGCACCACCGAGGGCAGCACCTGCCGGACCACGCCGGCGTAGCTGGCCGGACCTGGTGTGGCGGGCGCGGGGCTGGCCGTCGCGGTCGCCGCGGCCAGGGTCCCTGACGCGTTCGAGTCGGCCGCGACCGCGCCGATCGCGACGCCGCTGCCCCCGATCACCAGCGCCGCTACCGTGGCCAGGCCCGCGCGGCGCACCCGCTGTGTCGTGTTCATCGGTTAATCTCCTCCGTCTCTGCGTGACACTCACAGCAAAGCCGGGCGCTGCGCAGGCGCGGTGACGCGGCGATGGGGACGATGTGGAGGAAGGCTGAGGCTAGGCCGAAGGCAAGCTGAGCGTCATCTGAGTGCCGTGACCCGGACCCTCGGTCTCGCTGGCGGCGGTCAGCCGGCCGCCGTGGGCCCGCACCAGCTCGGCCGCGACGGCCAGGCCGATGCCGCTGCCGGAGATTTGCGCGGCCTGCTGGCCGCGGAAGAACCGGTCGAAGATGCGGGGCAGGTCCTCGGCGGGGATGCCGGTGCCGGTGTCGGTGACGCGGAGGACCGCGTGGGAGCCGGCCCGTTCGGTGCTGATCGTGACGCGGCCGCCGGACGGGGTGAACTTCAGCGCGTTCGTGAGCAGGTTCGTGATCACCTGGTGCAGCCAGTGCGGGTCGGCCAGCACCGGGCTCGCGGCCAGCTCCCGGTCCACGGTGATGCCGGCCGCCTCGAACCGGCGGGCCAGGCTGTCGGCCGCCGTGGCGGCGAGCTCGGCCAGGTCGGCCTGGCTCCGGGCCAGGTTGAGGGCGGCGGCGTCGGCGGCGGCCAGCGTCTGCAGGTCGCCGACCATACGCGCCAGGCGCAGCACCTCGTCGCGGAGGGAGCCGAGCTCGGCCGGGGTGGGTTCGGCCACGCCGTCGAGCAGCGCCTCGTGGCCCGCCTGCAAGATGGCGATCGGGGTGCGCAGCTCGTGCGCGACGTCGGCGACCAGGTTGCGGCGGATCTGCTCCTGCCGGTCCAGGGTGCCGGCCATCTGGTCGAACGCGGCGGCCAGCTCGCGCAGCTCGCCGGGCGCGTGGATCTCGCCGACCCGGGCGGTCCGGTCCCCCGCCGCCATGGACCGGGTCACCTCGATCAGCCGGATGACCGGGCGGGTGATCCGCCGGGCCACGGCGAGCCCGGTGAGCAGCGCGAGCAGCGCGGCCAGCCCGGCCGCCCCGGCGATGGCGCGCAGCAGCGCGGTCTGCAGGCTGCGGTCGGCGGCGTTGAGCCCGGACCCGGTGGACCGCACCAGCGCGGTGCCCGCCCGCTGGCCGCGGACGACGATCGGCAGGCTCGACTGCGGGTCGTCCGCGGCCGCGAAGCGCGGTGAGATCGCGACGACCTTCCCGGCCTGGTCGCGGATCTGCACGGCCGTGCCGGTGGTGGCGGCCAGGTCGAGGACGGACGCGAGGTCGGCTCCGGACCAGGTGTTGTTCCGGTCCCACGCCGCCCCGGCCGAGACCGCGACGGCCTTGGCCAGCGCGGCGCGCTGCTGGCTGGCCAGGTTGGAGACGTCGGCGGCGGCGAAGGCCGCGGTGAGCCCGGCGAGCAGCGCGACCGCGGCCAGCGCGACGCTGAGGAAGGCCAGCGCCAGCCGGAGGCCGAGCGTGCCGCCCAGGGGTACCGCGTCCGGGGGCTGTGCGACCCCGGGCTGCGCGGCCCCGGGCTGCGCGGCCCCGGGATCAGTCATCGCGGGCTAGGCCGAGCCGGTAACCGCCGCCGAGGACGGTCTGCACGATCCTGGGGTTGCCCGGATCCTCCTCGACCTTGCGGCGCAGGTTCTTCACGTGCGAGTCGACGGTGCGCTCGTAGCCTTCGAACTCGTACCCGCGCACCCGGTTGATCAGCTCGAACCTGGAGTACACCCGGCCCGGGACGGTGGCCAGCGCGGTGAGGACGCCCCACTCGGTGGGGGTCAGCGCGACGGCCGCGCCGCGCACCATGGCCTGCCGCTGCGGCTCGTCGATGACGAGCTCGCCCCCGCCGTAGCTGGCCAGCCCCTGGGCGGCGGCCGGGCCGCCGCGACGCAGGATCGCCTGCACCCGCAGGACCAGCTCGCGCGGGCTGAACGGCTTCGTCACGTAGTCGTCGGCGCCCAGCTCGAGCCCGCGGATCCGGTCTTCCTCCGCGGTCTTGGCCGTCAGCATCAGGATCGGCGTGCCGGCCGTCGGCCCGGTCGCCCTGAGCTCGCGCGCCACCGTCTCGCCGGGCACGTCCGGCAGCCCGAGATCCAGGATCACCAGGTCCGGCGCCGAGGTCAGGGCCATGGTGATCGCCTCCGCGCCCGAGTCGGTGGACAGCACGGTGAACCCGGCTCGCTCCAGGTAGGACCGGACCAGGTCGCGCAGCTTGCGCTCATCCTCGACCACCAGCACCGTCGACGCCATCGTCGCTCCTCTCGCCTTCCCGCCCCGTCACCCCGGGGCACGCCTGGACGTTCCCATGATCCTCACACGGGAACCGGCGCTCGCCTCCACACCATCACCATGTCAGCTTCACTGGGCCCGCACGGCGGCCGGGTGCACTGATCATGACCGCACCAGCAGCTGGAGGGCGACGCGGATGACCGGAACCGACTTGATCGTGCTGGCCCCGTGGATTGTCTTCGTCGCGGGCCTGGCCGTCATCTGCATCCTCCTGCTGCGCTCACGGCGCGCGTCCGGTTCCGGGCGTGCGTCCGGTGCGCGGCCCGGTTCCCGGCCCCAGCGGCCGCCTCGATCCGCCCGGGGCGGCCCGGCGGGCCGGGAACCGGCTCGCCGCCCCGACTCACAGGAAACGGAATGTCGCCAGAACAACGCAGAGGCCAGGCCGCAATGACCGCCGAACACAGCGCAGGAACCCCCGGTCCGCGCTGGCGAGCGCGGCTCGAGGCCCGCTGGCAGGCCTACGTGCAGGAGGTCACCGAGCTGTCGCTGGCTTACCACGTCGCGGCCGCGGCCGTCCCGGACGGCACCGGCGACGGAGCCGGCCATCCGGAGATAGCCGCGCTGCTGCGCCGGGCGGTCCAGGCCCGCCGGAAACTAGCCGACGTGGAGGACGCCCTGGCCCGGCTGGCGGCGGGCCGCTTCGGCTCCTGCGAACAGTGCGGATCACCGGTCCAGGCCGGGTTGCTCACCGCGGTGCCCGAGACCAGGTACTGTGCGCGCTGCGACGCCCCGTCTGGAGAAGCCGGGCCGGACGGGCTCATGCCGCTGGCTGGACGTGCCACACGATGACGGCGGTACCCCTGTGGGCGTGGGGCGTTACCCTCGCCGTTCTCGCCGTGCTCATCGTGATCGATCTCGTCCTCACCAGAGGACCGGAGAGCAGCCTGCGCGCCGCGGTGGTGGAGAGCGGCCTGTGGTTCGCGGCCGCGCTGGCGTTCGGCGGAGTCCTGTGGCTGTGGCGGGGCCCGACCACCGGTAGTCAGTACCTGGCCGGCTACCTGCTCGAACGAGCCCTCAGCGTGGACAACGTCTTCGTGTTCGTGCTGCTGTTCGTCTCCATGCGGGTGCCGGCCGAACTGCAGAAGCGGATCCTGTTCCTCGGCGTGGTCGGCGCGCTCGTGCTCCGCGGTGTGTTCATCGCGGCCGGCGGCGCGCTCATCGAGCACGTCAGCTGGATCTTCTACCTGTTCGGCGCGATGGTGCTGGTCGCCGGGGCGCGCATGTTCCGGGCCGGGGAGGGCGGATCGGGAAACAACTTCGCCGTGCGCGGCCTGCGCCGGGTGCTCCCGGTTTCCGAGCACTACGACGGCGGCCGGCTCCTCACCCGGGTGAGCGGCCGGGCCATGGCCACGCCCCTGCTCGTGGCCCTAGTGGCCATCGCGGTAACCGACGTGGTGTTCGCGCTCGACTCGATCCCCGCGGTGTTCGGCGTGACCAGGGACCTGTTCGTGGTGTTCACGTCCAACGCCTTCGCCGTCCTCGGCCTGCGGGCGCTGTATTTCCTGCTGGCGGGTTCGGCGGACCGGTTCGTTTACCTTAAGCCGGGTATCGCTCTTCTGCTGGTGTTCATCGGCGTAAAGATGCTTCTGTACGACGTAGTGCATATGCCGGTTTGGGTGAGTCTGGTGGTGATCGCAGTGGTCGCGGGGGGCGCGATAGGGGCGAGCCTGTGGCGTGACCGGCGCCTGCGCCGCCTGCGCGAGGTGCCGCGCCCGGCCGCTGAGCCGCGCCCGGCCGCTGAGCCGCGTCCGGCGGCTGAGCCGCGCGGACCGGTGCGTACGTGAGCGCGCTCGCCAGCCTGCAGGTCGACTCCCTGCTCTCGTACGCGGCCGCGATCGTCTTCCCGGCGCTGGACGCGGTCTTCCCGGTGCTGCCCAGCGAGACCATCATCATCACGCTCGGCGTGGCGACCGCGGGCAGCGCCGATCCCCGCATCGCGCTGCTGGTGGCGTGCGCGGCGGCCGGGGCGTTCCTCGGCGACAACCTGTGCTACGTGCTCGGCAGCAGGTTCGGCCCGTGGATCGAGCGCCGGTTCTTCCAGAGCGAGAAGGGCGCCAGGCAACGGGCCTGGGCCGTACGCTCGCTGGAGCGGTACGGGATACCGCTGATCATCGCCTGCCGGTTCATCCCCGGCGGCCGGACGGCAGTCATGCTGTCCTGCGGCATCGTCCGCTACGACCGCCGCCGCTTCATCATCGCGACCGCGATCGCGGGCGTGATCTGGGCGTGCTACGCGTTCTTCATCGGCCGGCTGGGCGGCAAGGCCTTCGAGGACAAGCCGTGGGCCGGCCTGCTGCTCGCGTTCGGCGGCACGCTCGCGATCAGCGCGCTGATCGAGCTGGTCCGGCGGCTCTGGGCCCGGCGGGGCCAGCGCCGGGCCGGCGTGCAGGGCCACCGCGACGCGGGAGGCCAGGGCGACGCGCAGAACCAGGGCGGCGCCCAGGGCTACGCTGACGTGCAGGGCCCCGCCAACATGCAGCGCCACACCGACTTAGCAGCGACTCGCAGCGCCACGCCGACTCGCAGCGCCACGCCGACTCGCAGGGTGCAACGACACCCGGTACCGGCGGGTTATAACCGCATCCATGTCACATCGTTGCGGTTGCGGCGCCGTCGCTGGCGGGGCCGGATCGCGGCGGGAGGGGCCGGCGGGGGTGACGGCGTCAGGGGGTGACGCCGGAGAGGTTGAGGCCGACGACGCCGGCCAGGATCAGGCTGATCGATACCAGCTTGAGGGTGGACACCGTGTCGCCGAGGAAGGCCATGCCGATCACGGCGGTGCCCGCGGCGCCGATGCCGGTCCATACCGCGTAGGCGGCGCCGACCTCGAGATGGCGCAGCGCCATCGTCAGCAGGGCGAAGCTCAGCAGGGCACAGGCCGCGAAGATGGCCGTCGGCCAGAGCCTCGTCATCCCGTGACTCATCTTCAGTGCCACCGCGAAACCGGTCTCGAACAGGCCGGCCACGACGAGCGTCAGCCATGCCATCGTGTCTCCTCCCTCATCATCACTCCAGTTCTACGGAGCGGACGAGGAAACCCGGTGTGACGAGGATGGAGCCGGGATGGAGGGCTGAGGGCTAGGCGAGATGGCTGGCCAGGAAGGCCAGCGACGGGGGTTCCTGCGCGGTGAAGAACGAGCCGTCGTGGCAGCCGGGACCGAAGACGGCCACGGCCCCGGCGGGCAGGGCGCGGGCGAGCATCTGGACTCCCGGGTGGAAGGGGTCGCGGTAGCCCGACGCGATCCGGACCGGGCGGCGGCCGAGGGCGGCGGCGTGCGCGATCACGTCGCTGCCGGCGAACGCCGCGGCCGACGCGAAGGCACCCGGGTTGGCCTGCCTGGCCTGGGGATAACTGGTCCAGACGGCCGGGCTGACGGCGGCCACGGCGGCGAACAGGCGCGGGTACCTCTCGGCTAGCAGCAGCGCCCCGAAGCCGCCCATCGAGATGCCCATCACGGCGATGCGCCGGGGCGGCCGGCCCAGGCCGAGGCGCTGGCAGCGCGGGATAAGCTCATCGATCACCATCGCCATCGGGTCGTCGCCGGGGTGCGGGTTCCAGTATCCATCGCCGCCGTCCACGGTGACCATCGCCATCGGGGCCGGCGGCCGGCCGCCGGGCCTCAGCGCCACGGCCTGGGCAGGCGACATCCCGGCCAGCGCATTCGCGTGGTTGCCCCCGTAGCCGTGCAGCATGACCACCAGCGGCAGCCGGTCTCCCGGGTGGTGGCCGGGCGGGTAGGCGATCGTGTACCCGACCGTCCGGCGGCGGGCCGCGGAGTAGAACGTGCCGCTGGCAGCCGGGCCCGGCGGCCCGAACGTGAGCGGCGGAGCGGGTACCGAGCAGGCGCCGTCGAGCTTGTCCAGCAGGTACCGGCCGGGCAGCACGCCGCGGGAGATCAATTCAGCGCCGCCGACGCCGGCGCAGGCCAGGACCGCCGCCGGGGCGAGGCCGAGAGTCAGCACCCGCCGCCGGGTCCACGGGGTCACCGGGCACCGGCCCGGGCCTGCCGCAGGGCTTGCCGCGCCACCGCGAGCGCCAGCGCCATGACCGCGAGCCCGGCGACGTCGATCGCACCCGGGCGGAACGGGCTCCCCGGCGGTGCCGTCCGGCCGGGCAGCCAGGCGCAGCCCCCGCAGAGGAAGGCGGCCATCGTGACGCAGGCCGCGACGCCGAGCCTGCCCTCGAAGCGCAGGATGGCCGGCGAGAGCTCGGCCCGGCGGACGGTGGTGGCCGGGCCGGCCACCAGGCAGGCGAGCGCGAGCGGGCTGAGGGCCATCCAGGTGAGTTCGGCCGCCGGGAAGGCGGCCAGCGCGCCGGGGTGCGCCCAGAACGAGGAGACGGACAGCGTGCACGCCCAGAAGAACGCGGCCACTCCGCCGGGCACCAGACCGGTCCGCGCCCACGGGTGACCGCCGGTGCCCGGCCAGCCGTTCCCGAAGTGCCTGCCACCGACGATCATGATCACCAGCCCGGTCAGGAACAGCGCGGTCGGGACGACCAGGCCGCGGGCCCGGCCGCCGCCGAGCCGAACCGCCACGGTCCACGCCACCGGCAGCGCGGCGAGCAGCGTCAGCAGGGCGAGGACCAGGACCGTTCCGGTCATCACGAACGTGGCTACGGCGGCGCCCGCGGTGGCGGGCGCGGACCACTGCCAGCCGATGACGAGCTGGGACCAGATGGCACCGCCGACGCCGAGGAAGACGGCCGCGCAGCAGGCAAGCGAGGCCAGGCCGGCCCGGGCCTGCGCGCGGGCCAGCTCCGGGACGGGCGGAGCGCCGCCGCACAGCCCGGCGTCGGCGAGCCGGGCGACGAGGCCGCCCCTGATCACGTCCGCCGTCCGGGCCGCCGACCTCGGCCGCTCGGCGAGGTCGGCGAGCAGCAACTCGGTGAACTCCTCGCCGTAGCGGGCCCGCCACGCCCGCGGGTACCAGCGGAGCAAACGCGCGGCACGCTCCCGCGGGCCGCTCACGCCGGGCCCCTCACGCCGGGCCCCAGCCCTGGGCCAGGCGGCGCAGCCCGACCTCGGCGACGCGGCGCTGCGCGTCGAGCTGGGCCTGCAGGGTCGCCGCCCCGACCTCGGTGAGCCGGTAGGGGCGGCGGCGGTCGTGGCTCTCTACCGGCTCGATCAGCCCTTGCGCCTGGAGCCGGGCTAGCGCCTCGTACAGCGTGCCCGGCGCCACCCGGACGCCGGCGAAGGACTCGATGTCCTTGGTCAGGGCGTAGCCGTGCTTGGCCCCGTCGGCCAGGCTGGCCAGGATGAGCGTGGCCGACCCGGCGTAGCGGCCGAACCCGTCGAGCGCCTTGTCCGTTGCCACAGGCATCACTCTACATCGGCAGCCGATCTATCGGCAACCGATACAGAGGGCGGACGGTTGCACAGGAAAAGTTCCGGGGAGCGTGTCGAATCCTCGTCGCGCCGTTCGAGGCGTAGGCAGAGGGCAGATCGAGACGACGGTCCGCGCCGAACCGAAGGGACGAGCCGTCATGACCACCCAGACCGCCGTCAGCACACCCAGCCGGACCTGCACACCCGCTCAGCGCGTCACCCGGTCGCTGCTCGGCTACGGGGTCCTGGCCGGTACCGTCTTCGAGGTCTCGATCCTGATCCAGGGACTGACCAGGCACGGCTTCCGGCTCGCGCACCACGACGCGAGCCTGCTCGGCAACGGCCCGCTGGGTTGGATCCAGATCGCCACCTTCGTCGTGTCCGGCGCGATGACGATCGCGTGCGCTGTCGGGATGCGGCGCGCGCTGGCCGGCCGGGCCGGCGGCACCTGGGGGCATGCTCGACACCGCCGGGCTGCT
>Ga0335082_10002191_pt1 | contig 20986 bp, 18 predicted proteins | sample Lox_Sample_41_FD_206718 | JGI IMG/M metagenome (GOLD analysis project Ga0335082, IMG submission 206718) | Soil microbial communities from Loxahatchee National Wildlife Refuge, Florida, United States - Lox_Sample_4.1 | ecosystem: Environmental > Terrestrial > Soil > Wetlands | place: USA...
ACGCGCTCCTTCTCGTCGCGTTCTTTGGACCGCGCGTACGCGTCGATGTCGCCGTCGCTCCATCCCGCGTCGGCGAGGGGCCGGAAGTCGAGAACGCTGTAGATCCGCTCGAGATGCAGCGCATCGTGGATGATGATCTGCCGCATCGAGTAGGTGCCGAAGACCTGCTTCCAAAACCCGACCGGCGTCTTGAGGCCATGGAGGAGCGGAATGGGAGACGGCGCGGAAGGTGCGAGCGACTCCTCGGCACGGCCCGCACTCGCCCCGAGCAACACGCCGAGCAGCACCCATGCGGCTACCCGTCGCGTTCTCGCTCCTTCCCACCTGCTGCAGCGCGCGCCGTCTGCGTGCTCGTACATCCCTGCCGTCCGACCGCCACGAGGGTAGCAGAGGCCGCGCAAAACAGTCAAACTTTCTTGGCCGATGCGACGTCGACCGCTGATCGCCGCGATGCTGTGCATGTTGGCGGGGTGCACCTCCGCGCCGCCGACGCCGCCGGGGTGCGTCACCGTCGGTCTGGATACCGCGCCGCTCACCCTCGATCCGCGTTTCGCCACCGATGCAACGGCCGAGCAGATCGGCAGCTTGCTCTTCGACGGGCTGACCCGATTGGACGATCAGGCGCGCCGCGTGCCGCAACTCGCCACGTCCTGGGACATGCCGGATGCGCAGACATACGTGTTCCACCTTCGTGCTGGCTTCCGATTCCCCAACGGGCAGGCGCTGACCGCCGCCGACGTCAAAGCGACCTACGACTCGGTGCGCAACCCGCGCGCCCGCTCGGCGAAGCAAGCGGCGCTGGAGCCGATCGACGGCATCGACGTGCTCGATGCGCTGACGGTGCGCTTTCGCCTGCGCTATCCGTTCAGCCCGCTGCTCAACGAGACCGGGCTGGGCATCCTGTCGGCGCGACAGATCGCGGCGTCTCCCACGACGCCGCTGCCGCAGCCGGCCGGGTCGGGTCCGTTCCGTCTTGCGCTCGTCACGGACGACCGCGTGGTTATCGTGCGCAACGCCGACTATCCATCGCAACCGCCTCGGCTCGCCGGTGTGGTGTTCGCGATCGTTCCCGACGCCGTGACGCGGTTGCTGGAGCTGAAACGGGGTACCCTGGATCTGGTCCAGAATGGCGTCGATCCCGATTCGCTCGAGTGGGTCCGGCACCAACCCACCTTGCAGCTGCTGACCAGCCCGAGCACCACCTTCCACTATCTCGGGATGAATCTGCGTGACCCGGTACTCGCCGACGTGCGCGTCCGCCAGGCCTTGGCGTACGCGATCGACCGGGACGCCATCGTCGATACCATCCTGAAAGGTCTGGCCATTCCGGCGACCGGCTTGCTTCCACCGAGCCACTGGGCGTACAGCGCCTCCGTGCCGACCTACGAGTACAATCCCAAGCGGGCCGCCGAGCTGCTCGACGACGCCGGCTACGTCGATCCGGACGGCGACGGCCCGGCGCCGCGATTGCGGTTGTCGTACAAGACCACGACCATCGAGCTGCGCCGGCGCATTGCCGAGGTCCTGCAGGCACAGCTGGCGAACGTCGGCGTGGCGTTGGACGTGCGCAGTTACGAATGGGCGACGTTCTACAACGACATCAAGCAAGGGAACTTCCAACTCTACTCGTTGTCCTGGGTCGGCATCGAGGATCCGGATATCTACTACCTCACCTGCCACTCGTCGCAGGTGCCGCCGCTTGGCAGCAATCGTGGCGCCTTTCGCGAAGCGACGATCGATCAGCTGACCGAGGCGGCGCGCCGTAGCGTGGACGTCGACGAGCGGCGGCGCCTGTACGCCGAGGTGCAGCATCGCGTCGCGCAGCTGCTGCCGGTGATTCCGCTCTGGTGGCCGACCAACGTGGCGGCGGTCAATCGCCGCCTGCACGGGTTCGAGCCGCGCCCCAACGCCAGTTACGCCTCGCTCGTCGACGCGTGGGTCGAGGAGCACTGACGTGCGGGCCTACGTGCTGCGTCGCCTCCTGTTGGCGGTGCCGACGGTGCTCGGCGTCGTGACGCTGGTCTTCGTCTTGGTCCATCTCATCCCCGGCGATCCGGTCGACGTCATGCTCGGCGAGACGGCGCGAGCCGCCGACAAGGCGCAGCTGCGCCGCCGGCTCGGACTCGATCGCCCGCTGGCGACGCAGTACGTCCGCTACCTGTACCACCTGGCGCGCGGCGACCTCGGGCGATCGCTGCAAAGCGGCCGGCCGGTGCGCGACCTGATCGTGGCACGTTATCCGGCGACCGTGGAGTTGGCCGGCGGCGCGCTGCTCGTTGCGGTGTTGTGCGCGGCGCCGCTGGGCATCGCGGCGGCGGCGCGGCCGCGTTCGGCGCTCGATGCCGCCTGCCGTGCCCTGGCCGTAGTCGGTACGGCGGTACCCAACTTCTGGCTCGGCCCGTTTCTGATCCTGGTGTTCGCGATCGGCTGCGAGTGGCTGCCGGTCTCCGGGCGCGGCGGCGTGGCGCACCTGGTGCTGCCCGCGGTGACGCTGGGGATGGGGATGGCGGCCATCCTGGCGCGCATGCTGCGCGGGTCGCTGCTCGAGCGCTTGGGCGACGACTACATCTCCACCGCGCGCGCCAAGGGTTTGGGCGAGCGGCGCGTGCTGTTCAAGCACGCATTGCGCAACGCCGCGTTGCCGGTGGTGACCATCCTCGGCCTGCAGGCCGGCGGGTTGTTGGCCGGCGCGATCATCACGGAAACCATCTTCGCCTGGCCAGGTATCGGCCGGCTCACGCTGCTGGCCATCCAAGCGCGTGACTACCCGCTGGTGCAGGGGTGCATTCTGGTGATCGCCCTGAGCTACGTCGTCGTCAACCTCGGCACCGATCTCCTCTACGGCCTGATCGACCCGCGTGTCCGCTCATGACCCGCGTCGTGGCGAATCGACAGGTGCTGGCCGGGCTGTGCATCGTCGCGCTGTTTGTGCTCGTCGCGGCGCTGGCCCCCAACCTTGCACCGGTAGGACCGACGACGCAGAACCTCAGCGAAGACTTGCGGCCGCCGAGCACGGCGCATCCGTTCGGGCAGGACAAGCTCGGGCGCGACGTGCTCAGCCGGGTCGTCTACGGGGCGCGCATCTCGCTCCTCGTCGGGGTGCTGGTCGTCGGCATCTCGGCCGTTCTCGGCTTGGGGATCGGGGCCCTGGCCGGCTACGCTGGCGGACGCAGCGACGAGCTGATCATGCGCGGCATCGATGTCTTCCTGGCGTTCCCGGGCATTCTTCTGGCGATCGGTGTCGCGGCGGTGCTGGGCCCTTCGCTGCGCAACGTGCTGCTGGCGCTGTGCGCGATTGGCTGGACGGGCTATGCGCGGCTGGTGCGGGGCGAGGTGCTGGCGTGGCGCGAGCGCGAGTTCGTCAGCGCGGCGGTGGCGTTGGGCGCCACGCCGGGACGGGTGGTATGGCGGCACATCGTCCCGCAGCTGCTAACCCCGCTGGTGGTGCAGGCCACCTTCGGCGTCGCCGGCGCGATCGTCGCCGAGGCGAGCTTGAGCTTCCTCGGGCTCGGCGTGCAGCCACCGACGCCCTCGTGGGGTGCGATGATCAACGACGGCCGCTCCTTCCTGCTCGTCGCCCCGCACGTCGCGCTGTTTCCGGGGTTGGCGATGGTGCTCATCGTGCTCGGCTTGCAGCTGCTCGGCGACGGTTTGCGCGACGCGCTGGACGTCCGCACTGAGGATTAGTCAGGCCGCGGGCACCGGCGACGGCGTCTGGCGAATCGGAAGCGTAAAGGTGAACGTCGTGCCGGCGCCCGGAGCCGACTGGACGCTGAGCAGGCCGCGGTGGCGTTGCACGATTCCGTAGGACACACTCAGCCCCAGGCCGACCCCCTGACCGGGGCCCTTGGTGGTGAAGAACGGCTCGAAGATCTTGGCCTGCACGTCGGGCGGCATTCCTGGCCCGTCGTCGCGGATGGCGACGCTCACCGCGGGTTCGCCGCTCACGCCGCCGTGTACGGCACGAGTGGTGATCCAGATGTTGCCGGGGCGTTGGTCGATGGCGTCCGCCGCGTTGGCCAGCAGGTTCATGACCACCTGATTCACCTGTCCCGGCACGCATTCCACTCCCGGCAGCTCACCGAAGTCACGGTGCACCACGATGTGGTCCTTGAAGCGATTGGCGAGCAGCCCGAGGGTGCTGTCGATGCCGCCATGCAGATCCGCCAGTCGAAAATGCTCGCGCTCGTCGCTGCGCGAGAACGTGCGCAGCTCGTTGACGATCACCTTGGTCCGGCGCGCGCCCTCCTCGCAATCGGCGAGCACACCGGGCAGGTCGGCCAACACATCGTCGATCCGCAGCTCGGTCCAGGCGCGATCGAGGCGCACCCGCTCCGCCGGGGATTGCGACGCCGCCGCGTAGGTTTCGAGGGCTTGGCGCAACCGATCGACGTAGCTGCGGAGGTGCTCGACGTTGCCCAACACGAAGCTGATGGGATTGTTCAGCTCGTGCGCGACGCCGGCGACCAGCTGCCCCAGGCTGCGCATTTTTTCCGATTGGACCAAATGCGCCTCGGTCTGCGTTTGTCGCTCATACGCCGCCCGCAACTCGGCGTGCGCCACGCGCAGCGACGACAACGCCTCCTGCAAGCGCTGGTGCTGCGCGGCCAGGTCGATCTCGCTCGACCGCAGGCGCTCGGCAATGTAGCCGCCGAGGTACACCAGCAGCGCCAGGCAGTAGAAGAGGAAGGCCGCCCAGGTGCCTTGGTACAACCCGGTCGACGGCGTCCGCCCCGCCGCGAACACCGGAGCGACGCGGAACGCGCCGACGCCGGCGATCCACAAGCCGATCGCCAGCAGCGCGCTTCCCGCCGCCACCAGCGTGTCCACCAGCATCGCGGTGGCCACCACCTGGACGACGTACAGCATGAGGAACGGGCTCTGGACGCCGCCGGTGTGGACGACGAGATACGTGGCGAAGACGTGATCCATCGGGATCGCCAGCGCCGAGACCGCGAAGACGTGGCGACGGTGCCGGACACACCATCCGTTCACCGCATTGAGCGCGCCGCCGATCACCGCGACCAGCACGCACGGCAGAACCGACTCGAACAGGCCAAAGGCATGCGCCAGCGCGGCGAGGGAGAGAAAGCCGACGATCGCCAGCCAGCGCACCCGTACCGCCCACAGCAATCGGTCGGGGGCGGACAGCAGGGCACGCAGACGCGTGGCAAAAGGCCGCATCGCTCACCGCCCTCGCGCCATACGAACGCCTCTCGCGTCCCAATTCGGCATCACCTCGACCACCCCCGTGGTCACGAGTCGCCGCATACCTTCCCCCCCAAGCGCTCGTCACTCTACGACTGAGCGGGTCACCGAAACAAGAGGTTGGCGACGTGTGCTGATGCGGCCCCTTGCTTGACACTGGGGGGGGTGCATACTAGCTTTCACAGTGCTGAGCTCCGAATGCGAACCACGCGCCGCGCGGCAGCTGCATCAAATAAAAAGCGCACCCGCAGCGTCGAACGCGCAGGAGGTTCCTGAATCCATGTCGAACACGCTGAAGACAACCCTGCTGCTGGGTCTGCTGACCGGTCTCATCATGTGGATCGGGCAGTTTCTCGGCGGCTCCCAGGGTTTGGTCGTGGCCTTCGTCTTTGCGGTGGTGATGAACTTCGGGAGCTATTGGTTCTCGGACAAGCTCGTGTTGGCGATGTACGGAGCGCGCCCCGTCGACATGAACGATGCGCCCGATCTGTACCGCATCGTGCACAACCTGGCGACGCGTGCCGGCATGCCGATGCCCAAGCTGTACATCATCCCGTCGGAGGCGGCCAACGCCTTCGCCACCGGCCGCAGCCCGCAGCATGCAGCCGTCGCGGTCACCGAAGGCATCCTGCGTCTGATGACCTGGGACGAGCTCGAAGGTGTCCTGGCCCACGAGCTGAGCCACGTGCGCAACCGGGACATCCTGATCAGCTCCATCGCGGCCACGCTCGCCGGAGTGATCATGATGCTCGCCAACATGATGCGCTGGGCGGCGATCTTCGGCGGCGTGTCGCGCGACGAACGCAACGAAGGCGGCGGGATTTTCGGTTTGCTCGCCATGACCATCCTCGCGCCGCTCGCCGCGACAGTGATCCAGCTGGCGATTTCGCGGTCGCGCGAGTACCAGGCCGACGCCAGCGGCGCCGAGCTGCTGCATAGCGGCGAGAGCCTCGCCAAGGCGTTGGAGAAACTCGAGGTCGCCGCGCAACGCGTCCCGCTGGACGCCAGTCCCCAGACGGCGCACCTCTTCATCGTCAATCCGCTCAGCGGGCGCTCGCTGATGAACTTGTTCAGCACCCATCCGCCGCTCGAGGAACGGATTCGACGCCTGCGCAGCATGCACGTATGAAGTCGGACAGCGATCGTAGCTGCGAGCCCGATGATGCGCGCGCACATCGGGCTTTTTCGTAGACGGATATGAGCCAGGACGAGAGAGAAGAGCCGAAACGAGGCTTCAGGGTGGAGGACCGGCGCCGGTTCTCCGAGAGTGGAGAGGCCCGTCACGAGCCGGCCGAGGCCGCTCCCGAGCCGCCACGCGCCGACACCACGGATGCGGCCGCAGCGCCGCATGCCCCTGCGCAGTCCACAGCGTCGAGCCCACCGTCCCACGACCACGCCGACGTCGAGATCAACTTCTCCACCTTCGTCATCAGCTTGAGCACGCAAGCCCTGGCGCACCTCGGAGAGATCCCCAATCCGCTCGACAACCAGATGCTGGTCGACCTGGGCGCCGCGCGCGAGCTGATCGACATCCTCGGAATACTGCAACAGAAGACCACCGGGAACCTCGATCCGGCCGAAGCCGGCCTGCTTGAGAACCTGCTCTACGACTTGCGCCTGCGCTATGTCGAACGCACGCGATCGAAGTAATCAATCGTGACTCAGCGCCGCCCCAGGTGTCTGGTGATTCAGGACCGGCGTTGTCGGGGTGAGGCCGCGTCGCAATAGGATTTCCACAACTTGTCGCACGGACTGATTGGAGGAGGACGAGCATGAGTGCGCACCCGCGCGCCCGTCGAAGTGTGCTACTGGTGGCCGCCGGATTTCTTGCCGGCGTTGCAGCCACTGTTGGACTCAATCTCGGACAACGCGTCGAAGCCATCAGCTTCTGGGGCGAAGAGAAGCCCGCCGCCGAAGCCACTCCACCCACCCCGGCGGCCGCGAACCACGCGCAGGAGCCGGCGCCAGTGGTGAACGGCTTGCCGGACTTCGCGAGGCTGGCCGAGAAGCTCAGCCCCGCCGTGGTCAACATCTCCACCACGTCGCAGGGCGAAGCCCCTCCGCAGATGGGTGGCGGGGGAGGCGGGCAACCGGATCCCTTCGGCAAGGGGGATCCACACGAGTTCTGGGAACCGTTCGAACGCTTCTTCGGGCCGATGCCGAAACGCCCCTTCAAGCAACGCAGCCTCGGCTCCGGCTTCATCATCAACCGCGACGGCGTCATTCTCACCAACAATCACGTCGTCGAGAACGCCGACGAGATCATCGTGAAGCTCGCCAACGAGAAGGAGTACAAGGCCAAGGTGCTGGGTCGCGACGCCAAGACGGATATCGCGGTGATCAAGATCGACGACGCACCCGACCTGAGCCCGGTGACCCTGGGCAACTCCGACGACCTCCGCGTCGGCGAGTGGGTGATGGCCATCGGCAACCCCTTCGGCCTCGAGCACAGCGTCACCGCCGGGATCGTCAGCGCCAAGGGTCGCTTCATCGGCCAGGGCAGCTACGACCAGTTCATTCAGACCGACGCCGCCATCAACCCGGGCAACTCCGGCGGCCCGCTGATCAACTTGCGCGGCGAGGTGGTCGGGATCAACAGCGCCATCTTCAGCCGCTCCGGCGGCAACATCGGCATCGGCTTCGCCATTCCCGTGAACCTGGCGAAGGACGAGCTGCCGGAGCTCGAGGAAAAGGGCAAGGTCACCCGCGGCTGGCTCGGCGTCTTGATCCAGAAGGTGACGCCCGAGATCGCCGATTCGCTCGGCATCAAGGAGCCGAAGGGTGCCCTGGTGGCCGACGTCATGAAGGACGGCCCGGCGCAAGAAGCTGGCGTCAAGGTCGGCGACGTCATCGTCGAGTTCGACGGACACGCCGTGAAGGACTCCACCGAGCTGCCGATGCTGGTCGCCCGCACCCCCGTCGGCAAGAGCGTCAAGCTCAAGATCATCCGCGACAAGGACACCCAGACGCTCAGCGTCAAGATCAACGAGCTGAAGGATGAAGAGGTCGCGGCCGCCGGCAAGGAGGAAGGCAGCTTCGGCCTCACCGTCCAGCCGCTCACGCCCGATATCGCCGAGAGCCTGGGGCTGAGCAACGACATCAAGGGCGTCGTGGTTTCTGGGGTCGAGCCCGGCAGCAGCGCCGAAGATGCCGGGCTACGGCGCGGCGACGTCATCCTCGAGGTCAACCGCGAGCAGGTGAAGGACCTGGCGAGCTACCGCAAGGCCCTGAAGGGTGCCGGGAAAGGGAAGAGCGTGCTCTTCCTGGTGCGCCGCGGCGACAACACCGTCTTCCTCGCTCTCAAACCGTCGGAATAACCGCGCGGCCTGCCACCATCACGAGAGGCCAGGGACTGCATCCCTGGCCTCTCCGTGTTCATACGCCCGAGCGCCGCAAGCCGATCGCTGACCGCTCTCCATGGTGCGCCGCATTGCCTTCGCCTTCCTGCTTTTCGTCGCCACCGTCACCGTGGTCGGCGGTCTCGTCGCGTTGCGTTACGTGCGCCGCTGGGACGCCATCGTCTCCGAAAAATTTCGCACGCATAGTTGGACCTTTCCCTCGAAGATCTACTCCGACGGTCTGCTCATCTATCCGGGCATCGACCTCAAAGCGGTCGGGTTCTTCGACCGCCTGCGTGACCTGAGCTACCAACCAGTCAGCGGCGACCTGACGCGGCGCGGCGACTACCGGTTCGACGAACGCGCCGGCATTCTCGATGTGTTCCCGCGCACCTTGCCCGGCAGCGGCGCCGACGGTGCCAGCGCCGCCGCGCGGCTGACATTGTCCGGCACGGTGCTCACGCGCATCGAGGATCGGACCACGAACCAGGAGGTCTTCACGCTGGAGCTGGAACCGGAGCTCATTAGTGGGCTCTATCAGGGCGCGTGGGAGGAACGGCATCTGGTGACGCTCGATGAGGTCCCGCCGGTTCTGCTGCGCGCCATCATCGACGTCGAGGATCAGCACTTCTACGAGCACCCGGGCATCGACGTGTTTGGCATCGGGCGGGCGCTGCTCATCAACCTGCGCAGCGGCCACGTCGTCCAAGGCGGCAGCACGCTGACCCAGCAGTTGATGAAGAACTTCTTCCTGACCGACGAGCGCCACCTCAAGCGCAAGCTCACCGAGGCACTGATGGCGTTGATCGTCGAGCACCGCTTCTCGAAACAGGAAATCCTCGAGAACTACGTCAACGAGATCTATCTGGGCCAGAAAGGGGCGCAGGGCATTTACGGCGTGTGGGAGGCATCGCGCTTCTACTTCGGCACCGAGCTGCGCGACCTGACGGTGGCCGAGGCGGCCATGCTGGCCGCCTTGATCAAGGCGCCGAACCGGTACTCGCCGCTGCGCGATCCGGACCGGGCGCTGCGCCGGCGCAACTATGCGCTCACGCTGATGTTGAAGCAGGGCGACATCACCGCCGAGCAGTTCGCCGCGGCGGTCGCCGAACCGCTGCACGTCACCACCGCCGTCAGTGAGACCAGGGACGCCCCCTACTTCGTCGACTTCGTGCGCCAGGAGCTGGCCCACAGCTACCCGTCCGACGTGCTGACCTCGGAAGGGCTGCAGATCTACACGGCGCTCGACATGCACCTGCAGAAGCTCGCCGAGCAAACGTTGCAGAGCGGGCTGGCGGCGCTCGAGAAGAAGTATCCGCGCCTGCATGCCGACAAGCCGAGTGAACAGTTGCAGGGTTGTCTCATCGCGGTGCAACCACAAACCGGTGCGATCAAGGCGATGATGGGTGGGCGCGACTATCGCTCGACGCAATTCAACCGTTGCACCCAGGCGCTGCGGCAACCGGGGTCGGTCTTCAAGCCCTTCACCTACTTGGCGGCGTTCGAGCAGACACGCCACACGGACCACCCGATCCTACCGACCACGCGGATCGAGGACGAGCCCTTCGAGTGGTCCTTCGACGATCAAGTATGGAGTCCGGCCAACTACAAGAAGCGCTACCTCGGCATGGTGACCGTGCGCGAAGCCCTCGAGCATTCGCTCAACGCCGCCACCGCGCGCCTGGCACGCGAGATCGGCGTGCCGCCCATCATCGAGATGGCGCGGCGCATGGGCATCACCTCACCGCTTCCCCCCTACCCGTCCGTCGTCCTCGGCGCCGCCGAGGTCACACCGTACGACGTCTCCAACGCGTTCACGGTCCTCGCCAACGGCGGGCTGCGCGCCGTCCCCTTGGCCATCAAGAAGGTCCTCGATCGTGGCGGCCAGCCCATCGAGCGCAACCCGGTGCAAGTCGAACAGGCCGTCTCCGCCGACACCGCGTACCTGGTGACCCACTTGATGGAGGGCGTGCTCGACTACGGCACCGGCCGTCCGGCGCGCGCGCGCGGCTTCACGCGCCCCGCCGCCGGCAAGACCGGCACGACCAACGACTATCGCGACGCCTGGTTCGTCGGCTTCACGCCCGACTTGCTGACCGTCGTGTGGGTGGGCTTCGATCAGAAACGTCCGCTCAACCTGGCGGGCGCCGAGGCCGCCCTGCCCATCTGGACAGAGTTCATGAAGCAAGCGACCGCCGGGCTGCCCGAGAACGACTTCACGCCGCCGCCAGGCATCGTCATGGCGCGCATCGATCCCGACTCGGGCGGACTGGCGACCCCGAACTGTCCGCATACGCTCAACGAAGCGTTCTACGCCGGAGACGAACCGACGGAGCCCTGTGCGCTTCACGGCGCCCCGCCACCGGAACATGAGGAAGCGCCCGGACTGGCCCCCGCGGCAGTCGGCGCTGACCAGGCGCCGCCGGACTGAGGGGCGCCACACCTCCCCGCGCCGTGCTGGAGCCTGAAGGCACGGTCCGCTATACGGGACCGGCACCGCAACGGACCGCACATGCGAGCTACGGCCTTCCTCCGATCTTGCCCGACCCTGCTGCTCGCCCTGCTGGCGTTGCTTGGCGCTTGCGCACTGCCCCCGGTCTCCGAACCCGAACTGCCCGCCACCGCACGCCCGGCGACACCGACTCGCACCTTACGCCCGACGGCCACGGCGACGACGCTGCTCGAGGAGCGCTCGCTCGGCGAAGCGGCGGAATTGACGCCGTCCCTGCAGGTGGTCACACCCACACCGACGGCCGCGGCAACCCCCTCCGCCGGCGCGGCCACGCCCGGGGCCGAGGCCATGGCAACAGGCACGGCGGCCGAGCCGGAATCGCTGCTCACGCACATCACGCCGACCACGCCGCCCAACGTCGTCGCCGCGCTGCGGCTCATCGAAGATGGCCGGCAGCAGATGCGCCAGGACCGCTACGATCAGGCAATCGATCGTTTCGAGCGGGCCGTGGCGGTTGACCCGACAAATGCCTACGGCTACTACTTTCTCGCGCAGCTCCATTCCCTCACGAAGAAGTATGATCAGGCCATCGCGTTCGCCGGCCGCGCGATCACGCTCAGTGCCCGCACCGACCGTGTCTGGCAGGCCCGGGCGTACGCCCTGCAAGGAGCAGTCTTCGAGAACGTCGGTCGCTACCCGGACGCCCGCAAGGCGTACCAGAAGGCAATCGCGGCCGACCCCAGCAATCTCGCCGCGCAGGTCGGCGCCGGCCGGCTCAGCGGCGATGGGCGCTAGCACAGCGAGCGTCCGGAGCGGCGCAACGGAGCCCCGCTGATGCGCATTCTCGGCATCGAAAGCTCGTGTGACGATACGGCGGCGGCCGTCCTCGCCGACGGTCGCGTGCTCGCCAACGTCGTTGCCTCGCAACACGAGGTGCACGCGAAATACGGCGGCATCGTTCCCGAGTTGGCCTCACGTTCGCACATGCGCAACATCGTCCCGGTCATCGACGCCGCCCTCGCCGAGGCCGGCCTGCACCTCGACGACATCGATGCTGTCGCCGCCACCTGCGGCCCGGGTCTGGTCGGCTCGTTGCTCGTCGGCCTGTCGGCCGCCAAGGCGATCGCCTTCGCGCGCCACCTGCCGTTCATCGGCGTGAATCACCTCGAAGGGCACCTGCTGTCGCCGCGGCTCGAGGCCGACGTCCCGTTCCCCTACGTGGCCCTGTTGGTCTCCGGCGGGCACACCAGCCTCTACTATGCCGAGGACATCGGTCGTTATCGCCTGCTCGGCGCCACCCGCGACGACGCGGCCGGCGAGGCGTACGACAAGGTCGCCAAGACGCTCGGGCTCGGATATCCCGGCGGACCGGTCATCGATCGGGTCGCGCGGCGCGGCGATCCGTCGGCCATTCGCTTCCCGCGCGCCCGACTCAAGCCGCAGCGCGACAGCCTGCCCTTCGACTTCAGCTTTAGCGGATTGAAGACCGCGGTGTGGCAGCACGTGCGCGATCATCGCATCGAGGGCGAGTCGGCCGTCGCCGACGTCGCGGCCAGCTTCCAGGAAGCGGTGGTGGACATGCTCCTTGACACCGCCCTGGCGTCGCTGCAGAGCGTCGGCTGCACGCACCTGGTCATCGCCGGGGGCGTGTCGGCCAACTCGCGGCTGCGTCAGGTCGCCCAGACGGCCGCCTTGGATCTCGGCCTCACCGTGAGCATTCCACCGATGCGCTACTGCACGGACAACGCCGCGATGATCGCCCTCGCCGCCAGTCATCGGCTGGCACACGGCGAGTGCGACGAGTGGTCCGTCAACGCGGCGGCCGACCTGGAGCTGTGATGCCGTGAGGGAGCCGCGCGGCACGCCGGCGCCGGTCGGGGCGGTGCGTCGCGAGCTGGCGCGCCTCGGCCGCCACCCACGCAAGCGACTCGGGCAACACTTTCTCAGCGATGCCGGCATCGCCCGGCGCATCGTCGAGTTGGCGCAACTGGATGGCACGCAACGCGTGCTCGAGATCGGTCCCGGCCTGGGGGCGTTGACTCAGCAACTGCTGCCGCACGCCCGCGAGCTCTGGTTGATCGAGGTCGACCGGGACTTGGCGGCGCGCCTGCGCCGGCAGTATGAGGAGCAGCCGCAGGTACACGTCGTCGAGGCCGACGTCCTCAGCGTCGACCTCGCCGCACTACTCGGGGCCGGCGAACCCGCCGTTGTCGTCGCCAACTTACCCTACAACATCGCCACCGCTGTGCTCACGGCGTTGTTGGCCCACCCGCGCTGCGTCCGCCGCATGGTGCTGATGCTCCAGCGGGAGGTCGTCGAGCGCTTGCGCGCGCAGCCGGGTACCAAAGCCTATGCCGCGCTTTCGGTGCTCACCCAATTCGCGGCACGCCTGCGTCCCGGGCTGCGGGTCGGCCCGGAGGCCTTCGTGCCGCGGCCCAAGGTCGAGTCCGAAGTCATCGTCGTCGAGCCGCATGCCGCGCCGCCGGTGCGCGTCGCCGACGCCACCTTGTTCACCCGTCTCGTCCGCACGGTCTTCACGCAACGGCGCAAGCAACTGGTCAACAGCCTGCGGCCACTGTGCAGCGATCCGACCGTTCCCCTGCGCGCGGCCAACATCGATCCGATGCGCCGGCCGGAAACCTTGAGCCTCACCGAGTTCGCCGCGCTCAGCGACGCGCTCGGCATGATGGGGAACACCACGTCCCGGCTTTCGGACGGGAGTGTCGGTGACTAGAGGTGCCCCTCGATACGCCGCCAAGAGCAGGCGGCTACTCGGGGTGACCGGTTCAGCGTCTGCGGGAGAGCAGACGCACATCCGTCCGCTCCGAGTTGGCCCCGTTTCTTCAGGGGCCGTATCGAGGCGCCGCCTCGGAGAAGATCGACGCTCTCGGATGGCCGAGGGCGGTGCGATGAGATCCGCGCACCGGCAGCGATACGGAGAGGCGGCGGATGCCCGAGCTGCCTGAAGTCGAGACGGTGCGACGCTCGTTGTTGCCGATCGTCGGCCGGCGCATCGTGCGGGTGGATGTCGTCGAGCCGCGACTGCGCCGGCGGGTGGCATCCGATTTCGCGGCGCGCATCACCGACCACGTCATCGATGCCATCGACCGGCACGGCAAGTATCTACTCTTCCGGCTGTCGAGCGGTGAGTGTCTGCTGGCGCACCTTGGCATGAGCGGCGCGCTGCTCCTGCAACCCGGCGGCACCGCGGCCGAGCCGCACGATCACGTGCGCTTCATCTTCGCCGACGGGGAGCAGCTCACCTACAACGATCCACGCCGCTTCGGGCTGTTACGTGTCGGGCGTATGACCGAGCTCGCGGAGCTACGGAACGTCGGGCCCGACCCGCTCGCCGACGATTTCGCCGTTGCCGACCTCGCCGCGCTGGCGCGTGGTCGCAAGAAGCCGGTGAAGAACCTGCTCATGGACCAGCAGGGGCTCGGCGGCATCGGCAACATTTACGCCAACGAGATCCTCTTCCGCGCCCGCATCCGGCCCGGCCGGCAGGCACGTCGCCTGACCCGTGCCGAGCTGGCGCGCCTGCACGAGGCGACGCGCGCCGTGCTCGCCCACGCCATCGAGCTCGGCGGCAGCTCGATCTCCGACTATCGCGACGGCGGCGGTCGACCTGGATATTTTCAGCTGCGCCTCGCCGTCTACGATCGTGCCGGCGAACCATGCCGGCGCTGTCGGACACCGATCCGCCGCGCCGTCCACGCCGGGCGCAGCAGCTTCTACTGTCCGATCTGTCAGCGGTAGGCGGTGGAGCCGGCGTCCCCGCCGGCTCACCTGACGTCAGCGAACGATCAGCACCGGGCAGTGTACGTGGCGCACGACGCGTTCAGCGGTGCTGCCCATGAGGAGGTGCTTGAGCCCGGTGCGCCCGTGCGTCGAGATGACGATCAAATCGCAGTGCTGCTCCTCGGCGGTGCGAATGATCTCTTGCGCCGGGATCCCGTGCACGACGACGATCTGGTGGGTCACCGCAACTAGCGGCCCGTCCTTCGGTACGCGGTCGAGCAGCGCGCGCTTGGCATCCTCTTCGGCGCGCGTCCGGATCTCCGGTGTCAGCAGATCGGTCGGGTAGTAGTGCGCGTAGAGCGGGTTGGGCGCCATCATCGTCTCGATGACGTGCAGCAACAACACCTCGGCCCCATGGTCCGCCGCCATCCGGAAGGCGTGCCCGACGGCGTGGTCGCCCGACTCCGAGAAGTCGGTGGTCACCAGGATGCGTTTGAAGTTCTCGTGCATGGCGTCAGCCTAGCATAATCATGCCGGCATCGACGACGAGCACCTGTCCGGTCATCAGGTCACTGTCTTCCGAGGCCAGAAAGACCGCCGTGCCGGTGAGGTCTTCGGGCTGCAGCGCCTTCTTCAATGCGGTGAACATCACCAGCATGCCCAGCATGTCTTCGGGAACGACCGACTTGGTCGCCTCGGTCATGGTGACTCCGGGGCAGATGGCGTTGACGTTGATCCCCCAGGGACCGAGCGCGCCGGCGTAGTACTTGGTGAGGCCGTTGACGCCCATCTTGGCCACGCTGTAGTGGAACGGCGGTGACGGCTTGTCGGGATCGGAGGTATCGACGGCGCCGACGTTGCCCATGTAAGCGGCGGTCGACGACTGGTTGATGATCTTCCCTTTCCCTTGCCGCTTCATGTACGGCTCGACGGCGCGGACGCACAGCCACACGCCGGTGAGATTCACCGACAGGATCTTGTTGAAGTACGCCAGCGAGTGATCGTCGCGATCGAGGCCGTAGAACAGCGCCGCGTTGTTCATCAGGATGTCGATCCGTCCGAAGCGTTCGGCCGCCTGCGCCGCCATCGCCGTGGTGCTCGCTTCGTTGCCGACGTCGGTTTTCACGAACAGGGCCTCGGCGCCCAGCGCCTTGACCTCCTGCTCGGTGCGCCGGCCGATCTCGTCGTTGATCTCGGCGACGACGACCTTTGCCCCTTCGCGCGCGAAGCGGTTGGCGTACGCTCGCCCGATCCCCTGGCCGGCTCCGGTGATGATGGCCACCTTGTCCTTCAGACGCATGTGCAACCTCCCGTGACGTGATGCCAGCGGCCTATAGTCCAAGGCGGCGGAAACGTCTACCGGGCACGGCAAGCGGGTCCCAACCTGACGCTTGCGGCTACTGTATTTCGGCAGCTTGCTAGACTAGTGTGCGCGCAATGACCGGCTTGGACTGGGGCTTCGCCAGCGATCTCGGCGACGTCAGCGGCGCCGTTGCGATCGTCGGCATCGGCGACGCCGACTACACCAAGGCGTCGGGACGCACGACGCAGCAGATCGCGACGCAGGCCACGGAGCGCGCGCTCGACGATGCCGGCCTGCAGCCCGCGGCCATCGACGGCCTCATGTACGTGCCCTTCTCCGGCGATCAACTCGACGCCGCAGCGTACCATGCCCACTTCGGCACGACGCATCCGATGTGGGAATCGACCAAGGGCGGCGGCATGGTGTGGGCCGGTTCGGCGCCGTACGATGCAGCACTGGCGATCCGCTCCGGGCAAGCAACGTACGTGCTCAACACCTTCTCGGTGGCGTGGGCCACGCAACGCCCGCAGATGGTCGGCGGGCCCGGCCAGGTGCACGCCGAGGACCTCTACAAACAAAACCTCGAAGTCCCCTTCGGCTGGTTCCCGCAGCCGGTGTACTTCGCCACCATCGCGCGGCGCCACATGCACGAGTTCGGCACCACCCCCGAGCAGCTCGGCGCCATCGCCGTCGCCTGCCGGCGTCACGCCACCCTCCATCCCACCGCCATCATGCGGCACAAGCCGCTGTCGCTCGACGACTACCTGCGCAGCCCGCTGATCGCCGATCCGTTCCGCAAGGAAGACTGCTGCCTGATCTCCGACGGCGGCGCGGCGTACATCATGACGTCACTCGAACGCGCGCGCGATCTGCGCCAGCCGATCATCGCGGTCCTCGGCGTCGGCGTCGGCAACTCGCGCAGCGGCGTGTATTGGTCGCAACAAGGGGCGTTCACCTCGACGCCGCAGGTGTTCGCCGCGCCGAGCGCGTTTGCGATGGCGGGCATCGGTCGCCACGATGTCGACGTGCTCGCGTGTTACGATCCGTTCACCATTGTTTCGCTCATGCAGATCGAAGACATGGGCTTCTGCGGCAAAGGAGACGCCGGACGCTTCGTTGAAGGCGACACGCTGCACTACGACTCCGGCAAGCTGCCGTACAACACCCATGGCGGCATGCTGTCGCACGCCTACGTGCTGGGCATCGCCCACGTCGTCGAGATCGTGCGCCAGCTGCGCCACAGCGCCGCAGCCCAGGTGCCCGATGCGCAGGTCGGCATCTACGGCGGCTACACCGGTCCGCAAGCCAGCACGCTGATTCTTGGGAGACGCTGATGCATGCCGACTTTCCGCTCCCCGACGTCACCTGGGAGCCGACGCGTGAGTTCTGGGCCGGCGCGGTGCGCGGGCAGCTGATGATCACGCGCTGCGACGCGTGTCACCGCCATGTCTGGTATCCGGAGCCTCCGTGTCGTCACTGCGGCGCCGCGCATCTCACGTGGACGCCGGTCAGCGGCCGCGGCACGCTCTTCTCGTGGTCAGTGCTGCACTACGCGTGGATCCCGCAGTTCACAGAGCAGTTGCCGTTCGTGACCGGGTTGGTCGCGCTGCAGGAAGATCCCGCGGTGCGCGTCGTTAGCTACATCGTCGACTGCGCCCCGGACGCGCTGCGCGGCGACATGCCGGTGCAAGTTGTCTTTCGTCCATTGCGCTACCCGGGGGTGGCGGGCGAAGTCATTGCACCGTTGTTTGCACCGGTGGGAAAGTGACACGCAAAAGGCAAAGGTGAAGAAACTCCACAATGACTGATCGCCGCGATCTCGACGAGCGTCTCTTGGAATACGGCGCGCGCGTCATCGACCCAGTCGAGACGCTATCGAAGACGCTCGCCGCGCCAGCGAAGGCTAGCATGGAACCGCTCTTCACTTTTGCCTTTTGCGTTTTGGCTTTTGCCTTTTGACTTTCCGGAGGTCGACATGTCCGATCTGTTCCACGAAGTCGCCAGCATTGACTATCCGATCATCGATTCCGACGCGCACGTCAACGAACCGCCGAACCTCTGGCAGGAGCGTGTGCCGCAGCGACTGAAGAGCCGCGCGCCGAAGGTGATCCATCAGGCCCATGGCGACGTCTGGTCGTTCGACGACGGCAAGAAGCTGCGTCCCGTCGGTCTCACCGCGACTGCCGGCCTGAGCTATCTGCAGTTTCGTCCGTCGGGCTACAAGTACGAGTCGATCCGCCCCGGCAGCTTCGACACAGCGGAGCGCCTGAAGGATCTCGATGCCGACGGATTGTACGCGCAGGTCCTCTATCCCAGCGTCACGATCGCCGGGGCGCGGACCTACAGCGACGAGCGCGAGCTGCAGTGCGCCTGTGTGCGCGCCTACAACGAGTGGCTGCTCGAGTTCTGCGCCCCGTCCGGCGGACGGCTCATTCCGCAAGCAATCATGCCGACCACGGGCATCGCCGACGCCGTCGCCGAGCTCGAGTGGGCCGTCAAGCACGGTCACAAGGGTGCGCTCATCGCCACGTTTCCGAACGGCGAGTACGAATCGACGGCGGAGGACGACAAGTTTTGGGCGATCGCACAGGAAGCCGACTTCCCGCTCGGCATCCATATCGGGAGCTTCAGCGAGAGCGGTCTGCAGCCCGTCATGCAGCTGAGCACACTCGCGTTCCTCGCCGCCGCCGGCGGATCGAAGTCGGGCGCCGACTCGATTCCGGCAACCACCAAGATGATGTTCTCGGGCGCCTGCATCAAGTTTCCACGGCTCAAGGTCGTCATCGTCGAAGGCAACATCGGCTGGATTCCGACCGTCATGGAGCAGGTCGACGACATGTTCCTGCGCTACCGCTGGTTCACCGGCGCCGCGGAGCTCATGCCGCTCATGCCGAGCCGCATCTTCCACCGCAATTTCTGGGCAACGTTCATGATCGATACGATCGGCATCGAGCTGCGCCACCACATGAACGTGGAGCATCTGATGTGGTCGACCGACTATCCGCATACCGGCAGCGACTGGCCGAACAACCGCGTCACCATCGCCCGCCTGTTCCGCGGCGTGCCCAAGGACGAGGTGAAGAAGATGCTGCACAGCAACTGCAAGCGCCTCTATCACCTCGATGACATCCCGGACCGGTTGCCCAACGCGGCGGCCTGACCCGGCTTGCGGTCCACCTGCATTTTCGCGACCCTGACGTCATGGCCCCCGTGGGAAGTCCAGCCGACCGTCAGCGATCGCCCGCCGCCGCATCCTCGGAGATCTGGCGCCAGGAGATCCAACAGCGCCTGCACGATCCGTCGCTCGTGCTCGTCGACGCGCTACCGGCGGATTCGTACGCCGAGGGTCACATTCCAGGCGCTCGTAGTCTACCCGCCGCCGAGATCGTCACCCGGGCCGGCGAGGTGCTGCCGGATCGCCATGGCGAAATTGCGGTCTACTGCGCCAAGGTCACCTGTCCGGCCGCCGGGCGGGCCATCGAGCAGCTGCGCGCCCTCGGCTACACCCACCTGCGTCACTATCGCGGCGGCCTGGCCGACTGGACGGAAGGGGGCGGCGAGCTGGAGAGCGTCGCCCCCGCCGAGCCGGTCGCGCCGCTGCCCGCACCGCGACCGACGGCAACCCGTTCGCTGCCAGCGCCGTCGTGGAGCGCGGCGCTGCTCGCCTTCATCGAACGTCAATCGACGGCACAGCTCTTCGGGTGCTGGCTGGCGATGATCGTCACCTGCAGCGTGTTGTACTGGCTCGCGGGCCTGTGGGCGCACGACGGCCTCATCGCAGGCGGGCAGCCGGTCGAGATGAACGCCCGCGGCCTGGCCACCGCGGTGTACTTCAGCTTCGTGACCGCCACGTCGGTGGGCTACGGCGACGTCTTGCCGTTGGGTGTCGCCCGCGTCGTCGCGGTCGCCGAGGCCGTCAGTGGATTGCTGATCTTCGGTGCCGTGGTCGCCAAGTTCGTCTCGCGCCGGCAAGACGAGTTGGTGCGCGAGATCCATCGCGTCACCTTTGAAGAGCGGCTCGACCGCGTGCAGACGAACCTGCACCTGGTGCTCTCGGAGATCCAAGCCATCGCCGCCATGTGTGAGGATGGCGCGGTGCGTCTCGAACGCGTCGGCCCGCGACTGGAGAGCGCCGCGCTGGTCTTCGCCGGCGAGCTGCGCGCCATCCACGACCTACTGTACCGGCCGCAATGGGCGCCCGAGGAGCCGGTCTTGAGCGCCATCCTTGCCAGCCTCGCGTCCTCGCTGCGCGAGCTGAGCGAGTTGCTCGTCTGCATGCCGGCCGGGTTCGCCCGGTCCGCCACCTTGCAAGACACGCTGCGGACGTTGGCGCGCCTGGCCGACGAAGTCTGCGGAGAATGTGTTCCCCACACCTACGCGCCGTCGCTCCGGATGTGGATGGACCGCATTCAGGAGACCGCGCGTCGCATCGCCTAGACCGGAACGGAGCGCGGCTGCCCCCCATGCGCCATCCACTCAGCGGCATCCGCGTTCTCGATCTGTCCACCGACATTGCCGGGCCGTACGCAACCAAACTGCTCGCCGATGCCGGCGCCGAGGTCTTGAAGATCGAGTTGCCGGAAGGCGATCCGCTGCGACGATGGACGGCATCCGGCACACCGCTCGCCTCCGGTGAAGACGGCGTGCTCTTCCGTTTCTTGAATACATCGAAGCGTGGCGCGGTAGTGGACTACACGACGCCACGCGGTCGCGACGCGGTTCTCGCGCTGGCAGCGGATGCCGACCTCGTCGTCGACAACCTGGCGCCGGCAGCCGGCGAAACGCTGGGGCTGGCGCCGCAGGTGGTATGGCAGCGCAACCCGGCGATGTCGTGGGTGTCCATCTCGCCCTTTGGCAGCGGCGGGCCTTGGAGCAACCGGCCGGCGACCGAGTTCACTCTGCAAGGCTGGTGTGGCTCGACCGCGGCGCGCGGCACACCGGATC
>Ga0335082_10002192_pt1 | contig 20979 bp, 17 predicted proteins | sample Lox_Sample_41_FD_206718 | JGI IMG/M metagenome (GOLD analysis project Ga0335082, IMG submission 206718) | Soil microbial communities from Loxahatchee National Wildlife Refuge, Florida, United States - Lox_Sample_4.1 | ecosystem: Environmental > Terrestrial > Soil > Wetlands | place: USA...
GCGGTGGAAGGTTTTGGAGCAATTGCCCAGCAACGGCAATGGCAAGATCGATCGGCGGAAAATCCGCGATTTGTTCTTGACGGAAGAGGTCAATGAGCGGGCCGCAGCCAAGAGCGTTTGAGCTCCTGTTCACTTTTCATGACTTTGTTCGGTGGGATCGGGGTTCCCGGTTTGCTGCATGAATGTTGTTCTTGTCGGGGAAGAATCAGCCGGCCTGCAGGTGCTGCGTGCCCTGAGGGGCAGCCGGCACCGCCTGGTCGCTGTGCTGGCCGCGGCTCCTCCTGCTGATTTCACCGGTTTCAGCGTATGGAACGTGGCCCGCAACCTGGGCTGCGAGACCTGGCCCGCATCGTTGGTGAAGACGGCAGATCTGGCCGGACGCCTTCGCCAATACGATGTAGATATTCTGCTGAACGTGCACTCCCTATATCGGATCCACCGGGAGGTCCTGGCCGCGCCCAAACTGGGGGCCTTCAACCTGCATCAGGGATTGCTGCCGCGTTACGCCGGCCTGAACACGGTAAGTTGGGCCATCTTCCGTGGTGAGACCACGCATGGGGTCACCATCCACAAGATGGATGCAGACCTGGACACCGGGCCGGTCGTTTATCAGAGCTCCTTCGCGATTGAGCTCGACGACACGGCGCTTTCGCTGAGTTTCAAGTGTGTGCGGGAAGGGGTTGCGTTGATGCTGCGTTTGCTGGAAGCGGCTGAAAGAGGGATTGACAATATTCCCCTCACCCCACAGAACCCGACGCTGCGGGAATTTTTTGGCTCTGAAGTGCCTGAACATGGGCGGCTCTGCTGGTCTTGGCCTGCTGCGAAGGTGGTAAACTTTGTGCGAGCCTGCGATTACTCTCCATTTACGTCTCCCTGGGGACACCCGCGCAGCTGCCTGGGAGCGCAAGAATTTGCACTCGTCAAGGCAAGCTGGACAGGACTTCCTAGCAACGCCGAGGCGGGAACTGTAGGAGATTCCACGAATTCGGGAGTTTACGTGGCTTGCCAGGATGAGTGGATTTTGGCGACCAAATTGCGCGTCGACAACAAGTATCTGCCAGCGGGGGAGTTCCTGAAACCTGGAGACCACCTTGCCGGCTAACGTTGCTTTTATGTCAAAGAACGACTTCGAGACGATCAAGATCAAGCTGGCGAATTTGTTTGCCGAAATGCATGTGGAGGTCCCCTCGGTGGAGACCGACCTTTTCGATACGGGCATTCTGGACTCGCAGAGGCTGGTCGAGCTGTTGTTCCAGATTGAGCAGAGATTTCAGACGCAGGTGGATATCCAGGACTTCGAAATTGAGAATTTCCGCTGCATCGAGAAAATTGCTGCTCTGATCGCAGATCGCATGAACAAAAGCAACATGGCCCAGCTCTCGAAGGTCGGTGAACCCTCTGCCTGAAAATCTTCCCGGTTTTTTCGCTGAGTCCCGGACTACAACGCGGTCCTGACGGACCAATTAGGGAATACGAACGAGAGGCATGTGCAGGAAAGATTAAGTTAGCTTCGCGTGGCGAGCTTGCGCAGAGTAAAAATGAGTGATGAGTGGTTTCAAAGCCACTCAGGACCAAGGAATCGATAGTTAAGCCAGGGAGCCAAATTCAGTGTCCAGTTCCGCAACCATTGAGCGACCCGCAGTAGCAGAGCCAAAGCGCCCGCGCAGGTGGGGGCGGCGCTTGCTGTGGCTGCTCGGGATTTGTCTGTTTCTGGAGTTGGCACTGCGCCTCTTCGGCTATGGGGCCTACGTGATTTACCAGCCGGACGAGCGCTTGCTCTGGGTGCCGATTCCCGGAAGCAACAAGGTCACCGAGATCAATCACGAGCCGGAGAATATCAATCAGCAAGGCTTCCGCTACAAGCAGGAGTTGACCCTGCAACATCCTGGCATCTATCGCATCTTCACCTTCGGCGACTCCGTGACCATGGGTTGGGCGGTAGCCGATGACGCCACCTACAGCGCACAACTCGAAAAGCTGCTGAATCAGCAGGGGTGCTCCGCGACCCGGTTCCAGGTCATCTCGGCCGGCGTCAATGCCTATCCCAATTCGCTGGTGGCCGAGAGGCTCACCAAGGTGCTCGAAGACGGCTACCAGCCGGACGCGGTGGTCTTCGCCTACAGCGCCAACACTGGTTTCGAAGGAATTCCGGATCTGCAGGGGGACGCACGCAAGCAGTTTCTGCGACGGGTCGAATACAAGTCGATTGCACGCCGCAGCGCTCTATACAACTTCCTGATTGAAGGCCTCCTGCGCCAGCTGGTGTACTACCGGATGCGCGAGTTGCTCATGCTGGGAACCTGGAATACCGCCAAGTCGAGTCCGGACCTTCCGGCGTCCCACTTCATCGCCGACCTGCAGCGCGCGAAGGAAGCCGCTGAGGCACATCACTCGCAACTGATACTCATGCTGCTGGGCTCGAAGAATGAGTCTTATCCAGCGCACCCTTATCAGGCGGCCATGCCGGAGTATGCGCGCGCTAACAACCTGCCCCTGGTGAACATCATCGACTTGATGAAGTCCCAGGATCAGAACGCAGTGTTCGAGGACCACGTGCATCCGTCGGTCAAGGGCCACCAGATGATTGCTGAGCAATTGCTCGCCACGGTCCGCGGGCTGCCGTCGTACGCAGCGGCATGCAGCGCGGGTGCGAATCAGGGCTCGGCGGAAACATCGCCGGCGAAGCCCGCAAACGGTCACCCGTAGGTTGCGACATCAGTTCAGGATTACGTGTAGAATCTGTGGTCAGACTTAGTTCCCCGGGGTCCCCCAACTAGTTTCTAGAGATTTTCAATCAGTTTCCCAGTGCTTTGGAGGCACCATGCATTCCACCACCCTCTCACTGTTCGCTTCGCATCCCAAAAAACTTCGCGTCACCCTCGTTGCCGGATTGGCGCTGAGCCTGATCGCTCTCTTGCTGCCTGCGAGCGCAAGGGCGCAGAACATCATTAACACGATTGCCGGTGGAGGCGTTCCATCTGGTTCGGCGACCTCGATCGACCTTCCCGGCCCGGCTGCATTGGCGAAGGACGCAAACGGCAACATCTACATCGCCGTGCCGAACCTCTTTTATGTGTTGAAGGTGGACACTTCGGGGAACGTAAGCGTCTTCGCGGGCGTGGGCGTCAAGGGCTTTGACGGCGATGGCGGCCCGGCGAACCAGGCGGTGCTCAGCTTGCCTTCCGCGCTGGCGATTGACGCTGCCGGAAATATCTACCTCGGCGACCTCAACCGCGTACGTAAGGTCACTACGGACGGGATTATGCACACGATCGCGGGCGGTACGCTGCCCTGTAATCCGAGCACAGCTCCTTGCGGCGATGAGGGGCCGGCCACCAGCGCCCAGCTGGATTCTCCCCAGGGTCTTTTCGTCGATGGCGCGGGCAACGTGTACATTGCCGACACCCAAGACCAGAGAATCCGCGAGATTACGACCGACGGCATCATTCATACCATCGCCGGAACCGGCAAGATCTGCGATGGCCCGACCGAGCACTGCGGCGACAATGGCCCAGCTAAGAATGCGTTCTTCGACATGCCAACCGGCGTTCTGCTGGATGCCGCGGGAAACGTTTACATCTCTGATACCAGAGACCAACGAATTCGCTTCATCAATGCCAGCACTCAGATTATTACTACCGTCGTAGGCACCGGACAATACTGCATACCGTCCACGGGCCTCTGTGGGGATGGTAATCCGCCTGCCGGCGCCCACCTTTTCAATCCCTCCGGAATGTCGATGGACGCTGCGGGCAATCTCTATTTTGCCGACCAGCTGACGAACCGGATTCGCGTCGTGACGCCTGGACCCAGTGGCGTTATTGCGACTCTGGCGGGTACCGGTAAGCAGGGCTACTCGGGCGACGGCGGGAAGTCGAGGAGCGCGACCTTTGACCAGCCTTATGCGGTCATCGTCGATGCAACTTCAGGCACCTTCTGGGTGGCCGATACTGGTAATCAGCGCGTACGTGTAGTGACCGGCACAGGCCTCAATGGAGTCGTGAATCCGTTTGCCGGAGGAGGTTCCGGTGGCGACGGCGGATCCGCGACTCAGGCCACGCTTGCGGTTCCAGCCTCCGTGGCGTGGGATCCTTCTGGAACGAGCTACTATATCGCTGATACCGCTAACAACCGGGTCCGCAAAGTCAGTGGCGGGCAGATTTCCACTATCGCCGGTACCGGAAGCCTCGGGAACACTGGCGACGGTGGAGCGGCGACCAACGCAACCTTGAACGCTCCGAGCGGTGTGGTGGTCGATGCTTCTGGGAATGTTTTCATCGCAGATACCAACAACTTCACGATCCGTGAGGTTGCAGTCGGGACTGGCATCATTACCACGATTGCTGGGGACGGCACGCAATGCACTCCCAATACCGCGCAGTGCGGCGACGGTGGACCGGCGACACAAGCCCAGTTCACTAATCCAACGTCTCTTGCCCTGGACGGCAACGGTAACCTGTTTGTTGCCGACTATCATGGCAACCGGATCCGGAAGATTGATCTGACTTCAGGCATTATTACGGATGAAGCCGGTACCGGCACTCGCGGCAATAGCGGCGATAACGGACCCGCCACGCTGGCAACCTTCAATCACACCTATGGGGTCGCGACCGACAGTTCCGGGAACGTCTACATCGACGATGCCAACAACAACAAGATTCGCTGCGTCCTCACCGTTTCGGGTGGCTGCGGAGGGTCCGCGGGTTCGGTTGGCTGGGTGGTTCCTTACGCTTTCACCGGGAAGACGGGCTACCTGGGAGACGGCGGCTCTATCAAGACGGCCAAGCAGACCGATCCGCTATTCATTGCCAGTGACTCGGCAAACAACTTCTACGTGAGCGGCGGCGCTGCCTCGACGGTGCGGCGTATCGATGCCGCGACGCAGACGGTTTATACCATCGCCGGCGATCCTTCCAAGCCCTCAAGAGCGGGATTCGCCGGAGACGGCGGCCCGGCTACGAAGGCGACGCTGGATAACATCGGCGTGTCGGTCAACAACTCCAAGAGTCTGTTGATCGCCGATACTAATAACAATCGCATCCGCCAGGTGAATATGGTGCCCAACCTGACGGCTTCGCCCCTCGAGTTGGACTTCCCGGATACGCCGGTTGGGCAAACCAGCCAGCCTCTCGCCGTCACCTTGCAGAACATCGGTGCGGATACCCAGCCCTTGGGAGACTTTTCCATCACCGGGCCCAACAGCTCGGACTTCAGCATCAGCCAGAATACTTGCACCACTTCGCTGGCGCCTGGCCTGAAGTGCAAAGTGAGCGTGGTCTTCAAGCCTTCGGCTACCGGCGCTCGCAGCGGCTTCCTGAAGAACTCTCTGTTTACCGACAGGCTGCCGTTGAAGGGCAAGGGTATCTAAGGAACTTGTCCACCAGGGGATTGCATTCGGCAATCCCCTTTACCTCAACTTCCTACCCACCTAGACAGAATGAGGTTCACCCACCTGAAGTGCGTTCTCCTTTGGGCGGAAGTCCTGTTTCTACTCGTTGCTCAAGCTGCTTGGAGCAGCGACAGGGCGAGCGCCCAAGCCCCGCGGTCTGTATCAGCAAGGCCGAAGGACTTCACCGCCATTCAGCACTTCGTCTTCATCATCAAGGAAAACCGCAGTTTCGACTCTTACTTCGGCCAGTTTCCCGGTGCCTATGGCTCCACAAAGGGCACAATCTCCGATGGCCGGGCGATACCGCTGAACCGCCTTCCCGATATCACTCCATACGACACCGAGCACAATCAGATCGCTTCCGTGATAGGTATGGACAACGGCAACATGGATGGGTTCGATCTGATCGTTGGAGGGAATCGGGACGGACAGTTCCTCGCCTATCGTCAGATGACTCCCGCCGACATCCCGAACTATTGGAAATATGCGCAGAACTTCGTTCTGGCCGACCAGATGTTCTCGTCGATGCACGGATCCACTTTTCCCAATCATCTGTACTCCGTGGCTGCGACCTCAGGGGGCGTAATTGATAGTCCTATCGACGTGCTGGTTTCTGGCCAGCATGGCACGCCCTCGTGGGGATGCGATTCCGAACCGTTTCTCGCCGCCCGAACACTCGACGACGAAGGACGAATTAGCGCCACCTATCCCTGTTTCGATTTTTCTACTCTTGCGGATAGTCTGGAAAGCGCGAATCCTCCCCTTTCCTGGAAGTACTATGCCCCGTCGCGAGGCCAATCTGGATATTCACTGTCCGTCCTCGATTCCATCAGTCACATCCGGAATAGCCAGTTGTGGAGCGAACATGTTGTCCCAGACACGCAGTTCGCTATCCATGCCCTGAACGGAAACCTCCCGGCGGTCAGTTGGGTCGTGACCGGAGAGGGCAATGAACATCCGCCTCACAGCACTTGCGTGGGGGAGAATTGGTCGGTGGAACAGTTGAATGCGGTCATGCAAGGGCCGGACTGGAATTCAACCGTAGTGTTTCTCACTTGGGACGATTTCGGAGGGTTTTACGACCACTACGCCCCGCCTCAGATCGATGGATTCGGCCTGGGCCCGCGTGTTCCGCTGCTCATTATTTCACCCTATGCTATCCCTGGCTATATCTCTCATACTCAGTATGAGTTTTCCTCGGTACTGAGAACGATTGAGGAGCGATTTAATCTAGCGCCCCTCTCGGATCGAGACCAACACGCTAACGACATGTGGGACAGCTTTGACTTCGGCCAGACCAGCAATCCTCCTTTAATCTTGCAGCCGCGAAGTTGCCCGTTGAATTCTGCATCCTATGTGCAATTTGGATCTCAAGGAATCGGCACTAGCAGTCCGGAAATCGACATGCCGTTTACCAACTGGGGAAGGACTCCGGTCACCATCACGAATGTCTCTACCACCGGAGATTTTACTCAGAGAAATACGTGCAACGGGGTGGTTCGGCCAAGATATCGTTGTGACTTCTATCTGACCTTCACACCCGAGACACCGGGAGTTACCCCGGTGCAAAATGGAACGTTAACGATCACCGACGATGACCCCAGCAGCCCTCAGGTGACACAACTGACAGCTACCGCCAGTTCGGTGAATGTCGCTCCTGCGTATCCTGGAGAGAACTTCGGGCGAGTACCGTTTGGCAGCAAGCGCAGCAGAAATGCTGCAATCAGCAATGTATCCAACACTCCCGTCACGATTCAGTCGGTAGCCGTGGTAGGCCACAATGCTGCTGACTTTACCCAGATCAGCAACTGTGGCAAGACTCTCCTCCCGGGTAACACCTGCGGATGGAAGGTCACCTTTACCTCATCCCCGCAGGATTACTCGGTCTATGGCGTCGAACATGCCAACCTGGCCATCTACTCCAATGCGCCTGGCAGTCCACATTTGATCCGTTTGAGCGGAGTCGGAACCGCACTGGACGTAAATCCGGACACCCTCAACTTTGGCAATGTCCCAGTGGGGAGGACGAGTCAACCCCAGGTCATCACGATTCGAAATGCCTGGACCCAGGCAGTCAGCCTCGCAAGTATTGTGGCCATGGGAGACTATTCTCAGACGAACAATTGCGGCACTATCCTGGTATCAGGACACAGTTGTACGATCAACGTCCAATTTTCACCGACGGTACAGGGAACAGACAATGGACTGCTCAACCTTAACTCTGATGATGGGGCGAGTCCATTGCAGATGGTCCTGAACGGGAACGGCGCCAATGGGACGGACGGCCGCCAAGTCCTGAGAGCAGTAGACTCACCGAAACACTAATTAAATGTTTGCTCGGGTTGGAATCCTGATCGTGCTACTAGTGGGAGCAACTCAGTCCGCCGAGGCGGACCCTTGGAATGGTGGCTCCCTAGATCAGTCGGATCCCGCTTTTGAGATTTGGGCCAGCCAGGGAAGACTCCGGGGGATAAACTCCACACCCAAAAAAAGCTGCTCCGAAGCCTATCCAGTTCCCGAAGCTGCCGCGCACTGGACCGATTGCAAGGAAGGCCAATTCAGCCAGTGCGCCGGGCCGGACGAGTGCAAGTGCGACAGTCCCCATGAACGCCTGGTCTGGCACGTCTGTAAGGAAGGCTCCTACGCCCGGTGCCAGGACGACGATACCTGCCTGGATTCTTGCCGCTACTAAGTCTTGCCTGCCCGTTTTTGTTCGAGCATTGCTACCACCTGCCGCTGGCCGGGAATGATCCGCCGGCGTAGCTCCGGGAGATCCTGCCACTCCGGCGTACCCTCCCATGAGCCTCTGGTCTGGCCTTCCGCTTCCACGTCAAAAACGGTTACTCGCACCGGCACGTCGACCGTGCAGTCGTAACAGAATTCCAGGGTAGATCGAGTGACCCGTAACCCGGTTTCCTCTAGGACCTCCCGCACCAGCGCCCGCTCCGCGCTCTCCCAGGGAAGCGTCAATCCTCCCGGAAATGAGAGTCCTAGGCCATCGTTGCGTGCGATGGTGAGGAAGGCCCCGTCTTTTTGAATGATTCCCAACGACGCCTTAAGCCGCCCGAAAACCGGGAAGCGCGCGTAAAGAAACCGGCTGGACCGCGACAACGCCCAGAAGAGATTTTTCCTGAGGTTCATTCCGAGTTACTGTGATGATACTTCAGGATAGGCCTTTGCAATGGGGCGGGCGAGCGACCGTCACCAGTTACCCGTAATTCTGGTAATACGTGATGTACTTCTGTGATCTGTGAGCTGTGCACCTGGGAAGGTAAAGTGTCGCGACGGGATCGGACCGCGATCTTCCAGTTGGTGAGCACTTCATGTCCCCTACCACTCTGGCCAGCCACCCCAGACCGAAGCTCGATTCGCCCCTTGCCGCTGGCCTCCTATATGCACTATTGATTCTGGTCACGACCGGAACCGCGCTTCCCTTGACTCGGAATAGCTCTCGCAGCGCTGACGAAGAAGTTGCTATTGGGTCTAGCGGCAGCAATCCGGTTTTCTACGTAGCTACGAACGGCAGGGATACCTGGAGTGGCCAGCTGCCCTCCCCCAATCGCCAGAATACGGACGGGCCGTTTGCTTCCCTGGCCAGGGCGCAGATGGCGGTTGCAGCTCTGATCAAGGCTCATAGCGGCGTCCCAATCACCGTGATGGTGCGAGACGGAACCTACTACCTACCCATGAGTCCGACCAATCCTGGAACGTTGCTTTTTGGCGCTGCGGATTCCGGTAATGTAACGACGCCGGTGACCTGGGTGAACTACCCGGGAGAAACGCCGGTCATCAGCGGAGGCGTGCCCGTCACGGGCTGGACACATGTCTCGGGTGCTCTTTGGCGGGCCAAACTGCCAACCACCACTCAACCCCTCGAATACGTGTACTACAACGGGGAACGGCGGCTGCGTTCCCGGCTCCAATCCGCTTCGGGAGTAGGTTTTTACATGAGTGGTGGATCTTGTGTCTCCACCCAGACGGGTCAGATCGTCTCCATCGGGTTGTGCAATCTGGGAACGTTTCTGCGTGTAGCGGCGGAGGTTCCTCCCAGCGGCTCAAATTCCAAGTGTCCCAAAGTGACCGATTCCGGTGGCACCCGGTCGAAGTGCCTCGATCGTTTTCACTACGATCCGGATGACCCGATTACCACCTGGATTAACCTCAAGCCTCCGCCAGGAAATCCCTGCAAGGCTCCGTCGTCCGGGCCGTACCCTTCGGGCGATATCGAACTGACGCTGTTCGACGCATTCACCGTGGACATTATGCGCGTCAGTTGTGTGGACACGACCAACCACATTCTCTTCCTAACCGGGCCGGCCCAATCTGGGGGAAAGACACAATACGACTTCTACGGCCCCACGGCGGGTCGCCGTTACATCATCGAAAATGCCAGGGACGCAATTAACTTTGAGCAGTCCGCAGGGCAGACCGGGGTCTGGTTCCTCGATCGTTCCACCACACCCTGGACCCTGAACTACCTGGCGAACTATCTGGAAGATCCCCCGACCGACACGGTCGTGATACCGCAGCTGGGTGGCTCAATTCCCGGAGAGCCGGCAACGGATTACGTCGGCGCGAGCCTGTTGTTTGCCAGTGGTCTCAGCTATGTGACCTTCAGTGGTCTCACCTTCGAGGTGGACAACTACCTCCCCTCATCGACCGGATTCAACAACGACAGCAATGATGAGTTTGCGGTTCCGCAGGCCATCGATTGCGAGAGCTGTCAGAACGTGACCTTTGACGGAATCATCGTGCGCCACACCTCTGGTTCCGCTATTTTGCTGGCCGGCAGTGGTGGCAACTCCGGTGCTCCGGCGGCCAACGATGTGATCCAGAACTCCGCCTTCTACGATCTGGGATCCAGCGGCATCCGCATCGGGCGCACGCCTTCCGGCGGCGATCGTCCGGACTACGTGCCGCAGTTCATCACGGTGCAAAACAACATTGTTCAGGGGTATTCGCGGGTGTTCGCAGATGGGGAAGGCATTGCGATGGGCAATGGCCACGACGTGACCTTCCAGCACAACGACATCAATGACGGCTATCACGCCGGGGTTTCCATCTGCGCCTGGGGCTGTCCGTCGTATCAGTGGAAGGGAAGCGGGACTCGAATCATCACGCAGTACAACCATCTGTGGAACCTGATGCAAGGGATTACCTCGGATGGCGGGGCGCTGTACTACAACATCGGTTCGTCCGGCGGCAGCGGTACCGGCAACCAGGTTCTCAACAACCTGGTTCACAACGTGACGGATGCCTCGATCATCGATGCAGGTTTCGCGGGAACGGGCTACGGCGGCCACGGCATCTACCTCGACATTCAGTCATCGGGTATGGACGCGGAAAATAACGTCATATACCGGGTGTCTTCGGGTGGTCTGGTCATGACGCAAGGCCCGGCGCCGGGAAAGCCAGCGAATCTGTTCAACAACAACATTGTGGCTTATGCCCGCAAGTCGATGTTTCAGGAGCAGAATCCCTGGCCGCAGAACTGCACTACCACACTCCGCGCGGCTCTTACGCACAACATCTTTTATTTTGACCAGGACGACACTTCCGGTTTCTATGCGGTCTCCGGGTGCACCGACTCCTGCGGCATGCCCTACAACAAATTCCAGAACTTCCAAGGCAACTTGTACTGGAGGACCGACGGTGGGTTTGCGACCTATGACAAGGCGTTTCACCTGCTGACCAACCCGCCCCCGCCCAATCAGGCCAGCACCTGCGGCCAAATCGCAGACCCGCAGTTCACGTTCTTGACATTCACGCAATGGCAAAACAGCAATCCCTTGGTCAACGGAAAGCCGCTGCCCGTACACGAGGACCCAGGCGGGACGGCGACGGTGGATCCTGGCTTCGGCAACACCGGCGATCCGACCGACTTCCTGCTTTCCGGCGCGCCGGTCCAGGGCTTTGACTTCAGCAAAACCAACGATACGATCAACAACGCCGGGCGCTCAAATCCGTTGATTCAACCGCCCATCGTTCCGGCTACGTTCCCGACTTATTCGTACGCCAATGAGGATTTCTAAGTTGTTTATTATCATAAACATAGTCTAATTGAAGTCTTAATACTGGAGAGCTGGATAGAGAAGTTAGTCTCTATTGCCTTTGACCCCTTGCCAAGGCCCTGCAACGCCGCATAACCTACACCTCATTAGAGTTGTGGGTAATGCAGCTGCTTCGCAGGGATACCCAAGAAGCTAACCTCCTCCAGGATTTCAAGCTGTGGCAGTGAAGAGCAGGAAGAACTCCTGCCTCGGGGCGGCGGCAGTCTAGTTCGCGTCCCTGGCGACGAAGTCACACGAAGAAGAACGATTCGCACCATATCTGCATGATGCGCATACTGGGATTGTCGTCCCTCACACACGATACGGCAGCGGCCCTGCTCGTGGACGGGGTCTTTAAGGCTGCAATCGAGGACGACAAACTGTTGCGCACGCGCAGCCGCAATCGTCCCGAGGCCGCCATCCGCGCGTGTTTCGAAAGCGCAGGCGCCGCATGGGAGGACATTGGCTGCGTAGCCATCGCACAGCGGCCCCTGCACGGTTGGCTGCGTAAAGCGTACCTGCGGGCCAAGTTCTCGGCTGTGGCCCCGGTAGCCAGCGCCTACTACGGCGCTAATGAAGCCGGAGCGTTGGCCAAAGATCTGAACCATTTTCGTGTGCTGAGACACTACGCGACCGGAAGTGAGCACAGGGTTTTGGAGTTTGACCATCACCTGTGTCATGCGGCCAGTGCGTTCTTCCTGTCACCCTTCGAGCGCTCGCTGATTGTCACCATGGACGAGGAGGGTGATGGCGTCTCGGCGTTGCTGGCGGTGGGTGAAGGAAACCGCATCCGAGTCCGCCAGACCATTCCATTCCCTCACTCCCTGGCCTGGGTCTACTCGCAAGTGACCAATCTGGCCGGCTTCCGGCCCCATGTGGAAGAACACAAGACGCAGTGGCTCAGCCTGGAAGGCGAACCGTTATTCAAAGACGTTTTCCTCAAGATGTTCAGCCGCGGGGGTCGAACTCTTCATCTCGACTACAGCTTCTTCACCCGTGGACTGGCGGGGAAGCGCTGTTTCTCTGATAAGTTCTATCGCGCGACCGGCCTGCCGAAGCATGGCCGCCTGGAAGAAGAGCAGAGTAAAGCCCTGGCGAGCAGTATTCAGGCGGCGTGCACAGAACTCATCACCCGGCTGGTGGAAGACTTCCGTCGGCAGGAAGGGATCGAGCAAGTCTGTTTCTCCGGAGGCCTGTTCCAGAATGTGCTGCTTGTGGCCTCGCTCGAAAAGAATCTCGGCATGGATAACGTCTTCGTGCCGCCTGCACCGGGCAACGCCGGCACTTCATTAGGCGCTGCATGCCTTGTCTGGCATCACTCTCTGGACAAACCGCGTACCGCCCCAATGGACAACGTGTACCTCGGGCCCCGGTTTGGCAGCCAGGCGGTCAAGGATGTACTCGACAACACCAAGAGTCGCTACGTATTGCCGAACACCGAAGACCGCAAGCTCGATGCGACGGTGAACCTGCTCCAGGCCGGCAAGATCGTGGGCTGGGTGCAGGGAGCAGCAGAGTTCGGACCAAGGGCACTAGGGAACCGCAGCGTCCTGGCGTCACCATGGGCGCCTTATGTGAAGGAAAATCTGAACGACTTTATCAAGCACCGGGAGTGGTTCCGGCCGTTTGCCATTTCCATCAGCGAGGAAGATTGCCCGAAGTACTTCGAAGCTTCTCGCCAGTGCCGCTTCATGAATTCGGTAGCAACCGTGCGCGAGGGCAGTCAGTGCCTGCCGGAGAGTTTCCTGCTGCCTAAAGGGCAGGTGCGACTCCATGTGGTACAAAGAAGCGCGAACCCCATCTACTGGGCGCTGCTGAAACGCTTTGGAGAACAGGCGCCCGCGCCGATGCTGCTGAACACCTCGTTCAACCTGTTTGGGGAGCCGCTGGTGATCACGCCGCGCGATGCCATGCGCAGCTACTTCGGCTCCGGGCTCGACGCATTGGTGATTGAAAGATTTGTTTTGGCAAAAAATTCAGTGCAGACAGCGGCCATCAGTGTGGCTGCAACTCGGGTGGCGCAAGGAGCCTAACAACGCATGGATCTGAAGATCGAATCGAGACATCTGGGCGATGTTTGCGTGCTGGTGCCGCAGGTGTTCCAGGATGACCGCGGTTTCTTCACCGAAGTGTTTCGCGCCGACCTGTTCAAGGGCCTCGGCCTGCCCACCGAGTTCGGGCAGGACAATCATTCGGGATCGGTGCGGGGAGTGGTCCGTGGATTGCACTTCCAATGGGAGCCACCCATGGGCAAACTCATGCGGGTCACGCGCGGCACGGCATTTCTGGTGGCGGTGGACATTCGCAAGGGATCTCCCACACTGGGGAAGTGGTTCGGGGCGGAAATTTCCGCCGAGAGCCGTAAGCAGATCTGGGCGCCGGCGGGTTTTGCCCGGGGATTCTGCGTACTCTCCGATTACGCGGAGATCCAGTACAAGTGCACCGGAATTTACAACAACAAGGGAGAGTCCGGAATTCGCTGGGACGATCCTGAAATCGGCGTTGTCTGGCCAGTGCGCGACCCGCTGCTGTCCGACAAAGACCGCACCGCACAAACTCTGCGGGAGTGGCTGGCAAGGCCGGAATCCGACAACTTTCGTTATGAAGAAGTACACACTGTGGTAGGGAGATAGCGAGTCATGAAGATCCTGATTGCGGGTGGGGCAGGGTACCTGGGCTCAGTGCTGGGTCCGAAGCTGTTGGAGCGCGGCTACGAGGTTGACGTGGTCGATCTGTTCTGGTTCGGCAACCATCTGCCGGAGCAGATTGGCGTCATCCACAAGGACATCTTCGACATCACACCCGAAGACCTCGAGCCCTACCAGCAGGTCGTGTTTTTGGCCGGCCTTTCGAACGATCCCATGGCCGAGTTCTCGCCCAGCCAGAACTTCGTCTTCAATGCCGCGGCTCCCGCCTACTTGGCCTATATCGCCAAGAAGGCCAAGGTGAAGCGTTACGTCTACGCCAGCTCCTGCTCGGTGTACGGATACACCGACAATGAGCTGTTTGACGAGACTCGGCCGGTTTCCTCGTCCTATCCTTACGGCATTTCCAAGCTGCAGGGCGAGCAGGCGGTGATGAACCTGATGGACGACACCTTCTCGGTGATCTCACTGCGCAAGGGAACCGTCTCCGGCTACAGCCCGCGCATGCGCCTGGACCTGATCATCAACACCATGTTCAAGAACGGCGTTCGCAACCGCGAAATCACGGTGAACAACCCTTCGATCTGGCGGCCGATCATCTCCATTGACGACGCGACCAACGCTTATATTCGCGCCATCGAAGCAAGCGAAAGGATCTCGGGTATCTTCAACGTGGCCTCGGGGAACTACACGGTGGGAGAAGTCGGCGACCTGGTCAAGATGGCGATCGAGGAGCAGCTTGGTATTAAGGTTCACCTGACCATTCACCACAAGAAGGACTTCCGCAATTACAAGGTCAGTATTGAAAAGGCGGAGAACGTGCTGAGCTTCCATCCCAACCACGACGTTAAGTGCATTGTGAAGAACCTGGTCGAAAACATGGTGAGCTTCCAGGATTGGGATAACCCGCAGTATTACAACATCGAGACGTTGAAGCTTCTCACGGCGAAGAGCACTGGATTGAGAACTCTGGCGGAGGTTGCCTGAGGGGAAGGGAACCGATCCCAGAGAGTCAAGGGACATGCCTGTTGCAACCATGCCGGAGCTGAGTGAGGGTAGCAAACGCCGGGTCGATATCCTGGGAGTACGTGTGCGTCCTCTCGATGTGGCCCAGACAGTGGCTGCGGTCGAAAATTGCATCAAGAACCGGGAGCACCAGTACGGCGTCTTCATCAACGTCTACAACGTGATCGAGGCGCGCCGAGACGCGGAATACTGCCAAACCCTCAACGACGCGGGTTTTCCCATGCCGGACGGGATTCCCCTGGTATGGGCCAGCCGGGTGCTGCGCGACCCCGTTCCGGGACGCTGTTGTGGGCCGGACTTTCTCGTCGCCATGAACAAGCGGGCCGAGGAGAAGGGCTACTCGGTCTACATCATGTGTGGTGGGGACCGCAAAGCCGAGCGTACCGCCGAGGCGTTCCAGAAGATGCACCCCAATCTGAAGATTGTGGGCGCCTGGACGCCGCCCTGGGGGCCGCTCAGCGAAGAGAGCAACCGCTACATTTTGGGGGAGCTTGCTCGCACGCAGCCCGACATTTTTTGGGTCGGACTAGGAGCTCCGTTGCAGGAGCGTTGGGTGTGGAGCAACCGGAACCGCATCGCCGCGCATTTCACCGGAGCGGTGGGTGGAGCGTTCGATTACCACATCGGGATGCGCAAGCGAGCGCCACGCTGGATGCAGCACCGCGGGCTGGAGTTCTGGTACCGCATCAGCCAGGATCCGAGCCTGTTCTGGAAGAAGCGGCACTATGCGGACTTCCACAAGTTTGTCCTGCCCGTGATGTGGCAGGCGGTGACGCGTCGCGGTGGAAATAATGGGGCAGCCCACGCCGCACAGTCCCAACTGTAAAACGGCGCCGTTCATCTCCATGATGTTCTAAGTTTCTCGCCGCCAGCCAGTTCGTCGTTTTCTGACCAGCCGACATGGCGCCTGCCGTGTTCGGCTGGTTGTGTTCTTGGGGCAGAATCGTGGGACCCAATCGCGGTCTAACCCGTCACCGCTTCGGTAGGGGATCACTCCGATAGGTGTTCCACGTCACAGCGTTAGGTTCTGGCGCGAAACATAATGGCGTCCCTCCGAGCAAGATAAAGGCTTCACCACTTCGTCGTGGAGGCAATTGCGATGGAAGCCTCATTCTTCAAGTACGCCTTCCTGATTCTTGTGGGACTTGCCATGCTGGGCTTGCTGGCCATGGGAACCACCGTGGTCGTGATCGGGGTGAAGGTCGGGTGGATGTGGCTTACCAACCGCTTGAAAGCTCCTCGAGCCAAGCATGTTTGAGATGGCTGGTGTGGATTCTGGCCGCACGGCTTTGGGCAAGACGCAGCCAGCGTGGTATTCACGCCCCGGCCGATAGCTTGTGGTGGCTCTTGGACTGCGCGATCCCGTACTGCCGGATCTTGTAGAGAAGTGCCTTGTAGCTGATCTTCAGCAGGGCCGCCGCCTGCTTCCGGTTCCAGTTGGTCTCTTCCAATGCCTTGGCGATCGCTTCCGCTTCAGCTCCGTCCTTGGCGCTACGGGCCAGGGATTTCAGCCCGCCGACGGATTGGGCAGCCTCCTTGGCTGCGGGATCGAAGCGCGCTCCACTGCCATCGCTCTTGGGCTTCAGCTCGTTGATGGCCAGCTTTTCGTCCCCCAGGACCAGGTAGCGCTTTACAAAGTTGCTCAACTCGCGCAGGTTGCCAGGCCAGGGGTATTCGGCGCACGCCTGCAGCAGCTGTGGCGAGAGCGGTAAGGGCGGCCGGGCGTAGCGCTCCGACTGGTGGGCCATGAAATGCTTCAGCAGAATCGGGATCTCTTCCTTGCGTTCGCGCAGCGGCGGAACATGCAGGGTGAAGGCGTTCAGACGATAGTACAGATCTTCGCGCAGCCGCTTGGTTGCCAGCGCCTCCGGGATGTTGATATTGGTTGCCGCCAGGATGCGTACATCCGCCTTGATCACCGAACGGCTGCCCAGGCGGGAGAACTGTCCGTCCTGCAGGATGTGCAACAGCTTGGCCTGCAGGCCGGTGCTCATCTCACCGATTTCGTCCAACAGGATCGTGCCCTTGTTGCAGAGCTCGAACTTGCCCGGTTTCGGATGATTAGCACCGGTGAAGGCGCCGGCTTCGTAGCCGAACAACTCGCTCTCCAGCAGGTCGGCGGGAACCGCGGCGCAGTTCACTTTAAGGAAGGTGCGGTGGGCGCGCGGCGAAAGCTTGTGGATCAGCCGGGCCATGACTTCCTTACCGGTGCCGCTCTCTCCCAGCATCAAGACCGGGATATCCACATTCGCGACCAGCGCAGCTTCGGACCGTAGTTTGCGCATGATCGGACTAGCTGCCACAAAGAAAACGTCGTCGGCCAGTTCTTCCACTTCGCCAGGATAGTTCTGCTGGTTCGTGCCCAGGCATTGGTCAATGACTGTATCGAGCTCCGCCTTCTGGAAAGGCTTGGTCAGATAGTCATGAGCCCCCAGGCGCATCGCCTGGACCACCTTGCGGGTGTCGCCTACGCAGGAGAGAATCACCACCTTGATCCCCGGTTGCATCTGCCGCAACTGCTCGAGCGTCTGCAGGCCGTCAATTCCGGGCATCAGCAGGTCGAGCAGCACCAGATCCGGGCGAAAGCCCTTGTTTACACGCTCCACCGCCTCTTCGCCGCGGCTGGCGGTGGTCACCTTGTAATCGTCCACTTCAAGCAGAGTGCGAATGTACCGCAGCATCCCCGGTTCGTCATCGACCAGCAGAATGTTGGCCGTGTCTTTCATTGGCTTTTCCCTTGGTTCCCCATGTCCGGCGGAGTCAGCGGAACGATGAAGCAGAACTTGCTGCCCGCTCCTGGTTCGCTCTCCACCCAGATCTTTCCGCCCATGCTGCTCACCAGACGGCGTGCTATGGCCAGACCCAGCCCCATCCCGGACTGATTTTCGTTTTGAGGCAGGCGAAAGAAATCATCGAATACTTCCATGTGATACTCAGGCGGGATCCCCGGCCCGGTGTCGGCCACGCTGACCTTAACCGAATTGGGCAATGAGCTGCTCTGCCGCCGGCGGTCGGTAAGCACACCCGGTTGCGAGGCGTTGCGGCGGTCCCACATGTAGGGCTCGGCATGCAGCCAAACCGTGCCGCCGGAGGGGGTGAACTTGGATGCGTTTTCCAGCAGGTTGGAAACCACCCGCTGCACCTTGGCGGAGTCGAAGGCAAACTCCGTGAGTTTGTCGTTGGCCAGAAAGTAAAGCGCCAGGCCCTTCTCCTGGAAGGCATGTGACCATAGCCGGCATACCTCGGACAGGCAGGCATTCATGTCGGCCTGTTCGAAGCACATCTTCACTTCCCCGGTTTCAAGCACGCTGTAGCTCAGGAAGTCCTGGATGAAGTGCTGCAGGCGGCGTCCGCTGGAGCTCATGTCGCGGAGAACTTCCCGCTGCCGTTCGTTGAGATCGCCCAGCTTCTCGCTCTGCAGAAGCTCAACATAACCATTCAAGATGGCGAGGGGCGTCTTCAGATCGTGCGCGGCAGAGGCAAGTGCATGGGTGGTGCGCAGGAAGCGTTCTCGAAGCTGGCTGTAGTGCTGTAACAACTCCTGACTGCAATCCGGGTTTGGGCAGATCTGGGCATCTTCCGGCTTTACCGGACACAGCCCGGAATCAGCTGCCTTGGACAATCCTGCCTCCGAAAGACACGTATTTTCAGGCACCACGGCCATGGTCTCGACTCGGTGGCTTACTACAAAGAGGGAGGGATCATTTGGATCGTATGACAGGGGTCAGCGACTGTCAACGGCAAAACGCAAGCAAATTGCCACAGATGGGCAAAAGTCTGCAGTCGAAAGTACTTACGGACTTAGGACCCAATCGGCTGGAGGGCGAACATTGAGCGAAGCAAGAAAGTGGCAAGTTGCGCCTGTGCAGGCGGATTTAGAACGTAAGTCGGGCTTTGGTGGGATTTTGGGCACCCGCCGACCCCGGTCCGCACTACTATTTGGCCCCCAAGGTGCGGGAGCTTCCGGGTATTTTGCTCGCCGGGGACTCGCTTTGACCAGAAACAAGCCAGAATCGGATCGCCGAAAATGGGTGCGTCTACCGCTGGCCATTCCGGTTTTTGTCCGCAGTAAGGACGGCGACGGCAAGGAATTGCTGGAGTTTGCCACTGCCTTGAACGTGTCTGCCGGGGGAATCCTGGTGGCTGTTCGGCGCTCTCTGCCGCTCTCGTCGCAGGTTCTGCTGGAAATCCCCAGCGCCCCTCTGGTTCCACGCGCAGATTTGCCGAAATCCTCCCGCAACTTGCGGGCGCGTGCCATCTGGATCACTCATGCCGAAGGGCATCAGTTAGTGGGCTTGAAATTCTCCCACCCGCTCCTGAACGGCAACGCCGACGGCCAGCCTCGCCGGAGGAAAGTTGTTTCTTCGGTGTGAAAAAGTTTTCCTTCCTTGAAACCCTAACTTGAGCCCTCCTTCCACCATCGTGGGAGTCTGGCTTTGGCCATGCGAAACTCCCGCAAGTATTTGAAAGATAAGCTAGTAAACACCAACTCCGGCGCGAGGCGAACGGCCGCGTGGCTTTGGCCGTCGGGATGCACATTGCTTTACCGCGAGGAGCTTACAGGCGCGAAATGCCTATTCCGACATCCAATTCACTCGGTTCCCTGGTCCAATCGTTAGGCGAATTTCCCCCTGAAGCCGTCATTTTCGGACGCTCTGAAGCCATGCAGTCGCTGCGCGCGCGCATGGACAAGGTTGCCAGCGCCAACGTCCCCGTCCTGATTCACGGCGAAAGCGGCACGGGTAAAGACATCATCGCGAGGATGATTCACGCCCTTTCCCCGTGGAAAGGGGGCCCGTTCGTCAAGGTCAATTGCCCGGCCATCCCCGGGACACTCCTCGAAAGCGAGCTTTTCGGATACGAAAAAGGGGCCTTCACCGGCGCCTATGGCTCCAAGCCCGGACGCGTCGAACTGGCGCACCGCGGCACGCTTTTCCTGGATGAGATTTCGGAACTTGACCTGGCCCTGCAATCGAAGCTTCTCCAGTTGCTGCAGGACGGACAGTTCTGCCGCATCGGCGCGCAGGAAGACAAGAAAGTGGAAGTGCGAGTGGTCTGCGCCACCAACCGGCAACTGGAAGAAGAGATCGAAAACGGTACCTTCCGTCAGGACCTGTTCTACCGCATTAACGTGGTGAACCTGCACCTGCCGCCGCTGCGCGAACGCCGCGGCGATGTGCCCCAGTTGGTCGAATATTTCCTCGAGTACTACAACCAGAAGTACAACTGCCGAGCCCGCGCACTTTCTGCCGACCTGATTGCCATCCTGCAGAAGTACCACTGGCCGGGAAACATCCGCGAGCTGGAAAATCTGATGAAGCGGTACGTGATCCTGGGCACCGAGGACGTGATCAGCAACGACCTGCTGGCGCGCAACGATCAGGAACTGCTCAATCCCGACATCAACCTGGATGGTCCGATCTCGCTGAAGAAGCTGACCCGCCAGGCCACGCGGGAACTGGAGCGCAAAATCATTCTGAAAGTCCTGCAGGCGCATCACTGGAACCGCAAGCAGGCGGCGCGGGCGCTGTGCATCAGCTATCGCGCGCTGTTGTACAAGATCCGTGATGCCGGCCTGCCTCCGAACCGCAGCGCCCGCAAGCGTCCGGAATTGGTTTCCGAAGGCGTAGCGGCCGACTAGAATCTCTCCTTCAACTCCGACGGGGCGCTCCCGGTGCGCCCCGTTTTTTATTTCGGGTGCCCCGTTCTTTCGCGGCCGGTGCCCCACTCAAGCCCGGTTTTGGCTTGAGTGGGGATGTTCATTCGTCACCGCCAAAGTCTGACCCGCAACGTAGATTGTTCCCATGCCTTGGGGACTAACCCGCTTTCAGCAGAGTCGTCAAACTCATTTCGTCACGTTTTCCTGTTA
>Ga0335082_10002193_pt1 | contig 20965 bp, 16 predicted proteins | sample Lox_Sample_41_FD_206718 | JGI IMG/M metagenome (GOLD analysis project Ga0335082, IMG submission 206718) | Soil microbial communities from Loxahatchee National Wildlife Refuge, Florida, United States - Lox_Sample_4.1 | ecosystem: Environmental > Terrestrial > Soil > Wetlands | place: USA...
CACCTCGACTGGCTCGGCGGCCCGGGCGGCCTGTTCCTCAAGGTCGCGCAGCGCGATACCTGGGACCTGGCGAACTTCCGCGGTCCGCCGCTCATGTACTACTACGCGATGCTGGCGCTGTGCTTTCTGGCCCTGCTCCTGTGCTCGCGGCTGCTCGGGAGCAAGGCCGGGTACTACTGGCAGGCGATCCGGGAGGATGAGGAAGCCGCTCAGGCGCTAGGCATCAACACCTTCCGCTGGAAGATGCTCGCGGTCGCGATCAGCTCGGCGATGACCGCGGTGTCGGGCGTGTTCTTCGCGTTCTACTACAACAACCTCTTCCCCGAGCAGATCTTCCACATCAGCCGCTCGATCGAGATCATTCTCGGGCCCATCATTGGCGGGATCGGCACGCTCTTCGGGCCTATCCTCGGCGCGGCATTGCTGACGCTGCTCTCCGACGGCATCACCGACGGGCTCGCCGCGCTCGGCTGGGAGATCCCCGGGATCAAGCAGGTGTTCTACGGCGTCGTCCTGCTCGCCGTGATCATGTTCCTGCCGAACGGCGTCTGGCCGTACATCGCGAAACGACTGAAGCTGTGAATGTGCTGACGGTCGAGAACATCAGCAAGTCGTTTCGCGGGCTGAAGGCGGTAAGCAACGCCTCGTTCGAGATTCCCGAGGGTACAATCAACGCGCTCATCGGCCCGAACGGGGCCGGGAAGACCACGATCTTCAACATCATCGCAGGCATATTTCCGCCGGATTCGGGATCAATCTCTTTCGGCGGCAGGCCCGTCCACGGCCTGCGTCCCCACGAGATCTGCGCCGCCGGGATCGGGCGGACCTTCCAGATCGTGAAGCCTTTCGCCGGGCTGACAGTGCTGGAGAACGTCATGGTCGGTGGCTTCCTCAGGGAATCAACGACCGAAGGCGCGCGCGCGGTTGCGATGCAGGTCCTCGAGCGGTTGCAGCTCGCGCCGAAGCGCGACCTGCCGGCCTCGGCTCTCACGCTGCCCGACCGCAAGCGGCTCGAGGTGGCGCGCGCGCTCGCCACGCGCCCGACATTGCTGCTGCTCGACGAGGTGATGGCCGGCCTGCGCCCGACCGAATGCGACCAGATGGTCGAGGTGTTCCGCGGGCTGAACCGTGAGGGTCTCACCATCCTGCTCATCGAGCACGTCATGCGCGCCGTCATGGCGCTCGCGCGGTATGTCGGCGTGCTCCACCATGGCGAGGTCATCGCGCGCGGCACGCCGCAGGAGATCGTGCGCAACCCGGCGGTGCTCGAGTCCTACCTGGGGGAGGACACCGAGCTGTGAGCGCGCTCCTCCGGGTCGACGGGCTGAACCTGTTCTACGGCGACGCGCATGCGCTGTCCGACGTCAGCGTGGAGGCGTCGAAAGGCGAGATCGTCGCCATCGTGGGCGCGAACGGGGCCGGCAAGACCTCGCTCATCCGTGCGATCGCCGGGATCGAAAAGGCCCGGTCGGGGAGTATCGCCTTCGCCGGGCAGCCCATCCTCGGCCTCGAGCCCCACGCCATCTGCGACCTCGGAGTCGGCCAGGTCGCCGAAGGTCGGCAGATCTTCGCGACGCTCTCCGTGCTCGAAAACCTGGAGGTAGGCGCCATGCTGCCGCGCGCCCGCCGCGGCGCGAGGCGCGCCCTCGACGAAATCTTCACCATGTTTCCGAGGCTCGCCGAGCGGCGCGCCCAGCCCGCCGGAACGCTCTCGGGCGGCGAGCAGCAGATGCTCGCAATCGGCCGGTGCCTGATGGGCGCGCCCGAGCTCATCATGTTCGACGAGCCCTCGCTCGGACTCTCGCCGCTCCTCGTGCGCGAGGTGCTGCACGCGATCCGCGTCCTCAACGGCCGCGGCCTCACGGTCCTGCTCGTTGAGCAGAACGTGGCGCTGTCGCTGAAGCTCTCGCACCGGGGTTACGTGCTCGAGAACGGCCGGGTCGTCATGAGCGGGCCCGGCGAAACGCTGCTGCACGACGACCGGGTGAGGCAGGCGTACCTGGGGCTCTAGCGCTCGGGTGCCGGCCCGTCGCCGGGACCCCCCGTGCTAGTATCTCGCGCCAACGACGGGAGTCGCAATGAACATCGGTTTTGTCGGCCTCGGCGCAATGGGACAGGTCATCGTTCCCCGCCTCCTCGCAGCGGGGCATGCGGTGACCGGCTGGAACCGTTCGCGCGAGCGCGCAGCGTCCCTGGTCGAGCGCGGCATGGGCCTGGCCGAGAGCCCAGCGGCGGTGTCCGCTGCGTGCGAAGTTACATTTTCGATCGTCACCGACGGCACGGCGGTCAAGAGTGTCGCGCTCGGGGAAAACGGCGTGCTCGCCGGCATGCGGCCGGGCGGCGTCTATATCGACATGGGCACGATCTCGCCCGAGGTCACGCGCGAGGTTGCAGCGGCGTTCGCGAAGCGCGGTTTCAGCATGCTCGATGCGCCACTCTCGGGCAGCCCGGTGACGGTGCAGCAAGGGAACGCGTCGCTGATGATCGGCGGCGACCGGGCGACGTTCGAGCGCGTCGAGCCGGTGTTGCGCGCGATCGGCCCCAAGGTGACATACATCGGAGCGAGCGGCCTGGCCGTGACCATGAAGCTTGCAGTCAATCTCCTGCTCATGGTCGAGGTGATCGCTTTTGGCGAGGCCGTCGCGCTCGCCGAGAAAGGCGGTGTCGCGCGAGAGACCGCGCTCGACGCGGTGCTGAAGAGCGTGACGGCGGCGCCGGTGCTCGGCTACCGCGGGCCCTTCATTCTCGAAGGCAGGATGCCGGCGGTGCCGCTCGCCGACGTGACGCTTCAGCAGAAGGACATGCTGCTCGTGCTGGAGATGGCGCGCAAGCTCGGCAGCCCGGCGCCGCTAGCGGCAGCCGCCAACGAAATGATGAATGCCTGCCGCGGACTCGGCCTCGATCGCAACGATTTCGTTGTTGCGCACGAGGTATACCGCCGCCTGGGCGGACAGTCCCGCTGACCACGTTCAAGGAGGAGCAACAAGTGAGCACATCAAGCGCCAAGCCCGCGCCCGGCCCGAAGCTTCCGCCGGTCGGCCCTTCGATCACGATCGCTCAGGCGAAGAAGGTCGCCGAAGCGGCCTTGGCGCCGGCGCGGGCGAACGGCTGGACCGTCGTCATTGCGATCGCCGATCCTGGCGGACACCTGGTGTACCTCGAGAAGATGGACGAAACCCAGGTCGGCAGCGTCGCGATCGCCCAGGACAAGGCGCGTTCGGCGGCTATCTTCAAGCGCGCGACGAAGACTTTCCAGGAACGGCTCGGGCGCGGCGGTGACGGCCTGCTGGTGCTCGGCCTCGCCGGCGCCGTGCCGGTCGAAGGCGGACTGCCGATCGTCGTAGGGGGCAAACTGATCGGCGCGCTCGGCGTCTCGGGCGGATCGAGCGCGGAGGACGAGGCCTGCGCCGCGGCCGGGGCTGAGGCTCTACGCTAGAGCTGCGCCGTAACAAAGAAGCCCGGTCCTCTTTGAGGCCGGGCTTTCTTGTTTATAGGGAGTCTGGCACTGACCTACTTTCGCGCGGTATACCTCGCACTATCATCGGCGCTGCTCCGTTTCACGGTCCTGTTCGGGATGGGAAGGCGTGGTTCCAGAGCGCTTTGGGCACCAGACATAGCTTGTTGCATCGACGAACTGAGCGTTGTTCTCGTCGAAGCCAATTCGAAAGAAGCAGGTTGGGATTGCATAGAGCGTGACCTTGGCACATTTCCCAAGGTTATAGAGTCAAGCCGCACGGGCAATTAGTACCGGTTAGCTGAAAGGATTACTCCTCTTGCACATCCGGCCTATCAACGTGGTGGTCTTCCACGACCCTTCAGGGAGGTTAACCCTCCGGGACGTCTCATCTTGAGGCGAGTTTCCCGCTTAGATGCTTTCAGCGGTTATCTCTTCCGAACATAGCTACCCGGCGATGCCACTGGCGTGACAACCGGTACACCAGAGGTTCGTCCACTCCGGTCCTCTCGTACTAGGAGCAGCCCCCCTCAAACGTCCAACGCCCACGGCAGATAGGGACCAAACTGTCTCACGACGTTTTAAACCCAGCTCACGTACCACTTTAAATGGCGAACAGCCATACCCTTGGGACCGGCTACAGCCCCAGGATGTGATGAGCCGACATCGAGGTGCCAAACTCCCCCGTCGATATGAACTCTTGGGAGGAATCAGCCTGTTATCCCCGGCGTACCTTTTATCCGTTGAGCGATGGCCCTTCCATACAGAACCACCGGATCACTATGACCTGCTTTCGCACCTGCTCGACTTGTCAGTCTCGCAGTCAAGCACGCTTTTGCCATTGCACTATCAGCACGATTTCCGACCGTGCCTAGCGTACCTTCGCACTCCTCCGTTACTCTTTTGGAGGAGACCGCCCCAGTCAAACTGCCCACCATGCACTGTCCCCGGCCCGGATTCACGAGCCAAGGTTAGAACCGCGAACAAATCAGGCTGGTATTTCACCGACGACTCCACCAGAGCTAGCGCCCCGGCTTCAAAGTCTCCCAGCTATCCTACACAGATCGGTTCACAGTCCCATGCAAAGTTACAGTAAAGGTGCACGGGGTCTTTCCGTCTAGCCGCGGGTAGATTGCATCATCACAAACATTTCAACTTCGCTGAGTCTCGGTAGGAGACAGTGTGGCCATCGTTATACCATTCGTGCAGGTCGGAACTTACCCGACAAGGAATTTCGCTACCTTAGGACCGTTATAGTTACGGCCGCCGTTTACCGGGGCTTCAATCAAGAGCTTGCACCCCATCATTTAACCTTCCGGCACCGGGCAGGCATCACACCCTATACGTCCACTTTCGTGTTTGCAGAGTGCTGTGTTTTTAATAAACAGTCGCAGCCACCTATTCTTTGCAACCGCGTTGGGCTCCAGCTGTACGCCTTCACCTACTAGCGGCACACCTTCTTCCGAAGTTACGGTGTCAATTTGCCGAGTTCCTTCTACCGAGTTCTCTCAAGCGCCTGAGAATTTTCATCTCGCCCACCTGTGTCGGATTACGGTACGGTCGTTCCAGACTGGAGCTTAGTGGCTTTTCCTGGGAGCTGGGTATCGGGGCCTTCGCGGAGCAAGCTCCACTCGTTGTAACGCCTCAGCTAAGCCGCGCGGATTTGCCTACGCAGCACGCCTACACGTTTGAACCGGGACAACCAACACCCGGCGCACCTAACCTTCTCCGTCCCCACATCGCATCTGGAATCGGTACAGGAATATTGACCTGTTTCCCATCGACTACGCATTTCTGCCTCGCCTTAGGGGCCGACTCACCCTGCGCCGATGAACGTTGCGCAGGAAACCTTGGGCTTACGGCGACAGGGCCTTTCACCCTGTTTATCGCTACTCATGTCAGCAGTCGCACTTCCGATACCTCCAGCGTGCCTGACAGCACGCCTTCGCAGGCTTACGGAACGCTCTCCTACCAGACAGATATCCCGAAGGACATCTGAATCCACAGCTTCGGTGTATGGTTTGAGCCCCGTTACATCTTCCGCGCAGGACGACTCGATCAGTGAGCTATTACGCTTTCTTTAAAGGATGGCTGCTTCTAAGCCAACCTCCTGACTGTTTTAGCCTTCCCACCTCGTTAACCACTTAACCATACTTGGGGACCTTAGCTGGCGGTCTGGGTTGTTTCCCTCTCGTGTCCGGACGTTAGCACCCGGTGCACTGTCTCCCGCGCTGTACTTCCCGGTATTCGGAGTTTGCCATGGTTTGGTAGGGCGCTATGCCCCCCTAGCCATAACAGTGCTCTACCCCCGAGAGTAATACGCGAGGCACTACCTAAATAGTTTTCGGAGAGAACCAGCTATTTGCGGATTTGTTTGGCCTTTCACCCCTACCCACAGCTCATCCACCACTTTTTCAACAGTGGTTGGTTCGGTCCTCCAGCCGGTGTTACCCGACCTTCAACCTGGCCATGAGTAGATCATCCGCTTTCGGGTCTACACCTACCGACTGAATCGCCCTGTTCGGACTCGCTTTCGCTACGCCTCCGCTATGCGCTTAGGCTCGCCAGTAAATGTAAGTCGCTGACCCATTATACAAAAGGTACGCAGTCACCCCTTGCGGGGCTCCCACTTTTTGTATGCATACGGTTTCAGGTTCTATTTCACTCCCCTCCCGGGGTTCTTTTCGCCTTTCCCTCACGGTACTGGTTCACTATCGGTCGATCACGAGTATTTAGCCTTGGAGGATGGTCCCCCCGTCTTCGGACAGGATTACACGTGTCCCGCCCTACTTGTCGCAACCCTAGTTCCACCACCGCGTTTTCGCGTACGGGGCTATCACCCGCTGTGGCCGGACTTTCCAGACCGTTCCGCTAACACGATGGCTAAAGATTGCTGGCTATTCCGATTTCGCTCGCCACTACTATCGGAATCTCGGTTGATTTCTGTTCCTCTCCCTACTGAGATGTTTCAGTTCAGGAGGTTCGCCTCGCGCACCCTATGAATTCGGATGCGGATGACCCTTGCGGGCCGGGTTTCCCCATTCGGACATCTGCGGATCAAAGCCTGTTTGCCGGCTCCCCGCAGCTTTTCGCAAGCTACTACGTCCTTCGTCGCCTGTGATCGCCAAGGCATCCACCATATGCACTTGTTCGCTTGACCCTATAACCTTGAGGCCTCCGCTTGAGAGTGAGGCTCGCGGCCATAGGAATTCTCACGCTTGTGCCGGCCCCGCCCGACTAAGGAGGAGCCGTTTTGAATGCAATCACAACCCGTGTACTGATCCTGGAGGATCAATACACTTGCTTCTTCCGAATTGTTAAAGAGCGAACAGCCTCTCCGGTCAAAAGACCAGAAGTAAGCCTTTGGGCTTGCTTTTGATCTCTCGGGAACGCGTATCAGGAGGAAATCCCTTTCTTCATGCGGCTTGCGCTTCTCTCCTTTCATCAAATGGTGGAGGTGAACGGGATCGAACCGATGACCTCCTGCTTGCAAAGCAGGCGCTCTCCCAACTGAGCTACACCCCCGACAAAACTGGTGGGTCTGGATGGATTCGAACCATCGACCCCCGCCTTATCAAGACGGTGCTCTAACCAGCTGAGCTACAGACCCTGAATCCAGCATTCAGGATCCAGAGTCTCGCGCTGAATCCTGCTCTATAAAAAACAACCGATAGGTTGTGGACGCTGAAGCGAAGCTTGTCTCTAGAAAGGAGGTGATCCAGCCGCACCTTCCGATACGGCTACCTTGTTACGACTTCACCCCAGTCATGAATCTCACCGTGGTAGGCGCCCTCCTTGCGGTTAGGCTACCTGCTTCTGGTGAAACCCACTCCCATGGTGTGACGGGCGGTGTGTACAAGGCCCGGGAACGTATTCACCGCGACATGCTGATCCGCGATTACTAGCGATTCCGACTTCATGAAGTCGAGTTGCAGACTTCAATCCGGACTACGACGCACTTTCTGGGATTTGCTCCCCCTCGCGGGTTGGCTTCCCTCTGTATGCGCCATTGTATGACGTGTGTGGCCCTACCCATAAGGGCCATGAGGACTTGACGTCGTCCCCACCTTCCTCCGGTTTGTCACCGGCAGTCTCATTAGAGTGCCCAACTGAATGTAGCAACTAATGACAAGGGTTGCGCTCGTTGCGGGACTTAACCCAACATCTCACGACACGAGCTGACGACAGCCATGCAGCACCTGTGTCCAGGTTCCCTTTCGGGCACACCCGACTTTCATCGGGCTCCCTGGCATGTCAAGGGTAGGTAAGGTTTTTCGCGTTGCATCGAATTGAACCACATCATCCACCGCTTGTGCGGGCCCCCGTCAATTCCTTTGAGTTTTAATCTTGCGACCGTACTCCCCAGGCGGGCAACTTCACGCGTTAGCTGCGTTACTAAAGGAGTTCATCCTCCAACAACTAGTTGCCATCGTTTAGGGCGTGGACTACCAGGGTATCTAATCCTGTTTGCTCCCCACGCTTTCGTGTATCAGCGTCAGTGCTGGCCCAGGGGGCTGCCTTCGCCATCGGTGTTCCTCCAGATCTCTACGCATTTCACTGCTACACCTGGAATTCCACCCCCCTCTGCCGCACTCCAGCCTCATAGTTTCCAACGCAGTTCCCAAGTTAAGCTCGGGGATTTCACATCGGACTTGCGAGACCGCCTACGCACGCTTTACGCCCAGTAATTCCGATTAACGCTTGGACCCTACGTATTACCGCGGCTGCTGGCACGTAGTTAGCCGGTCCTTCTTCTTCGGGTACCGTCATCGACGCGGGATGTTACCCCGCGCCATTTCGTCCCCGCCGAAAGAGCTTTACAACCCGAAGGCCTTCTTCACTCACGCGGCATGGCTGGATCAGGCTTTCGCCCATTGTCCAAAATTCCCCACTGCTGCCTCCCGTAGGAGTCTGGGCCGTGTCTCAGTCCCAGTGTGGCTGGTCGTTCTCTCAAACCAGCTACGGATCGTCGCCTTGGTAGGCCGTTACCCCACCAACTAGCTAATCCGGCATCGGCCGCTCCTATAGTGTGGGGCCTTGCGGTCCCCCACTTTCATCCGTAGATCGTATGCGGTATTAGCCTCGATTTCTCGAGGTTGTCCCCCGCTACAGGACACGTTCCGATGTATTGCTCACCCGTTCGCCACTCTACTCGGGGTTGCCCCCTTTCGCGTACGACTTGCATGTGTAAGGCATGCCGCCAGCGTTCAATCTGAGCCAGGATCAAACTCTTCAATTCAATCCTGAATACTCACTCAAAGTCATTGCAAAGGTTAAAAAACCTTGCTAGACCGGTGTGAGCTTGGTTAAAGCTTAAGTTGTGACGCCCAATACAGCGGCATCACTGGCTTCTCCCAGCGCCCACACCTATCGGCTGTTCAATTTGTTAAAGAGCGTTCCCCGGGCAGGGGTTCTGCGTCCGGCCGAACCCGCGCATTTGCGTTCACAGCGAGGGTTGGTTGCGGGGATAGGATTTGAACCTATGACCTTCGGGTTATGAGCCCGACGAGCTGCCAGACTGCTCCACCCCGCGCCCGGTACAGAAGGGAGATTATAGCGGCCGGCTCGAAATCGTGTCAAACCTTTTTGCGCCGCAACACCCTCATTCGCAGCGGCCTTTATCATCAGGACGCCAGGGATTGCTCATGGTGCTGAGCGACTCGAGAAACACGACGAGGTCCGTCTGCTCGGCAGCGCTGAGGCGCAGCGGCTTCACCTCTCCGGGTCCGCCGGTCTCCGAATAATGGCGCACGACGTCGGCGATCCGCTCGATCTCGCCGTGGTGGCCATACGGGGGCGTGAGCAGCATGTGGCGCAGGGTCGGGACCTTGAACGCGCCGGCCTCGCCCGCGTCCTTCATGGCAACCCGCGTCCCCTCGGCGGTCGATCGAACCGGGTCGTCGTTGTAGGGCCCGAGCAGGTTGAAGCGGCTCTCGCGCAGGCGCTTCACCCCTTCGATGCGGCCGGGGTCGGGGCGCTTTCCGAGCGTGGCAAACCCGTTCGCGTGGAATTCGCCGTCGCTGAAATTCGGCCCGGAATGGCAGCGGTCGCAGCCGCCCTTGCCGATGAAGATCCTCAGCCCGCGCTGGGCGGCCTCGGAATAACGCCAGGGCGCGATGCGCTCGCCGCGCGCGAGCGCGTTGCGGAACTGGTCGAAGGGCGTGGGCGGGCTGTCGAGCGTCTCCTCGAACGCGGCGAGCGCTTTGGCGACGTCCACCAGCACCCGCTCGTCGTCGGTCGCCGACGGCACGGCCCCGAAGGTCCTGCGGTAGCGGCAGGTGAGCTGCTCGTCCCTGCGCACCAGTTCGGCGACGCGCCGCGGGCTGGCACCCAGCTCGCGCGGGTCGAGCATGGGGCGGATATTCTGCGACCACAGGCTGTCCGAGGCGCCGTCCCAGCCGTACCAGCGTCCCAGCCGCACGTTCATGAGCGTGGGCGTGTTGCGCTCTACCTCGGCCGCCGCGGCGCCTCGCGTCTGGTTGTCGGTCCAGTTGCGCTCTGGAACGTGGCAGGTCGCGCACGAGAAGCTTCCCGCCGCGGACAGGCGCGGCTCGAAGAACAGCAGCTCCCCGAAGATCACCGCCTCGCGCGTGCCCGATACCCGGTTGCTCGGGTCGTTCCGCACCGGAACCGGCCACGGGCCGTGCGCGAGAATGGCGCGGATCTCGCTCTCGCTGAAGGTCGGCGCGCCCTCCTCGCCCGCCGCGGCGACGGGCAGGAGCAGCGCCAGTATGCAGGCGAAGGCGACCGGCTTCACGTGCGCTCCGCTTCCACGCTGCGCGGCTGCCACACCATGAGCCGCCTCTCAACGAGGCCCACCAGCCAGTCAAGCAGCAGCGCGAATGCCGTCAGCAACACGATCCCGGCGACGACGGTGTTCATGTCGAAGAATCCCTCGGCCTGATGTATGAGATAGCCTACTCCTCTGGCCGACCCGAGGTATTCACCGACCACCGCGCCGACGAAGGCGAGCCCGACCGAGTTGTGCAGGCTTGCGAACACCCAGCTCATTGCGCTCGGCACGTAGACGTAGCGCAGCAGCTGCCGCGGGCTCGCGCCGAGCATGCGCGCGTTCGCAAGGACCACCGGGCTCACCTCGCGCACGCCCTGATAAACGTTGAAGAACACGATGAAGAACACGAGCGTCACGCCGAGCGCGACCTTCGAGGCGATGTCCAGACCGAACCACACAAAGAAGATCGGAGCGAGGATCACGCGCGGCATGGCGTTGATCGCCTTGATGTAGGGATCGAGGATCGCCGCCGCCGCTGGAGCGAGCGCGAGCCAGAGGCCGACCGCCACGCCGAGGACCGTGCCGATGAGAAACGCAAGCAGGGTCTCGACCAGCGTCACCCAGAGGTGCACGTAGATCTCGCCACCGGCGAACCAGCGCCACAGGCGCTCCGCCACCTTGAGAGGCTCACCGAAGAAGAAAGCGGCCTGGTTGGGCTCGGAAAAGTAGATCGGCGGCAGCAGCGTCGGGCTCGTGAGCACGTACCACGCGACGAGCAGCATCCCCAGCAGGAATCCCTGCCAGAACCGCAGCCGGAACCGGCCTCTCCATCCGCTATTGCCGCTGTTGCCGCTCATAGCCCTTGAGCACCTCTTCCTTCATCGCGTGCCAGATGCGCGTGTGGATCTCGATGAACCGCGGCGAGAGCCGGATCTCCGCGACGTCGCGCGGCCGCGGCAGGTCGATGGCGTAGTCCCCGATCACGTGGGCCTCCGGCCCGGCCGACAGCACCACCACGCGGTCCGAGAGCGAGATCGCCTCCTCCAGGTCGTGGGTGATGAACACCACCGACTTGCGGTCCGCGCCCCACAACTCGAGCAGCTCGTTCTCCATCAGCTGGCGCGTCTGGATGTCGAGCGCAGAGAAAGGCTCGTCCATGAGCAGGATCTGGGGGTCGAGGATGAGCATCTGGGCGAGCGCGACGCGCTTGCGCATACCGCCCGAGAGCTGGTGCGGGAAGCGCCTCTCGAACCCCGCCAAGCCGACCCGCTTCAGCCAGTCCCTGCCGCGCGCCTCCGCCTCTCCGCGGCCGACGCCGCGGAACTCGAGTCCCGCGACGACGTTCTCCAGCGTATTGCGCCAGGGCATCAGGGCTTCGGCCTGGAACATGTAGCCGGCTCGCGGATTCACGCCCTCGAGAGGCTCGCCAAACACCGCCACCGACCCGGCCGACGGAGCGAGCAGGCCCGCGGCGACGTTGAGCAGAGTGGACTTGCCACAGCCCGTCGGGCCCACCACCGAGACGAATTCCCCTTCGGCGACGCGCAGCGTCGCGCCGCGCACCGCGGTGTAGCGCAGCGACGCATCGTCGCGCGAGGCGAAGGTGCACTCGATTCCGTCGAGCGCGAGAGCCGGCGTCATCAGGGTCCTGTCATTCCGAGCGCAGCGAGGAATCTGCTTGCCGACCTCGAGAAAAGAGATCCCTCGTCGCCGCGAGGCGGCTGCTCGGGATGACCGCGCGTTCGCACGCTCACTTGTACTTCGCGTTCGCTTTCTTGACGAACTCGTTCGTGTAGGTGAGCTCGAGCTTGATCTCCTTTGCCTTCACCTCGGGGTTGAAAGACGGTATCACCCTGAGCGCGGTCTTCGCCCCGGCGTCCGAGATCGTGCCGTCGGTCGAGATTGCCTCCTTCACCTTGTTGAAGGAGAAGAGGTACAGCGCCGCGTCTCCCAGCAGATAGGACTCGGGGACGGTGCGCAGCACGTCCTTCGGGGAGGCGCGATGAATCCACTTGTCGGCGCGCACGATGGCGTTCGTCATCGCCTGGACCGTGTTCGGATTCTTCCTGATGAAATCGACCGGAGCGTACAGGCAGCCCGCGGGCATGGGACCGCCGAGCACCTGCTCGGTCCCCTTGAGGGTGCGCGTGTCGGCGATGATCTTCACGTCGCCGTCCTGCTCGAGCCTGGTCATCACCGGATCGGTGTTGGACACGGCGTCGATCTGCCCGCTCTTCAGCGCCGTGATCGCGGTCGCGCCCAGCCCCACGCCGACGACCGAGATGTCCGAGGGCTTGAGGCCGTCGCGGGAGATGAAGTAGTTGACGATCATGTGCGTGCTCGAGCCCGGCGCCGAGACTCCGACCTTGAGGCCCTTCAGGTCCCTGGGCGACTTGTAGGTCTTCGCGCGCGCGGAGGAGATCCCGATGGCGATCTGTGGCGCGCGTCCCTGCTGCACGAAGCATTGCAGGTACTGGCCCTTGGGCTGCATGTTGAGGGTGTGCTCGTACGCTCCCGACACCACGTCCGCGCTCCCGCCGACCACCGCGCGCAGCGCCTGCGATCCGCCAGCGAAGTCCGCGATATCGACCGTCAGCCCCTCGTCCCTGAAATACCCGAGTTGCTCTGCGATCGTGAGGGGCAGATAGTACAAAGAGGCCTTGCCCCCGACCGCGAGCTTGACCTCCTTCTTCTCGAGTCCTTGCGCGCCCGCGAGGAGCGGAGAAGCGGCGAGCACGAGCGTTGCGAGATACCTTAGAAATAACATTAGAGTCCCCCTTTATCGTATTGATTATTCTCGTGCATAATGCACTCTAGAACAGCGATCCCTGTGCCGGCGGAGGACGCCTGAACCTCGCCACCTCCACCCGGTACCCCTTTTCGGCATTCAGCCCGAGGCGTCGGCACGCGACCTCGAAGCGCGCGTGGAGCAGGTCGGCAAACTGTCCCTCGCCCCTCATGCGGCTGCCGAATTCAGGGTCGTTCTCCCGGCCGCCGCGCAGGTCGCGGATGCGCGCCATGATGTGCGCGGCCTTGAGCGGATGGTGCCGCTCGAGCCAGCCCTTGAACAGGTCCTTCACTTCCCAGGGAAGGCGCAACACCGTGAAGCTCGCCGAGCGCGCACCGGCCGCGGCGACGGCCTCGAGAACGGTCTCCATGTCCTTGTCGTTGAGGAAAGGAACGATGGGAGCGACGAAAACGCCCACCGGAACACCGCGCGCCGCGAGATGCCGCACTGTCTCGACGCGGCGATACGGTGCAGCCGCCCGCGGCTCCAGCGTGCGGGCAATCTCGCCGTCCAGGGTGCCGATGGAGATGAACACCTGCACCAGCTTCTCCCGGGCCATGGCCTCGAGCAGGTCGAGGTCGCGCTCGATGAGCGAGCCCTTGGTGACGATCCCCACCGGGTGCCGGAACTCCCAGAGTACCTCGAGGATGCCGCGCGTGATCCGGTGCCTGCGCTCGGCCGGCTGGTACGGGTCGGTGTTGGCGCCCAGCGAGATCAGATCGGGGCGGTAGTTCGGGCGCGAGAGCTCCTCGCGCAGGAGCGCCGCCGCGTTCTCCTTGGCGAAGATGCGAGTCTCAAAGTCCAGCCCCGGCGACAGCCCCAGGTAGGAGTGTGTCGGCCTCGCGTAGCAGTAGACGCAGCCGTGCTCGCAGCCCTGGTAAGGATTGATCGACTGGCTGAATGGCAGATCGGGCGAATCGTTGCGCGAGATGATCGAGCGCGCCTGCCGCAGCGTGATGACCGTCTGCGGGTGCGGCTCGAGGTGATCGTCCTCTTCGCGCCTGCGCTCGATCCTCTCGAAGCGGCCCGCCGGGTTGTCCGCGGACCCGCGCCCCTTGATCGCCGCCTTGTCCACGGCTACACCGCCTTGCGCTCGCGCAGCGCCGCGATCTCGGCGCGCCCGTAGCCGTGGGCGGCGAGCACCGCTTCGGTGTGCTCGCCCAGCTCCGGCCCCACCCAGTCGATGTCGCCCGGCGTCCCGGAGAGCTTGGGCACAACGCCGGGCACCTTGAGCGCGGTCCCGTCCCTGAGCTTCACTTCGCGGACCATGCCGCGCGCAAAGTAGTGCGCGTCGGCCGCGATGTCGGCCATGCTGTAGATCTTCCCGCTCGGGACCTGCGCAGCGGCGAGCGCGGCGAGAACCTCCTCCGCGTCGCGCTTCCCGGTCCACTCGCCGATCGCGGCGTCGAGCTCGTCGGCGCGCTTCGCGCGTCCCGCGTTGTCGGCGAGAGCCGGGTCCCCGGCGAGATCGCCGCGCCCGATCATGAGCATGAGGCGCTTGAATATGCTGTCGGCGTTCGCGCCGATCACGATGTGCTGTGCGTCGCGGGTCAGGTAGGTGTTCGACGGCACGATGCCCGTGAGGTTGGTGCCCGTGCGCTCCCTGATCTCCCCGAACAGGTCGTACTCGGGCAGCGCCCCCTCCATCATGTTGAACACGGCCTCGTAGAGCGCGACGTCGACGACCTGCCCCTTTCCGCCGTTCGCGTCGCGGTGATGCAGGGCCATGAGCGCGCCGATCACCCCGTGCAGCGAGGCGAGCGCGTCGCCGATCGACAGATTGGGGCGCACGGGCGGCCGGTCCGGAAAGCCCGTCACGTAGCGCAGCCCGCCCATCGACTCCGCGACCGCTCCGAACCCGGTCTGGTCGCGGTAGGGACCGGACTGCCCGAACCCCGAAAGCCGCAGCATGACGAGGCCGGGATTGCCGGCGGCGAGCCGCTCGTATCCCAGGTCCCATTTCTCAAGCGTCCCGGGCCGGAAGTTCTCGATCACCACGTCGGCGTCCCGCGCGATGCGGCGCACGATCTCCTGCCCTTCGGGCAGCCTCAGGTCCGCGGTCACGGACTTCTTGTTGCGGTTCTGCACGTACCACCACAGCGACGTGCCGCGGTGGAGCTTGCGCCACTTGCGCAGCGGGTCGCCGCCCGGCGGCTCGACCTTGATCACCTCGGCACCGAAATCGGCGAAGAACTTGCCCGCGAAGGGGCCCGCGATGAGCTGGCCAAGCTCCAGCACCTTCAGCCCCGCGAGCGGCTTGCTCATACGGGCCTGCGCTCGGCCACGGCCTGCGCGAGCGTCCCGGTGTCCACGTACTCCAGCTCTCCGCCCACGGGGACGCCGCGCGCGATGCGCGTGACGCGCAGCGCGCGGCCCTTGAGCATCTCGCCGATGTAGTGCGCAGTGGCCTCGCCCTCGTTGGTGAAATTGGTGGCGACGATGACCTCCCTCACTTCTCCGGCCGCGAGGCGGCGCTGCAGCACGTCCAGCCCGATCTCCTTCGGCCCGATGCCGTCGAGCGGCGACAGGCGTCCCATCAGCACGAAGTAGAGCCCGTTGTAGGCCATGGTCTGCTCCATCATGAGCAGATCGCCCGGCGTCTCGACCACGCAAAGCTGCGAGGCGTCGCGCTTGGGCGAGGCGCACAGCGCGCACAGCTCGTCCTCGGAGAAGGTATTGCACTTGGCGCAGCGGCGGATGCTCCTCAGGGCCCTCGCGAGGGACTCGGCGAGCCGGCCCGCCCCCGCCTTGTCGTGCTGCAGGAGATGGTAGGCGGTGCGCTGCGCCGATTTCGGTCCCACGCCGGGGATGCAGCGCAGCGCCTCGATCAGGTCCTCGAGAGCGCCGGGTGACTTCATGCTCGGAAGCTCAGAACGGCAGCTTGAAGCCCGGAGGCAGGCCCATGCCGCCCGCGAGCGCGCCCATCTTTTCCTGCACCGCCGCCTCGACCTTGCGGGACGCGTCGTTCATCGCCGCCGCGACGAGGTCCTCGATCATCTCCCGGTCGTCGCCGAGCAGGGACGGATCGATCTTCACGCGCTTGACGTCGTGCTTGCAGGTCATGACGACCTTGACCATCCCGGCGCCCGACTGGCCCTCGACCTCCACCGTGGCGAGCTCGTCCTGCAGCTTCCGCATCTGCTCCTGCATGCGCTGGGCCTGCTGCATCAGGCCGGCGAGCTGTCCCTTCATCATCGTCTTTCTCCTACTGCGCCGGCTTGATCGAGGACTCCACGATGGTGGCGTCGAAGTTCTCGACCAGGTCGCGCACGAACGCGTCCTGGCTTATCGCGGCCGCGGCGCGGTCGCGCGCGGTGTTGCCGCCGGTCTCGCCCACGCGCACGGTGAGGCGCACCGGCTTGCCGAAATGCTCCTGCAGCGCGGCGCGCAGCTTGTCCTGGAAGCTCTTCTCGGCGAGGTGCTTCGCCGCCGGCGGCACGCACAGCTCGAGCGACTCGCCATCGAAGCGCTGCAGCTCGCTCGCCTGCGCGAGCTGCTTGGCGACTCCGCCAAGGTTGAGCGCGTTGGCCACCTTGGGCCAGTCGCCGTCGAATCCCGCCTGCCGGGGCGAGGCCGCGACGGGCTTCTCGGCGCGCTGGACCGGGCCCCGCTCGTCGGTCGCGAACGCCAGCATGCGCAGCAGCGCCATGGTGAAGCCGGCAAAATCGTCGGGCGCGAACGGCAGGTCCTGCCGCCCGTGGATGGCAATCTGGTAGAAGAGCTGCACGTCCTCGGGGTGGAGCGCCTTGGCGAGCGCGGCGAGCCGCGCCGACAGGCCGCCCGCCTCGACCGTCTCGGGAGCGGCCTGAGCGAGCGCCACCCGGTGCAGCAGCGAGCCGAGGTCCTGGAGCGCGCCGTCGAAGGCCACGCTGCGGGCGCGCATCTCCTCGGCCGTCGCCAGCACCCCCGCTGCGTCGCGCGCCGCGACGCGCTCGAGAATCGCGTACAGGACCGTGTCGTCGATCGTCCCGAGCATGGCGCGCACGCCCGCTTCCTCGACACGGCCAGCCCCGTGGGCGATTGCCTGGTCGAGCAGCGACAGGGCGTCGCGCATGCTGCCGTGCGCGCTGCCCGCGATGAGCTTCAGCGCCGCATCCTCGGCCGGGATCTTTTCCTCCGCCAGGATCCGCTGCAGGTGCGACGCGATCGCCGCCGGGGGCATCTGCTTCAAGTTGAACTGCAGGCAGCGCGACAGCACCGTCACCGGGATCTTCTGCGGGTCCGTGGTGGCGAGGATGAACTTGATGTGCTCGGGAGGCTCCTCCAGCGTCTTGAGCATCGCGTTGAAGGCCGACGTCGAGAGCATGTGGACCTCGTCGATCACGTAGACCTTGAACCGTCCTCGCGTGGGCGCGTAGACCGCGTTCTCCAGGAGCTGGCGCATCTCGTCGACCTTGGTGTTGGTCGCTGCGTCGACCTCGATCAGGTCGACGTAGCGACCCGAGTCGATCTCGACGCAGGCCGTGCAGACACCGCACGGGCGCGAGCTGATGCCGGTCTCGCAGTTCAGGCACTTGGCGAGGATGCGCGCGAGCGTGGTTTTGCCCACCCCGCGGGTCCCCGAGAACAGGTAGGCATGGTGCAGGCGCTTCTCGTCGAGAGCGTGCCGCAGCGCGCGCACGACGTGCTCCTGCCCGACCAAGGACTCGAAGTTGCGCGGGCGCCATTTGCGCGCGAGGACTTGGTAGGACATGGCCGGATTTTACCAGCCGCGCCGTGTCAGGTATTCCCGACTGGCGCTTTTCCGATTTGGGTGTAGAGTCCCCCGGGAGGACATGGGTCGAGAGATGTCGCAGGCCACCGAGACGAGTTCGGCCCTGGATCGCGGGATCCTGTCCGGGCTCGTCGGCGCGGCCCGCTCCAGGCCCTGGCGCGAGGCGCTGATCGTCGCCGCGGCGTACTACCTGGGCGCGAAGATCGGGTTCGCGTTCACCTTCGAGCCGCACCCGATCTCCATCCTGTGGCTGCCCAACTCCATGCTGCTCGCCGCGCTGCTGCTGACCCCGGTCTCGTCGTGGTGGATGCTTGTCGCCGCGGCTCTCCCAGCCCACCTCGCCGCGGAGCTGCAAAGCGGCGTCCCCCCGGCGATGGTGCTGGGATGGTTCGCAAGCAACAGCGCCGAAGCCTTGATCGGCGCCGTATGTATCCGGCGGTTCTGTCCGGGCCCGCTGCGCTTCGATTCCTTCCGCGACGTCGGCGTCGTTCTCCTCTTCGGTGCTTTCCTCGCGCCGCTGCTCTCCTCGTTCCTCGACGCCGCGCTGGTCCGGGTCATCGGCTGGGGAGAGGGAGAGTACTGGCAGCTGGTGCGCCTGCGCTATCTCTCCAACGTGCTCGCGGCGCTGATCGTCGTTCCCTTCGTCATGACCTGGGCGACCGGCGGAGTTGCGGCGATCCGCGGAGCTTCCGCACGGCGCGCCACAGAGGCCGTAGTGCTGTTTCTGTGCCTCCTCACGGTCGGGTTCGCGATCTTCGACCGGCACCACGCCAGCCCGAGCGCCTTCCACGCGCTGCTCAACGCACCCCTCCCCTTTCTCCTGTGGGCGGCGGTGCGCCTCGGCCCGAGGGGCGCCAGCACCGCGATCCTGGCCCTGGTCATGCTCGCGACCTGGGGCGCGACCCACGGCGACGGTCCCTTCGTCTCCAGCTCCCCCGAGGAGAACGCGCGCTCGGTCCAGTTCTTCCTCATCGCCATGTCGGTCCCGGTGCTGCTGCTCGCCGCGGCCCTGGAGGAACGGCGCAAGGACGCGATCGCGCAGCGGCGGGCCGAGATGGAAGCCAAGGAACATCGGGCTCAGCTTGCCCACCTCACTCGCGTGGCGCTTCTCGGGCAGCTCTCGGGGGCGCTCGCCCACGAGCTCAACCAGCCGCTCACCGCGATCCTCAGTAACGCCCAGGCGGCGCTGCACTTCCTCGCCGCCGGCCGAGTCGATCCCGCCGAGCTGCGCGAGATCCTGAAGGACATCGTCGCCGAGGACCAGCGCGCGGGCGAGGTGATCCACCGCCTGCGGGCGCTGTTCAAGCGCGGCGAGACCCAGCACCAGCTGCTCGACGCCAACGCGCTGGTGCGCGAGTCGCTCGCCCTCGCGCACGGCGATCTGGTGGCGCGCAACGTCGCCGTCGCCGCCGAGCTCTCGGCCAACCTCCTCCCGATGAAAGGCGACCCGGTGCAGATGAAGCAGGTGCTGCTCAACCTCCTCGTCAACGCCTGCGAGACGATGAGCGGCGGCGCGACCGGCGTGCGCGAGGTCACGATCCGGACGCAGCTGCTCACCGACGGCAGCGTGCAGATCTCGGTCGCCGATCTCGGCCCGGGAATCCCGCCGGACGCGGCGTCGCGGTTGTTCGAGCCCTTCTTCACGACCAAGACCCAGGGCCTGGGTCTGGGGCTGTCGATCTCGCGCTCGATTGTCACCGCCCACGGCGGCCGCCTCTGGGGCGCCAACAACGCGGGGCGCGGCGCGACGTTCTATGTCGCGCTTCCCGGCTACCGCGCAGGACCGGCGTGAGCGGGGCGGCCGGCACGGTGTTCGTGGTCGACGACGACGCGGGGGTGCGCAAGGCCCTGACCCGGCTGCTGCGCGCGTCCGGCCACGAGGTTCGCGCCTATGCCTCGCCCCGGGAATTCCTGGGGGCGCACGATCCGGCAGAGCCCGGCTGCCTCGTCCTCGACGTCGCCTTGCCGCAGCAGAGCGGCCTGGACTTCCAGATCGAGCTTGCGGCGTCGGGGAGCGAGCGGCCCGTGGTCTTCATCTCGGGCCAGGGAGACATCCCGACCAGCGTGCGCGCCATGAAAGCAGGCGCCGTGGACTTTCTCACCAAGCCCTTCGACGAGGGCGAGCTGCTCGCGGCGGTGCAGGCCGCGATGGACAGGGACGCCCGGGCGCGGGAGGTCCGGGCCGAGCGGCGCCGGGTGGGGGACCGGCTGGCGAAGCTGACCTCGCGCGAGCGCGAGGTGCTGGAGCACGTCGTCGCCGGACGCCTCAACAAGCACATCGCCTCCAGCCTGGGAACGGTCGAGAAGACGGTCAAGGTCCACCGCGGCCGCATCATGCGCAAGATGGGCGCCACGTCCCTGGTCGAGCTGGTGCGCATGGCCGACCTCGGCGGGGTACAGCCTGCCCCGGCGCAGCCTCACGCCCCCTGACGCCGTCCCCCCGCGCAGGATTTCGGTCCATAGGACCATGGTCCAATTCCTCGCGGGCGCGCGAACTGATTCAATGGCCGCAACATGGCCGAGCACGTCCCTCTGGTCGCCATCGTCGACGACGAAGAACCGATCCGCAAGGCGCTCAAGCGCCTGATGCGCGCCGCGAATCTCGAGGCCGAGGCGTTCGCGTCCGGCGCCGATTTCCTCGATTCCCTCGTCAACCGGCGCTTCGACTGCGTCATCCTCGACCTGCACATGCCCGGAATGAGCGGCCTGCACGTGCTGCAGCGCCTGCAGCAGTCCGGCTTGAACCTCCCCGCCATCGTCATCACCGCCTACGACGAGCCCGAGACGCGCACGTACTGCCTCGCGGCCGGCGCGGCCGCCTACCTGCGCAAGCCCCTCGAGGACCGCCCGCTCCTGGATGCGGTAGCATCCGCCGCAAAGACCCGGAAGAATGGAACGGGTTGATTCTTTTTCTCGAGGCAACCATGACCCGCAGAAAGCCGCTCCTCGCCGCGCTCGCGCTCGGCATCGCCCTTCCGCTCGCCGCGCCGGCCGGCGCCCAGACTCTGGCGAAGATCCGCAAGCAAGGCTCAATCGCGCTGGGTTACATCGATGGCGCCCCGCCGTTCTCCTTCGTCGACGAGAAGGGGCAGCCTCAGGGCTACTCGGTCGAACTGTGCCGCACGGTCGCGCAAGGTCTCGGCACGCAGCTCAAGCGCGAGAAGCTCAAGATCCGCTGGGTGAAGCTCACCATCCAGAACCGCCTCGAGGCGGTGCGCCGCGGCCAGGTGGACCTCGAGTGCAGCACCACGACCTGGACCCTGGGGCGGCAGGCGC
>Ga0335082_10002194_pt1 | contig 20965 bp, 22 predicted proteins | sample Lox_Sample_41_FD_206718 | JGI IMG/M metagenome (GOLD analysis project Ga0335082, IMG submission 206718) | Soil microbial communities from Loxahatchee National Wildlife Refuge, Florida, United States - Lox_Sample_4.1 | ecosystem: Environmental > Terrestrial > Soil > Wetlands | place: USA...
GGTCTGCGTGCTCGGATGAAAATCGCAGCCTATAATCATCATCGCGCCGACTCCTTCCTCCCGAGCCTTGGTCGTTTTAGCGCAACCAATTTACTCCGCGGCGGGAGTCGGCGTTGTCATGCAATCATCCCTCCTTCTTTCGGCGGGGTGGGAGTTTTCGTCTCTGACTATCCGAGCATTCGGTTCTCCGACAAAAACATCCAGCCGGGCAAAAGCAGCCCAGGTGGGGCACATGGTTGGGTTTCCCTTAGCTGAACTCGAACGTCGTGCGCTCCACCCGCTCCTTCAGCGACAAGTTGCCCTGAAACGAAGCGACTGCGTCCTCGATCTTAATAGACGCGCTTGCGACGGCTGTTCCGTATTCATCCAGTAGTCGGATCACTGACAGCTTAAACCGATGACGAGTAGTTGCATCGTCCGCGAGAGCAGCACTTATCTGGTCTAACACTTGGGACGCATGGATGGCGGACTCCCTAATCGCCCGGCCCAATCGATCACGTACACTAAGCACAAATGCATCGAACTCTTCGCTGTAGCCTTTGCATTCGAAACCGACGATGCTGAGGTTGTGGTAGATCGTCACAAGAGACGACTCAAGTCGGAGGGGTACGTCCGGCAACCCGATTCTTTTGAGTTCGGGCATGTATTCAGAATAAGCAATAACGTTGGCGAGACGCACTGTTGCTAGGGAGACTCTGATTAAGCTCTCCCTTTCCACAGGGGGTATAGGTTAAATTCGCGCCGGCATGAAACAGAGGACACTGGCGATGATGACTGGCTTTGAGCGGTACACCAAGAAGACCAAGCGCGCTTTGTTTCTGGAGGAAATGGAACAGGTGGTGCCGTGGGGCGAGCTGTGTGCGCTGATCGAGCCTCACTATCCCAAGGCCGGCAACGGGCGGCCGCCGGTGGGGCTGGAGCGGATGTTGCGCGTGTACTTTCTGCAGCAATGGTTCAACCTGTCGGACCCGGGGCTGGAAGAGGCGCTGTACGACTCGATGGTGATGCGGCAATTTGTGGGCATCGATCTGGGGCGGGAGCCGGTGCCGGACGAGACCACGGTATGCAAGTTCCGTCACCTGCTGGAAGAGCACGACCTGGGCGGAGAGATTTTGCAGACGGTGAATCTGTATTTGCAGAGCCGGGGAGTGCGGATCACGACCGGCACCATCGTCGATGCGACCATCATTCATGCTCCCAGCTCGACCAAGAATCGCGAGCAGAAGCGCGACCCGGCGATGCACCAAACCAGGAAGGGCAAGCAGTGGTACTTCGGGATGAAGGCGCACGTAGGGGTGGATAGCAAGACGAAGACGATTCACTCGGTGGTGGCGACGGCGGCCAACGTGGCGGACAGCACGGTATTGCCAGAGTTACTGCACGGGGAAGAGACGAAGGTTTGGGGCGATCAGGCTTATCGAGGGCAGACCGAAGCCATTCAGGAAGTTGCACCCGGAGCGCAAGACATGACCCACAAACAGTATCGCTACAAGAACCGGGTCGACGAAATACAACGGGCCAAAAACCGCACCAAGTCTCGGGTGCGCTCGAAAGTGGAGCACGTGTTTGGGGTGATGAAGCTGAAGTTCGGGTTCGTGAAGGTGCGCTATCGAGGCTTGAAAAAGAATGCCAACCGGCTGTTCGCTACCTGCGCCCTGGTGAACCTGTACTTGGTACGCAAGAAGCTGTTGTACGCAGCGGCATAGTGTCTTTCAACGACCCCCGACTGCCGGAACAGGCCAGCCGAAGGGCTCAAAGAACCAATGAGAATCAAGGCATCGACCGAGTCTCCTCTTTCAAGGCATTCCCCCTCGAAAAACAGGGGGTAGTTCAGAGGTTCCCTAGACAGTGCTTTGCCCAATCCAGGACGCGACCGAGGGCAGCGAAATCTATGCGTTTCGACGTCAGCGTACTTCGTCCGAAGGTTACCTCAACTTCGTTCTCGGAGGTCACAGTGAAGGACTTATGAGCGGCGATGTTGCGCCACTGGCTAACTTGGATACCATGCTCTGGGTCCTCGATGAGGAGATGCGCCCGTGATGTATACGCCTGCGGAATTGGGGAAAGTAAGTTGCCGAGGTCCCGCTGGCCGACATCGGAGGGGAACTGGCCGGAGCAGTCTCGAGCTGCGAAGCCATATATGATTCGGAGGTAGAGTTTGTAAGAGCCCTCGAGAATGCTCTCGAGCAGACCAAACCTTTGAAATACCTGATCGTAGAGGCTAGAACTCTGCAGAACAGGATTGTGCGTCATGAATAGGCTCATCCAATGCTCATCTGCTCGGCAGGTCCCTTCGAAACCGTTCGCCATAAACCGGAGAGCCGCAGCCTGGTCGGCTCGAATATTTCGCCGATATTTACGTACTATTCGACGCAGTAGGTCCGCGTACTTGGGAACAGCTTCAACATCGTTCAAATTCAGCAATTCGGATCGGAATGATTCGCGATCTCGGCTAAGAATGGACTTTCGGCTAACGTAAGGAGCAAATCGCTCTCCAACGACGGCGTCCCATTCCTCTACCGTCTGGCCAAAGGCATGTGCCTTGTTTATGGCCTCAGTTAGCCTGTTCATTTGGGGACCGGCTTTCATTTAGCAGAGATTGCCGCAATCATACATGCGGCAGCCATTGAGCCATCACCACCGGCCGCTCGCGAGCAGGGTTGCCCTCGCTCCCACTCGTCGGGCGCCCATCCAAGCCTTCCTTTGGCCTTGAGTGGGGATTTTCGTCCTGCAACCCGATTGTCGCTATTATCATCGAAAACCCCCGCTTGACCCTTCGACTTCGCTCAGGGTCGAACGATCACCCAAATTGGATTGCGCGTCGGCCGGCTGCCGGCCCGAGGAGGAACGATGTCACGCAGCGAAGGCTATGCAAAAGAACGAAATGTAACTCTGCACATGGTTTCCAGTCTGGATGGTTTCATCGCGAAGAAGGACAACAGTGTCTCCTGGCTCGATGGCCCTGGAAGCGTCTACGAAGCCGGGATTTCCATTTCGGAGGAAGAAGCTGCGACCTTCGTCAAAGCGATAGATTGTTATGTGCTCGGTTCCCGCACCTATGCACACGCGCTGGAACTGGGCTGGCCCTACGGCGACACTCCAGTCATAGTGGTGACCCGCAGAGAATGGCCGCCGGCGAGGAAGAGCGTCGAGTTCTATTCGGGCGATCTCAAGACATTAGTTGACGTGAAACTCGCGCCTCGATATCGAAACATCTGGCTCGTGGGTGGGGCCATGTTGTGCCAGCGTTTTCTCCAGCTCGGCCTGGTGGACGAAATCAAGTTGACGATGGCGCCTGTCCTCTTGGGGGAAGGACTCCGGCTGTTCGGTGGTTCCCTGCCGGAGGAGAGGTGGAATTTGAAGAACGTGGTCGCTTACACGAACGGCTTTGTCGAGCTGTCGTACTCCGCCCCTACCCCGTGAAAGCGGCTTCCACTTACGGAGGTTGCAGGTTACGCCGAGCCCAGCTAAATTAGGTGCGAGCGTTGGAGCTGTAAATGAAAAGATCCGTCCCGACGGAACCTGCCTCTGCACGAATCGACGAAAAGATCATGGAACTTGGCGACTGGCGCGGGAAGACGCTCGCGAAAGTGCGCGCAATCATCCACGCGGCAGACCCTGAGATCGTCGAAGAGTGGAAGTGGGCCAAGGCGACGAATCCCGGCACGCCCGTCTTTTCCCACGCCGGCATCGTCTGCACCGGAGAGACGTACAAAAACGTCGTCAAGCTGACATTTGCCAAGGGCGCTGCGTTGCCGGATCCTTCCGGTCTATTCAACTCCAGCCTCGAGGGGAGTGTCAGGCGCGCCATCGACATCCACGAAGGCGACAAGATCAATGAAGCGGCTTTGAAGGATCTCATCCGTGCTGCCGTGGCGCTCAATCTCAAGGGCAAAAGTATACCCAAGCCGAAGCCCCGGTGAGAGAGCAGTAAGTGCGCCGACTAGCTTCCTCGCAGCTCCCGGCCCTATCTCCTCCCACAGGGCAAGAGCTTCGGCACCTGCCTCACACACCAAGCAGTTCGGCGTCGATGCCCCCTAGCTGGCCGCCGAAGGGCGCTCGGTCCCGATCGCGGAGGAGACTGTCGGCCGCCCGATTCAAGGCCCGCTTTTGGCCTTAAGTGGAGATTTTCATTGATACGCATCAATCGAAATTTGCTGAAAACGCGAATTCGCGACTGTTTAGAATCAATGACTTGGGCGTGTAAATATCCCATGGCATCACGTATAATGGAGGAGCCGTGACAGGACAACGTGTTTTAGCTGACCATATCCCGCAGGTTACCGCTGGCGGGATAGACATTCAACTTGCTGTTCAAGCGCTTGAATCTCTCGTCGAATCTGACCCAGATCACTTTCGACAGCCATTGATAGATGAAGCAACGCATTGCTCAAATTCCACATTGCTTGGTTTTCGGGCCGCACAGCTCCAGCTACGCCCAAAATCTGAAGGTTCCCTCCCATGCACATTCCAACCGTTTCATAAGACATCAGATGGCTCCTGATTGTTCAGATGGATTTTTATTGCGGACTCATTGTTCTACTGGGTATTGGTTTTGTCTAAAGAATTAAATCTGGATGGGTTGCCCGGTTATTGGCGTTTGCGGAAAGAAGCGCTTGAATCGTGGGACAACTTTGTCACTGACAAACTCATATATGTCAACGAGTCCTCGATGATCGAGAAGCACCCCTTCTTTTTCATCTCCGAATCGCAAACTAGCTCTGCACTTTGCTGGGTCGAGGCCCACTTTGTCCTTAGCGGACAACGGAAATCTCACTTCGCCGCCATTATCTGTAGTCTCAATCCGAAAGGGAATTCCAGGGGGACAAATAATGAACAGATCAATGGCCATGGTATTGCCGACGAGATGCCGATGCTTCTCCATATTCCACAGAGCGTGCAATCGCCAGAGATGGGTGTCTCTATAAGCGTCCCTGTAGTGGTATGGCTGAAGCTCTTGCATGATGGCGACTGCTTCGGCGGGAATACCAACGGTACACTCTTCGATTTTGCTTTCTGCGCGAGCAGAATACTCTCCCCAAATAGGGAAGCTAATCTTATCCGAAGGCCGATCATCCCCACTACAGCTAATCGTGGCGAGTTGCCAAGCGAGCCAATCAAGCGAAGATCGCAAACAGCTTACGAATTCACCAGCCGTAATTCCCAAGCGCAATTTCGGCTCATCGATTTCGAGTTTCAGGACATACTCACAACACTCCAAATCATCATAGCCGCTGACTCTATAAGCCTTCGGTTTATTGGTGGGTCGCTCAAATTCCCTGATAGCTATTTCGAGGGCGTCAAGGTGTTCCTTCGCCCGTTGCATCTTCAAAATGGTTGTTACCAATGTAGGCATGAAAAACTTAACACGGAGCTATAATAGACGGCATGAGTAGCAAACAGAGAAAGACGAAAACACTAAAACCGTTGCCGGAAACCGAAACGAAAATGCAGCCAATTACTCAAGCTGCATTCGGTGAGATTTTGAAGCGGGCCGCTATTCCGCCCGCTCCGAAACCCTCTCCAAAACATCGTTGAATATCAGATTTCCCTTGTGACGGCGATTGTAGCGAAACGAATACTCGTCTAGGTACGACTGCAAGTATTCCCGCGATACCGAGTGATAGACTCCTCCGATTCCCCGTTTAATCAACGACCAAAATCCTTCAATCGTTTGAGTGTGAACGTCGCCTATGACGTACACGCCAGTCGAGTGATTGATGCGATGATGCCTGTAATCGTTCTTATCGTGAGCGAGATCGACATAGGACGAAAAATCGTCAGTAAAGACGGTGGATTCGGGAAGCACATATTGCCTGATGATCGGCATAAGCGTTTCTTTCTTTCGGTCGTCTGCAACTACGGCCTTGACTCGTCCGCCACGCTCGACCATACCGAATACAGTGGTCTTGTCTTTCTTCGGTTGTCCCTTGCGTTGAGTCGTTGCGCCGACTCCAGTTTCGTCCATCTCGATGCTAAGTCCCTCCAGTTGCATATCTGGTTCGGACAGCAACGAGCGAATCTGCTTGAACATGCGCCACGCGGTTTTGTAAGTGACTCCGGTCTCACGCTGGATTTGCTTCGCGGAGATACCACAGCGGGTGCTCGCCATCAGATACATGGCGTAGAACCACAACCGCAGCGACGTGGTGGACTTTTCGAAGATGGTTCCCGCCATGGGCGAAATCTGCGTACCGCAGTAGCCGCAGCCGTACACCGGACGACCAGCAATCCTGTAATGCTTGCGATCTTGCTCACACTTGGCACAGTAGGTAATGCCATCCGGGTAACGCATCTTCATTAGTTCATCCAAACAGGCCGAATGGTCGGGAAAGCGGCGATTGAAGTCTGCAATGGTGAAGCGCAACTCTTTTGGAATCGTCTGTTTAACTGTCATCGGTACGAACTTTCTGCGTGCCACGACAAATATTGTGCTCCGATTCTTACGTGATGTAAAGGGATAATTCGCATGTCATTGATAAATCTATAAGTTATACGTATCCATTTCTGCCCGTGTTAGTTAAGTGGCATTATCTTCGCCAGATGTTCGCTTTCCGGGCGGACGGGCGGAGATGAGCAGCCAGTAAGCTTGCCGATCACGCGGGTTCTGAAAGAGCGATCACGGGCCGCACGGTGGCGGTGGGTGCGGCTGCGGGAAGAGACACAAATCCCGTCCCCTGGCGAATGTGTATCGCGGCGGTCGGTGGAGGTGCCAGAGAAATCGGCAGGGCGGGAAAACTAAAGTAACCGGGGCATCCGCCAGTGTGGATGAAATGCGTCCCCTGCGCGGTCTGGTTCTGCCTGGGTCGGTCTTTTGAATACGGACGTTCGTTGGCGCACAGATGAAAACACCCGCCCCGCCAACGGAAGGCGGGACGGGGCACCCTCGGCGAGATTCTTCTTGACGAGGACGAGGCGGGCCACCCGTCATTCACCACCAGCGGTCACCGGGCGCGGCAACAAAATTCCGCCAGACATAGTCCCACGGCACGACGAACAGGAAGATCACGCTCATCAGGCAGGCAAAAGTTGTGTCCCAGGTGTCTGCGTCCATGGTGTGGTTCTGCCAGGCGGGCAGCGCCACCGCGAGGAGCCATGTGGCCTTCCATGCTATCTCCCAGAACAGAAGCGGCAGCATTTTCAAGGGATAGCGTAGCCCCAGGACCGCCAGCAGCACTAGCGCGAGCAGCATGGAATTGACCACGCCATGCATCAGCTCCCAAGGCCTGTGATGAAGGAAGGCAGGAACCTTCTGCATTCCCATGCCGACGGCAATCAAGAGGTATCCGGCCCTGAGAAGATAAATTCGCCACAGCGCGATCTCCCGTGCCGGGGTTTCGTTTCGGTCTCGCGTGCCCCCGGCTAATGCTGGCGATGAATCGGTTTTCATTGCGTATCTCCCAATCCGACTGGCATCGGCGGCGTTCGCTAGGTCAGATTCATGTTAGTCCAGATCGTAGAGGGTGGGCCACATGCCACTGAGGGAGTTTGGCATGAACCCCGCATTTGCCAACGCCAGGCAAATGTATGCCACGGATATGTGGGCCACCGGCCCGCCACGGGATATGTGGGCCACCGGCCCAGCCCCTTCTCTCGGGTACCGCGCCCAGTCTTTAAAGAAAATAATATTGCTCTGGAATCCTGAGGTGGGTATATAATTCATCCCCGCTGCGGACGGGAATTGAATTCCCCCGCCCGATTCAGCAAAGAGGAGAAGCACCATGAGCACGAATGTTCGTCTTTCGTCGACATTGGCACTGGCCTTTCTGGCCTTAGTCCTCGCCGCCTCCACTACGGCTTACGCCGGCAGCATTAGCGTGCTGGTCGGTGATCAGGATAACTATGGCGGCCTCTGCACGTCCGACATCGGCGGGCCCGGCACCTGTAATTGGACCGGTTCACCCTACTACGATACCGATGCGCGTGACGCCGCCGAGATCGCAGCGACGAACGGCGCTCAGTATACGGACGAATACGATGCCCTGGGCTACGGCCCGACCACCGCAACATCGATCTCGTTCCTGATGCCGTTCTCTGGAACCCTCGCATCCGGGGCTGTGACGATTGCCGTCGCCGACCTGCAGGCTTCGTCATTCGGTCCGCTGACGGCCGACATCAACGGCACCCCTATCAGCTTGGCCTACGATGACGGCTTCACGGCCGACAACGTGTACAGCTTCACCTTGACCGCGGCCGAGTTGGCGGCGGCAAACTTGGCCGGCCAAGTTACGCTCGACATTAGCCGTGGCAACTCTGGGGACTTCGTCGGGTTCGACTGGGTCGAGCTGACAGGGACGCCGGTCCCCGAGCCCGGCTCGTGCTCGTTGGTACTCACCGGTCTGGCCGGCCTGACCGCCATGATTCGCCGCCGCCGGTAGGCGGCGATTTAGCAGTCTGGGTTGGTCTGAGCGGCCTGGTGCCCCAGGCAAGCTTCCTTAGCTTGCGCTGGGGCTTTTGACTTTGCTGCACGGCATACACCGAGGCATGAACCACCCAATCCGCACTCCCGCTGAGCGGGACAACACAAGAAAGCCCGGCGCTGGGCCACCGCCCGGCCATTGTTTTGGAGCACGGTGCCACCGTGATTACGGATTACGCTGGATCAGGATTTCTCGCGCATTGCGCGTATTGCGGGGTTATGGCTGCACCGGTTCTGAGGAAACCCCCGCTCAAGCGTCGCTTCAAAGGGGGCACCAGCCCTTCAGTTTCTGTGCTCAATGGGAGGGGTTGACCGGGCCACCCGCCGATTAACATTCAGTCGAGTTCCTCAACTGCAAATTGGCAGAAAGGGATTCATTTTGAGGGTCCTGGGACAACCGGCAACATCGGGATTAACTTCGATTCCTCTCACTTCAATATGGGGATGGATTTGGCCGATAACTCTCTTCGATTGAATGGAAACCAAAAGATATTCCTTGAGAAGTTCAATACTGTGTTCGTGTGGTTCAACTCTGCAACCGGTAAGGTGGAGATCGTAAGGGATGGGAGAGTAATGGCCTCTTGGTAAGCCGCGTGCCCCACACAAGCCCGACTTCGGCTTGTGTGGGTCTTTTTGTTGGTACAACGAAAGCCCCGCTCAAGGCCGCTCCGCGTCCTTGAACGGGGCACCCGATCTTAGTCTCTGTGCTCGGTGGGAGGGGTTGAGCGGGCCACCCGCCCAACAATGAGTTCTCCGGGAGGGCCACCCTCCAATAGAAACTTGAGTGCGCCATCAGCCATCCAACCTGAAGTCATGGCATAGCCGGTGTGATACACGCCCTTGTTTCTCAACGTGAAGGGGAGCAGAATTGCCACCTGCGGGGATTGACCGGATGTTCCGCCGACGTTGTTGGAAGCGCGGGTTTCAAAACGAACGTCATGGTTAAGTTCGTTCAGACTTGAAAGGAGGATTCTGCCATGAAGCCGTTTCGTTGGTTTCTCGCCGCTGCAATGGTTTTTTCAATCGTAGCTTCTGTCAGACTGATTGCAGACGACCAGAAGGGTTCTGGGGAGCTATCTTCCAAGGAATTAGAACTGAAGGCCTGTGGGCCGAAAGACAAGGAAGTCGACTACAGTACTGAAACCGACAAGAGCCAGCATCCCGTGCCAGAGCAACCGGCAGACAAGGCGCTCGTCTATGTGCTCCGCCCTTCGATGATGGGGAACAAGGTGCAGACCAAGCTAGCGGTTGACGGCGAATGGAAGGGAGTGAACCGGGGCAACAATTATTTCTACTTTACTCTTGATCCGGGCGAACACTACTTCTGCTCCGTCGCTGAGAATCACAGTCTTTTAAAGCTGAACGTCGAAGCGGGCAAAACCTACTATCTTCAACAGCATGTTGAAATGGGCATAATGAAGGCCCGGAACAAGATCGAGCCGATGAGCGAGGAAGAAGGCAAAACGAAGCTGACTAGTGCTCACCTGAGTACGTGGAAGATCAAGTAGGTGAGTTGTTACCATAGCGGCCTGGTGCCGCACGCGCGGGGTGCCTCATTCAAGTTGAGGCGCGTTGCGGGCGTCAGAGCCCGCAGCCGAAATCCTGAGCGACCCTGAGCACACGCGAAGGCGAGTCGATGGACCTGGAAAGGGGGCACCCGCCCTCTACTGAGTATTGCGGAATAGAGTGAAAAACTTCGGGATTGTCATCACGAGCGCAGCGAGGGATGTGCTTTTCGTCCGAGCGTCGGTACGCAGATTCTTCGCGCCCAAGTCGGACGCTCGTAATGACCGCTGCAATCCCTCGTCGATCGACCCGACAGGAGCCTCGCGTCACTATAATTTGCAATCCTCATGCAATCGTCAGTAGTTGGTTCGGTCAGTAGCGAGCGCTTACCCGGGCCACCCGGCTTTTGCATCCACTATGGGTATTCTGAACAGAGTCATTTAAAGTAGCTCTCCATGAGACAGGTACTCTCGATTACGGTGGCGATTTTCTTGGCAGCCGCCATCGTCCCAGGGCAAGAGAAGGGCGAGAGCAGAGATCAAAGCGGGGCCGTTGAGCAAGCCATCCGAAAGCTGGATAACGAACGCATTCAAGCGCAGATCCACGCGGATGCAGCGGCGCTGGAACGAATCTACGCCGATGATTTTATCGGCGTAGGGCCAAGTGGGACGGTGCGAACCAAGCCGCAGGTGATTGCAGATTTCACCTCAGGTGATTTGAGATTTCAGTCCATCACCACCGATGACGTCCAGGTGCGCGTCTATGGAAACGCGGCCGTGGAGACTGGCCGCTCAACCATGGATGGGCAAGACAAAGGCAAAACTGTTCCCCGCGACACTCGCTTTACCAGGGTATGGATCAAGCAGCAAGGGCGCTGGCGATTGGTTGCCAACCACTACTCGTCCCGAAATTCGCAGCAATAGCCTATTGATACGGGGTGATTGTGGCCAGGTGCCCACCCGGGCTGGTTTCGCCCGTAGCCTGCGGGTGCCCCATCCTTTTGCCGGGTGCGCCATTCAAGGTCCTCTTTTGGCCTTGAGTGGGGATTTTCGTTCGCACAATCGGGCTGTCGTTGTTACCACCGAAACCCCCGCCCAAGCTACGCTTGAACGGGGCACCCGACCTGGGTTTTTCTGCGCAAGGAGAGCCGTGGTCCGGGCCACCAGCCGCATTCCCGAAATACGCTCTACAAACCGACTTTGCGCCGCAGCAGGCCCGCCAGTCCCGCCACACCCGAACCCAGCAGAAGCAGGCTGCCTGGCTCGGGTATGGTATTCATGTAGGTTTGGAAGGCCATGCTGTAGCCGAACAACTGCGTATAGTCTTCCACGTTGCCGCCAACATTGAGATAGAGGTCTCCGCCCGGATAGGCATTGATGGACCCGGCCAAATTGCAGCAGCCCGGCCCTCCGGTGACATCGATCACAAACGGATCACCGGGATTGAGGTGGATCCCGGCGGCCGAGGTGTCGATAAACGTTCCACTCGCCAGGATTGTTACTGTCGCCGAGAAAGAGTAGGTGCCGGTGAAATAGCCCGGACCGACTCCGATTTGCACCAGATCGGTGTCGGAACCGGCGTTGACGTAGAGGGTGATGCCGGCCAAGGTTCCGCCAAGCCCTGCGGTCACCTGTTGCTGCCATTCGAGACTATCGTTCAAGCCTACGTTTAAAGGTGGATTGTTCTGGTCAAGGACAGCGGCTTGCGCTGCAACGGCGAACACCAGAAACATCACCGCGAGCATCACGTGACGGATGCCACAAAATCTGGGTTTCATTTTTTTCTCCTTCACAGAAACAGCACCGTTTGCTGATTGCTCCATAGCGTTCGGGAACGTCCCGAGTCATTCGTTTACGGAGTCTCGCTGCGGGCATTCCGCGATGTACATCGGGGCATTCGCCGAAGTGGTGGTTCGGTTGGCCCTTTTGGCGCGCATTTCCTCTACGGTCTGGCAGCGTTCGAGTTCGCGCGACTCCCACAGCGACGGCTGACACTCTCTACCCTGGGGGACGACGGAAGTATAGACCGGAGTAACACCACGAGCAAGGGAATTTGCGGATGATTCTTTGAGAAATTGCAATTCGGGAACACGCCGCATATCAGCCCCGCGGTGGCTTGCATATGCCTGCCCTGGAGCCGGTCTCATCACCATGCGGGGCCGCGAGGAGCGAATTCCCCGGGGCTACAGAAGAATGGGAAATCGTGTCTCCTCTCGCAGGTGGCCCACAATTGTCTTCGGTTGGCAGTGGTGGGGTAGTACGGCGCGGGTGCCCCATTTAAGTTGAGGCGCTCTGCTGGCGTCTGAGCCCGCAGCCGAAATCCTGAGCGAAGCCGAAGGAGCTAGCCCTCTTTTGGCCTTGCGTGGGATTTTCGTTCGTACAACCGGAACTCTCGCTGTTACCACCGAAAACCCCCGCTCAACCCTTCGACTTCGCTCAGGGTTGATCGAGGCGCACCCGTCCTGTAGGGTGTTGGTGATTGAGAGGGCTTACCCGGGCCACCCGCCCGCCCAAATAGTCCTATGTAGACAATTCTCTCAGCAACAATGCCATGCCTCTGTTGTGATCCCGGAAAGGTATACGAATTACTTCCCCTATGACTGGTTCTGACTTTATCCAAGGATCCTCCCCCAGCGTTACCGGTATGACGGGGAAGAACCCACCCGTAGAAGAGCCGTCGTAGACCCGTCCGTCTGGCGCGGGGGCTCCGGTACCTCCCCTCGCGCGTTTTGGAAATAGGGGGGCACGGTAATTCGCTTTCAAACCCTCCAGTTCAAAGTCAGCATGGATTACTTTGAATAACGCGCCCGCATGCCACGTACCAACCCAACGAACCTCTTCAAACGACAGAAAAGGTGCGGGATTGTGCGCTACGCGAGCTGCACTCATGTCTCGGCCCCGCCATTCAGGAGGAGGAGGAGGATGTCTCTGGCGATATTGAGACGTACAAAGCGACAGTATCGCATTTGAAGTAGCTAAGCCCTCTTCCAGAAGTTCCCATACACCTTCTTTGACCCCTGATTCGATATCCCATTCGTCGAACCAAACGCGTACGCCCGCTTCTTGGAGCCTGGTACACAATGCCCTTGCGAGGTTCAGATCTTCATGAGCATAGCTTACAAACACCTTCCGATATCCGTTACGATGAATCTCACAGTACGTCCTCCATAGGCAAGATCGCTCGGCGCAGCAGTCAGGGTAATGTTTCTCAGGGCGGTATGGACGTTCTTGGCCGTAGCAGGCATCGTTTCCTTCTCTGTGTTGGATGTGCCTGATGGCATCGGCGTCCTGCAGCGCCGCAGTCTCATTAAGGCAGTGCAGGGCAGTAGCCCTCGAAGTGATAAGCGCTTTAATCAGCCTCTTGCTTAAAGCATCCCCATAGTCGGGGTTTACGGGTCCACGGGCGAGTCCGTTTTCCCAGAGATACATCGACCTCACGAAATCTTCTACTTCTTCGTACATCCCGATCCTCTGAAACGCTAGTCAAGTGTACGCCGGGTGCCCAATTCAGTTGAGGCGCTTTGCGGGCGTCAATCGGGGTCCCCGGCAAGCGCCGCTCTTGCACTTGCTGGGGTGATGTGAGCCCGCAGCCGCAATCCTGAGCGAAGCCGAAGGCGAGTCGAAGGAGCCTTCCCTCTTTTGGCCTTGAGCGGGGATTTTCGTTCGGACAACCGGAATGTCGCTGGTACCACCGAAAATCCCCGCTCGACCCTTCGACTTCGCTCAGGGTTGAACGGGGCACCCGGCCGAATGAAGAGGTCTTCAGTTCTGATTCGGGAATCGGCCGGAGATTTCTTCGCCGCAGTGTTGAAATCTGACTACAATTTCTCTCGTGCAGAGAGGAAAAGTAAGTTGCGCTCGCTCCTCTCCATTCTCGTGCTTCTAGTCTTGGGCCTGTCTTTCGCTGTTACCGCTGAAGACGTGCCGGAGACGGCGTACGACGAGCTGGAACCCTCGCCTTACGAAGGTACTCCTGTATTCCGGGTCGTACTATCGCAGGCGATTGCCCCGGCACGCCGCATCGCGAGAATCATTGTTCGTCTTCAGCCTCGCGACCCATTTCGGTTCTCCGTAACCCGCATCCCCGACAGAGAAGCTCGACGACTATCTAACGAACGCCTTGTGCTGGCGTTGCTTTGCATTCTTCTGTTTTAGCTATCACCGCTGCGCCATCTTCCGGTCTCACAATCCAGTTCTCTCTCTAACCAACGATCACTAACCACGATCCAAGGACCGTTCTCCTGATTGGGAGGGCGGGCCTAAACAAGGTTGTTCATAAGGAGGAACAACATGAAACGCAAATGGATCATCATCCTAGTCACGCTGGGGATCACCCTGGCCTCTCCGGCGATGTGGGCCCAGAAAGGCCAGGATTGCGACCTCGCCGGAGCGTGGGTGGCAGTTTCGCCGCCCGCTGGACCTTACAATACCCCGCTATGGGGCACCCTCGACATAACCCCGACTGACCCCACAGGCAAACGGCTTGTTGGTAGGATCGGTGCGGTGAACGACATCATAAACCCTGCCGTGCCCGGAAGCGGTGCGTCGGTTGCAACTTACCTACGGTCGCGTAAAGGGACCTACCAATTCACCTGGATCCTCTCTTTCGCGGTAAACAACTGGCCACAGCGCGGCACGGTTACAAGCATAAACATCTACAGCGGCACGGTCGAGTGTACGGGTCCGGACAGCCTGGCATTTACCGGCATGTGGTCGATCTATGACCCCAGTCAGGACCAAAACGGCGACGGCCTGCCGGATCCCGGCCAGGTGCCATTCCTCCGCGTGCCGTTCGTATGGACTGCCGTTCGTCTTCCCCTGTTGGCGCCCTAGCAGCGGAAACTGTTAACTCGCCGGGTGCCCCATTCAAGGCCTTCTTTTGGCCTTGAGTGGGGTTTTTGTTCCGACGACGAGACTGTCGCTGCGAAAACCCCCGCCTCAAGCTTCGCTTGAACGGGGCACCCGACTAAGATTGTTCAGTTGGTGTGGGGCGTTGACCGGGCCACCCGCCTCGCCGTTTCTTCGCGTATAGTTGCTCGTGAACGCCGTCGGCGATAAGAATTCGGCGCTGCGCATCATCGAGGCGATTTCTCAGAACCATGCGATCCGGGATCTCTGAAAAAAACCGGTCCAGATAGGGTCTGACAGCATCGAGTACCATAGCGGCGGTTGGTCCCAAAGATCGCGCATCGAGCCGCGAAAAGCGAGATTTTGGCCGATACGTACCTGTCTTGTTGTCGTATTCCAGATGACTGGTGTAAAGGTCTACCCATGTACCGTGAATCGCATGTGACGGTATCCGTTGCAAGGTGACGTATAGATCCTCCTTATTGATTGCCTTCAGGCGCTCCCGAACGCCACCGCCCCAGTCTCCTGACTTACGATCAACGTCCTCAATTTTCACCCCAGACCTCTGACACAGGTCTTCGATCCGTTTAAGCATTCGCTCCTCGATAGGCCATTTCTGTCCGTTGCGACTAGAAACATTGCTTTGAATCTGGTCGTACAACTCTCGTTCCGGACCCAAACTAAGCTTTACAAACTGATCGTAGAATCTATCTTCGTTCGCGTGGACGAGGAACTCGAGGTTTACCGCAGACTCCATGATGCAGCGAGTCAGCGCCATAACGACTTCCGAGCGATTTCCCTCGACGCTCAGTTGCGTCACAACCACCATGAATTTCATGATTCTAATTAGCAATCCCGCGCAGATCGCTTGATTTCGAGGCCATCCTCCCTTAGCGGAACTTGCTTCAGTGCAAAGGTGGGCAGCGATGTTTACTACGGAAGCCGCTTCTTTGTACAGCTCGAACACGATTTCGTTGATTTTGTCGTCGTCGGTCTCATGCTCGATCCCGTCTATACTGACCACCGGACCAAGCATATCCTCGAAGTTCTTGTGTGTGGCTTCAGTGAGTTTCATCATCAGGCATAGAAGCGAACGAGCACGGCATTGTCCGTGCCTCCTGTGTACCTGTGGTAAACGTAACATCAGGTCCTACGACTCGGACGCGCGCTGTTCAGCGCGTCCTCGCTCAGGATGACAAATCAAAAAAACGCGTGAACGCTGGGCGGAAGCCCCGCTCTTCGACCGATTCATAAAACACGCCTTGACGCGGCGCTGAAGCGCCGCTCTGCCCAATCAAGAACTCGGCAACGCGGGTGTGGGTTTACGCATAACCTGAGAACGGCGGGGCTTCAAGAACAGCGCCTTAGATTGACCGTGTCCCCATGAGGTGAGAATCGGGGGCGCCATGAGATGAAAATATCGCCACAAATTGACGCATAAGATGAAAACGCCGGCACTTCCCAGAAGGCCTTTCCCGGCCAATGTCACAGGCGAATGCTGATCGGCAATCAAGGCGTGTCCTCCGGGGCGAAGTAGCGACCTACCGCAGCGCCGCGGACGGTTCGCCACCGGCCATAATGAAGGTGTCCACTCGCAGGCCCATGGGCAATTGTGCTCCGGGATCCAGTTCCACCAGCGCTTCCAGAAATTTTCGGTCTACGCGTTCAGTAGGCTCATCGGTGCGGATGGTCTTGGGACCGAGCAGTTCGCCGATGCGCACAACGTGCCCACTAAACTTCTGTTTGCCGAAGGCATCTGCTGTGACATAGGCCTTCTGGCCCATCCGCACTTTGTTCACGTCGGATTCATCGATGTCCACCCGCACGCGGAGCACTTCGGTGTCGCCGATGGTCAGGACCGGGTCAGGCGTGGTGGCAGAGTTGGAAACGCTTTCTCCGTTGCGATGATGCTTGCGGAGAACGATCCCGTTGATCGGAGACTTGATGAAGGTCTTGTCGTATCTGGCTTGGGCCTCGGCCAAGTGCGCTTGCGCCAGTTGCAGATCTGCCCGGGAGAACGCAACATCTTCTTCCCGAGTGGCAGTGTTCACCAGTGAATAGCGGTCAGATTTCTCCTGGTACTCCTCCTTTGCGACGTTGTACTCGCGGGTGTAGTGATCTAACTCCTCGCGCGAGATCACTCCACCCTGATAAACCGCCCGGGCTCTTTCTGCGTGTCATGGAAGCATCATGCGGGACTTATCGCCAGCGTGCATCACGAGATATAGCGTTTTTTCAATACCACGGTCTGGTACTCAGCGGCATACCATTTGTCAGGGGTATCTCTACTACCACCATCGGGTGAGCGGATAACTTCGTACCATCGGTCATTGAAAGATAGGAATCGAAAATAAGTATGACGGAACGGTTACCCGCACAGATTATGGCTTAGGCGCAGCCGGCGACCGAGGGATGATGACTTTGCGCAGTCCAAAGAGGCGGGCATCCAGCGAAAAAGCCCCGGGACCCAGGAGACCAGACGCCACGGCCACGATGATCGCAGCAAGGCTCAGCGGGTTGAAGTTGAAGACATTCCAATTCGCTGTAGGAAGCCATGAGAACATAATGCCCATGCCGCCAAAGACGGCCAGGCTACTCGCAACCGGAGTTAGAAACCCAGCCAGAAGCGCCGTACCACTTACGAGCGCCAGCAGGCAGACGGACCACATCTCCAGCCTCAGCTCCCGAAGTTGAGGCAAATAGGCTGAACCCTGCAAGATCAGCGTCCCGCCGATCGCCACTCGCAACAGCAGCAAACCTATGCCATGCCATCCGCCGGGGAATGTGGAATACAGCTTTCGCAAAGCCCAACTCCCGGGGATCCATAGTGGTCAATGAATCCCACGTAAGCAAGACTAGCGGCTGCCATCGTGAAGCGAATCCCTAGAGCTCGGAATTTTCTCCTACCACTATCGGGGGACACCTCAGCCCTTCGGGTTGTCTGTTCTTAGAGGTGGATGATTCCGCGCCGTACGGCTATGGCAACAGCTTGCGTACGGTCACTGGCCCCCAGCTTGTCCATAATGTGCTTGATGTGCACCTTGACCGTTTCCTCGGAGATGAAGAGTTTTTCGGCAATGTCGCGGTTGCGATTGCCGCCGGAAATCTGCTGGAGGACTTCGATCTCGCGTGCGGTAAGGTCTTCATCGGCATAGTGCTCGGCCAAGTGCGCAGCAATTGCGGGCGGAATTCGTTTCTTGCCGGCGTGGACTATGCGAATGGCCTCAATCACGTCCTTCGGAGGCATGCTCTTTAGAATATAGCCTCGCGCACCTGTCCCGAGCGCCCGCTGAATTTCGACGTCGCCTTCCGAGGTAGTGAGCATGATGACGCGCGCGTCAGGAAATTCGCCCCGAATCGCCACCATAGCATCGATGCCGCTCTTGTCCGGAAGCCTGACATCCATCAGCGTTACGTCAGGACGAAGTTCGCGAAAACGCTCCAAAGCTTCGGTTCCCGTGGACGCCTCACCCACAATACACATGTCGGGCTGGTTATTGATAAGGGTGGAGATCCCCTCCCGCAGCAGCGGATGGTCATCGACAGTCAGGACGCGAATACGGTCTTGATCGCTCACGATTCCTCACTCTTTGGCCGCGGGAATATTGCTCTTATACGCTGCACCCATCCATTTCACAAGCCGCTTCCACCAGTTGTCCTCGTCGGCGCGATCATAAGCTACCTTACCGGGGACGGAGAGCTGCACTTCCGTCCCTGCGCCGGGACGACTGAAAACATCTAATTTAGCGTGGATCTTCTCAGCCCGTTCTCGCATATTCGAAAGGCCCCAATGTCCTTCGCGGCCCGTCTGCAGCAACTTCGCATCGATACCGCTTCCATTGTCTCGCACGGTCACGCCCAGTTTACGGAGAGCATATTCAACCTCAACTTCAATGCTGGTAGCATTCGCGTGTCGGAATGCATTGATGGTCGCCTCGCGGCTGATGCGGTAAACCTCGTCACGAATCACCGGATGCATATCTCCGGGCTCGCCTGCCACAATAACCCTGAAGTCAACCGCCTTCTGAGCACCCATTTCGTCCGGTATGTGCGCAAGCATCTCGTCAAGCCGACCCCTCTCAGACTCGGACGAACGGAGGCTTCGTATTGCATTTCTTCCTTCTGCGCTTACCTGGTCCATCAAGTTGAGGACGCGTTGTACCAGCGGCTTCGCGGGTGAATCGCCTGGCAGGCGGTCGTTGGCTACGTCGAGTTGCATGTGAGCGCTGACGATGCCTTGCAATAAGGTGTCATGCAGATCTCGCGCAATTCTTTCGCGTTCTGACAAGCGCTCTTCGAGCCTGGCCTGCATGCGTGCCGCAACTTGCCGAAGGCGAAGACGATAGATTGCCCACAGCACTACGGCGAATACCGCGGCGCATAATATGCGAAACCACGTGGTCTGGTAGTAGGCGGGCAACACCGTAAAGGCCATTCTCGCGCCTGCTTCGTTCCACACTCCGTCGCTATTTCCAGCGATCACGCGGAAGGAATATTGGCCGGGAGGAAGATGAGAATAGTACGCGGTACGACGGCCGCCAGCGTCGACCCAACTCGAGTCGAGGCCCTCCAGCCAATACTTAAAGTGAATCTGCTCCGGCTTGAGGAAGCTGGGAGCGCTATATTGGATCTCTATATTCTGGGCATGCGGGGGAAGGCGAATCGCCTCCGTCAAACGCACCGGAGTTCGATCTTGGACGATTGATTCAATGACAAGCGGTGGCGGGTGCGGATTGTAGGAGACGGCAGCAGGATCTACGACGGCTACGCCGGCCTGCGTCGGAAACCACAATTTCCCGTCGCGCGTCTTCACTCCGGCGGGGGACAGGCCACCGTTGCATTCGACGGTTGCCATTCCATCAACCTTGCCGTAGGCAATTGACGAAATCGTGCTGCGTCGCCCCTCCGCAAAGTCGTTCAGCTCCTGCTTCTTGACCCGATAGATACCGCGGTTGCAACTCATCCAAAGACTGCCAGCACCATCTTCAAGAATTTGAAACACGCCGTTGTTGTAAAGGCCATCGCCCATAGTGAAGCGAGTGAATGCTCCATCCTTGAATCGGCCAAGTCCGCGGTCGTAGGTCCCGATCCAGACCGCACCATCATTGTCTTCATAAAGAGAACGGATATTGTTGCTGGGCAGGCCCTCCCGCTCCGTCCAGTGTGAGAAGTAACCTTGGCGAATACGGGTGAGGCCTCCGTAGCCGCCGACCAAGAGGTCGCCCGCCCGGGTCTGGAGGATGACGCGCACATCGTCTGTCGCGAGACCTTGGTCTACCGTGAAGAGTTTGGTGCCATTCTTTGTCAATGAAACCAAGCCACGATTGGTGCCAAACCAAAGGGTGAGGTTCTGGTCCTGATAGATGGCCTGGACCACGGAGCGCTCGGGAAGGGAGAGGTGAGTAGGCCTGTGAAAGTGACCGTCTTTAAAGATAGCGACGCCGCCGTGGGTGGCTACCCAAAGATGGCCTTCGTTGTCTTCATAGAGCGCCGTGACTAACTTGCTGGGAAGACCTTCGGCCGTGGTAAACGCGGTGAACTTGCCGTCCAGATATCGGCTCAGTCCCATATTCCAGGCTCCGATCCATATTGCGCCGGAATGATCCTGAATGATTGGATAGATATTGTCTTCCGTCATGCCTGGCTGCTTGGAGTGGACGACGATAGACTGTTTCTGTAAGCGGTAGAGCCCTTTTCCTTCCGTACCAAACCAGAGATTCTTCTCACGGTCTTCATACATGGAGACAAAGCCGAGTTTTGAAGTCTGGCCGGCGTTCAGGTACTCGACAGTGCGGAGGAGCTCGTGGCCTAACTGCATGCTCCACGAGTGCCCACTGCCATCGACATAGGTGACGAGCGGCTTGGGAACGGGCACCGCGGTTTTCCCCGGCGGAATCTTAAAGTACCTCCTGTCGCTCGTCTCGACCCACGCGATGCCGCTGTGTTCATGCGCAACCGACAGAATGGAGGCCGGTGCAACATGCGGCGGGAGAGCGTAATGGAGAAACTTCCCTTTGGCGAAGCAGTGTATGCCGGTCTCGTCCGATCCCCAGAATCCCTCGTTATCCCAGAGGAGGATGTTGTATTGAAGCTGGAGCTGCGCGGGGGTGACATCGATAAACCGTCCCTTGTCCTGCTGCCACTCTTCAATTCTGTCTCCGTTGAGAATCCAGACGCGGCCGGCATCGTCGCC